>SKEK01000998.1_pt1 | contig 13461 bp, 10 predicted proteins | sample 4826761 | NCBI WGS metagenome assembly SKEK01 (sample SAMN11008811, study PRJNA524170) | human gut metagenome | biome: Human fecal sample; material: Feces; isolation source: fecal sample from pouch patient p32 | host: Homo sapiens | place: Israel: Tel-Aviv | collected 2015-10-13 | reverse complement strand
GCATCGGATTCTCGGGGCCAACGCTGGGAGCGGACGGCTCGGGGGTGGGCTGACCGATGGAGGGGTTCCCCTTCGCGCCGTCACCGATGGAGGGGTTACCCTTCGCGCCGTCACCAATCGGAGACTCTGCAGCAAAGGCAATACCCGCAGAGGCGGCAATGATGCCAAACGCCGCGGTCGCGGCGAACACAGAGGCGGTGGTCTTCTTCATGATCTCTCCTGAAACGGATGTGATGAGGGATGAATGCATGACCCTGACCGACGCGCGCGGCGTCATGTCACGGCCTTGACCCTTACCCTACAACACTTCCTGACCATGGAGAAGGGTTTTTCTTATATCACACTCCATCAGCCTGCACAGGCAGTAAAAATTAAGCTCAAATACCGGGTAATCTTACCGGCCCGAATGACCTCAAGATCCCTGCGCTGACGCGATAAACATGAAGATTCCCTCCATGATGAGCTGCGTTGCGATGGCGGCGAGCAACAAACCTGAGATCTTGGTCAACAGCATGATGCCGCCCGGGCCCAGGAGCCGAGAGAGCATGAGCGAGAAACGCATGGTCAACCACATAACGACGTGCGCGAGGATAACGGCGAGCACGACGGCAACCCACGAGCCGACGTTCGCTCCAGCCTGGCCGACGGCCACCATCACGGCGACGATCGAGCCGGGGCCAGCCAGCAGCGGGGTCCCCAGCGGCACGAGCGCGACGTTGACGTTCTCATCGCCCGTGTCGGGCGCCCCGGAGTCGGTTCCCATGAGGAGCTCCATGGCGACCAGGAACAGCAGGACGCCGCCGGAGAGCTGGAGAGCCTCCATCGAGATGTGGAGGAGGCGCAGGATCTGGCCGCCCAGGATAGCGAAGGTGAGGATGACCCCGAAAGACACCGAGGTCGCTTGGATCGCGGCCCGCCGCTGCTTGTGCTGGGAGTAGCGGGAGGTCAGTCCCAGGAAGATCGGCACGGTGCCGATCGGGTCCATGATGACCGTCAGCGTCGTGAAGGCCGTGGCGAAAAGCGCGACGTCAAAGAGGCTCACGGACGCACCACCTCGATGCACCCCTGAGCGACGACCTCGGCGATCACGTCATTGTTACTGGAGGCGTTGAGGCGTTGCACCAGGGCACCAGTGTTATTCCCGATCAGCACCGTGTCACCATTGATTCCAACGATTTTTGCCTCTGCCAGCAGGATGCCGGCGACAGCATTTTTGTTGCTGATCAGTGAGCGGATGTGTGCCCACTTGGTGTTCAGCGTCTGAAGCAGGTCTTCTGCAGGCTGCGACTGCTCAGGCTGCACTTGCTCCGCCTGCTTCTGCTCAGGCTGCGGCTGCTCAGGCTGCTGCACTTGCTCGGCAGGCGTGTGCTCGGCAGGTTTCTGTGCGGCGGGCGCAGTCTGCGTGGGTTGCCCTTCCTGCCCGGGTTGGGCGGGCTTTGGGGCGTCGGCCTGCGCGGGCTTCGGCGCAACAGCTGGCTTCTCGGCTGGCATGCGCTCGGGTGCAGGCTTAGCCGGCGGTTGTTTCTGGGCAGGTTGTTCTTGCTGTGCAGGCTCAGCCAGCCCCATGCGGCGTCGGAGGATGGCGGCCCCAGGCATGTTATCGGGGATGGCACCCGGCCCAGCTCCAGCAGCACCAATGGCTGAGCCACCGGGTGCAGATGCCACAGACGCAGGCGCGGTTGCCGCCTGAGCTGTAGCTCCAGCGGCGCCCGCCGCATTGCCCACAGCAGCGACCGCCGCGCTCTTACCAGCGAGCATCTTTGCAAACAGCACTTCCAGCAATAAGCGCGGAGAGGTCGCGCCCTTCAAGTCGTCGATGCCGGAGTTGAGCTCGCCAGCCAACCATGACAATGCGCCCGGCGCGAACGCCTGGGCTTGTTGTTGGAGGGTGGGTACGTAGTCTTCAGGCACGTCGATTAGCCCTGCGGCAACTGCATCTGGTACGACCTGTAGCACCATCAAATCCCGCAGGCGATCCAGTAGGTCTGTGGCGAAGCGTCGGGGGTCGTGGCCTGCGTTGATGACGTCATTGATGGCGCCGAACATTCCTGCGTAGTCGCGTGCGGACAGTGCAGCAACCGCGGCGTCAATAAGCGAAAAGTCAGTGACACCGAGCAGTGGGACGGCCATTTCGTAGCTCAGTCCTTCCTCGCCAGCGCCGGCAAGCAGCTGGTCCAGGATGGACAGGGAGTCACGGGGGGAACCGCCGCCTGCGCGAATGATGAGGGGGAAGACGGCATCATCGACGCGCACGCCTTCGGCCTCGCAGGTGCGCTGCAACAACCCACGCATATCGGGCGGGGTGAGCAGGCGGAATGGGTAGTGGTGGGTGCGGGAGCGGATGGTAGGGATGACCTTGTCCGGCTCCGTGGTGGCGAAGATAAAGATGAGGTGCTCTGGTGGTTCCTCCACGATCTTCAGCAGGGCGTTGAAGCCTTCGTTGGTGATCATGTGCGCCTCGTCGATGATGAAGACGCGGTAGCGGGAATCCGCCGGAGCGTAGAACGCCCGGTCGCGCAGGTCACGCATGTCGTCGACGCCGCGGTGGCTGGCGGCGTCCAATTCGGTGACGTCCAGGTTGCCGGGGCCGCCCGGGGCGAGCGACACGCAGGAGGGGCACTTGCCGCAGGGGGTTGAGGGCGGCCCGTCGACGCAGTTCAGGGAGCGCGCCATGATGCGGGCTGAGGATGTTTTGCCGCAGCCGCGCGGGCCGGAGAACAGGTAGGCGTGGTTGATTCGCCCACTATCGAGCGCTGCGGATAGTGGGGTGGTTACATGCTCCTGGCCGACAACTTCCCCGAAGGATGCCGGGCGGTATTTACGGTATAAAGCCACTCCCCTACCTTAGCCGTTGTGGGCTATCCCCGCAGGCCTGGCTGACGGCTGGGGTACCCAGCTGCCGAAGGCGATTAGCCGTTGCCGCGGGCAAGGTCAAGGATGTCGATGCCCTGCTGCGCGATGCTCTCTTGCAGCGCGGGCACACCGTAGGTGATGGCGTAGTCGTATTCTGCTTGTGTCAGCGGGAGCACTTGCAGCATGAGCGTCAGTCGCTCTGGTTCATCGAGTTGGGGCACGGGCCCGTTCCATACCCATGGCACCACAAGGAGCACGTGGGGTGTTGACGTCGCGGGCAGCGCGTGAGGCAGGAGCGTTCCGGGTTGAGCAGGCTCATGGGGCGCGGTGTCGCGGAGTCGGCTGGCGACTGTGACCAGGTGGGTGCGTATGTCGGGTTGGTGGGCGACCGCGAGCAGTTCGCAGCGCACGTCCCGTCCTTCGTGTTCCAGCCCGGTGTCGATGTTTGAAAAATCAAGGGTGACGGCGATGGTGTCACCCGCGGGAGATTGCTGCCCGGAGGCAGGTGATGCCGCTGCGGTCGCGGCGTCATTATCCTGCGCAGCAGTCGTGGTGATTCCGATGTGGAATCCGCTGCGGACCTCGATTGATGGGGTGCCAGGCAGCAACCCATCAACCCAGTAGGCGGTCTCTTCCCAGTTCACCTTGAGTTACTCACCCTCGTGTTCGCCATCGTAAGTGGACTAGCGTGGACTAGCTTGGACTAGCAATGCGCTGCGTTTCGCCCGCGCCGCGGGTCCTAGTTGGCGAGCTTTTCAGCGGCGGCCAACAGAACGCACGTTGCGACACCATCCATAGCGATCTCGAGCTCCTCTACCGGGGGCAGGGAGGGGGCGAGTCGGATGTTGCGGTCGTTGGGATCCTGCTTGAGGGGGAAGGTGGAGCCAGCGCCAGTCAGGGCAATGCCGGCTTCCTTCGCCAACTCAACGACGCGGGAGGCGGTGCCATCGACGACGTCCAGGGAGATGAAGTAGCCGCCCTCCGGCTTGGTCCAGGTTGCGACGTCGCGCCCACCCAGGCGCTCATCGAGAATGTCGAGAACGCGGTTGAACTTCGGCGCCAAGGAACCCGCATGCTTGCGCATGATTGCACGCACGCCCTCGGCGTCGCCGAAGAACTTGGCATGTGCCAGCTGGTTGATCTTGTTCGGGCCGATGCCGCGAACGTTGGCGTGCTTGGCATACCAATCGAGGTTGCCCTTGGAGGAGATGAGGAAGGACACGCCCGAACCTGCGAAGGTGATCTTCGAGGTGGAGGTGAATGCCCAGAAGCGGTTGGGGTTACCGGCAGCCTCCGACATGGCGAGAACATCGTGGACCGGGGGGAACTCGTCGGTCAGGGTGTGCACTGCGTAGGCGTTGTCCCACAGCATCCGGAAGTCCGGTGCTGCCGTGTCCATTTCCGCAAGCTGGCGGCAGACGTCTTCGCTGTAGCTCACGCCGGTGGGGTTGCCGAAGGTGGGAACGTTCCACATGCCCTTGACCGTGGGGTCTTTGACGAGTTCACGCACGGCGTCCATGTCTGGACCGTCCTCGAGCATCGGGACGGTGACCATTTCGAAGCCGAAGTGCTCGGTGATGGTGTGGTGGCGGTCGTAGCCGGGTACGGGGCAGATCCACTTGATGCTTGCCTCGTCCTTCCATGGGCGGGGCGAATCCGGGGTGCCGAACATGTAAGCGAAGGAGATGAGGTCGAACTCAATGTTCAGCGACGATGCGTCGCCGCAGTAAACATTGTTAATGTCGCAGTTCATCAGCTCTGCGTAGATCTCGCGAATGTCTTTGATACCGGTGAGCCCACCGTAGTTGCGGCAGTCGGTTCCGTCGGAGGCGGTGAAGTTACCTTTGCCCGGCAGTGCCAGCAAGTCATCGGAGAAGTCCAGTTGTTCTGAGCTGGGCTTGCCGCGGGTGAGGTCAAGGGAGAGGTTCTGTGCTTTGAATTCCTCGTATTTGGCCTTGATCTCGGCGGTGAACTGGGCGAGCTCCTCCGGGTTCATGCTTGTGAGCGATGCTGACATCGACTTGTGCCGCCTTCCTACTTGGTGTGCTGTGCTTGCTTGGCGTGCCTGGCGTTTCTGGCGCCACGTACGCAGGCTAGTCTAGTGCATCCTAAGTATGAACGCGACGGATTACGAAAATGTGCACAATTTTCGGCACAGAGCATCACCACAAAGACACGACCTGGGAAAACGCGATTCCACATGGCTCGCTGCCGAAATTTGTGCATATTCCCCGACCCCCATAAAAATAAAGGACCTCGCGTACCCGACAGAGCCCACTGACCCTTGCTGCATTCCTGCCCTGGGGGAGTTCATGAGATAACGCCACGCGAGATCATCAAACAGTGTAGCGGAGGGGCGGCGTCGCGTCTAGTGCAGCTAGGGCACCGCTGGGGTTTTGCTTTGCACCGCTGGGGTGTGTATGGTTTTGGTCTGAACGTTTTAGTTCACGTGGAGGATTCGACTAGCGGCCTATGTCGCACGCCTGGAACGCGTGTTGGGAGCAATCCCTCAGGGGTTCAAATCCCCTATCCTCCGCCAAATGAAACCCCCTAGCCACGCGGCTAGGGGGTTTCCTCGTATCCGAACCCCATCCCGCTAACGATCAGATACACCACCTGATAAGTGCATCGGAGTTCGGGTAACTACCTCGCCTTCTAGTCCCACTAGTGCGAGCAGCCGCCTCGCCTCGGCGTCGCGGTCGTTGCGGGACTTGTGCTGTTTCACGCAACGAGACACTGCCGCGATTTTGTGGGCCGCCTTTGCGTCAAAGCTACGTCCACACGTAAGCATCGCGGGGTAAAAGCTGAGGGTCAAATCGCTCCAATATCTCCGCAGCCGTACGCGCACCGGGCACCCCAATCGACCCAGCCAATTGCTCGACAACATCCCCCACAGTCAGGCCCTGCTCGAGCATCTGCCGCAACGTCACCGCCCCATCGCGCTTGGCTAAACGCTTGCCTTCCGCGTTAACAACCAGCGGCACATGCACATATTCGGGCACCGCATAGCCCAACAGCGACGCCAAGTACGCCTGCCTCGGCGCAGAGCTCAACAGATCGTCCCCGCGCACAACCTGGTCGATCCCTCCCGCGGCGTCATCAACAACGACCGCCAGGTTGTAGGCCCAGTCCCCTCGCCGAAGAACAAAGTCATCCACCGGCCCCACGTAGCGGCCGTTGTAATAATCGACAACCTCGAACTCCTCGACGTCACTGCGCAATCGCACGGCAGGCACGCGCCCTTGTTCAGCAAATTGTTGACGCCGCGACTCCCGCTCCTGTTCAGTCAGCTCACGGCAGGTACCTGGATAACAGCCCGGCAGCACGTGGGCCGCACCTGAGGCTTCCAGGATGTCCCGGCGCGAACAGAAGCATTCATAGGTCTCTAGCTGTGATAATGCCGCTTGGTAGGCCTCGTGGCGGGAGCTTTGAACCACCGGTTGCCCGTCCCAATCCAGCCCCAAGGAGGCCAGGTCATCCAACTGTCGGGCGGCAGATTCGGCTGAAGAACGCTGCGAGTCGACGTCTTCGATCCGCATGATGAACTCGCGACCGGTTTGTCTCGCGAACAGCCAGGCGAGCAACGCCGTGCGAAGGTTTCCGAAATGTAGGTCCCCGCTGGGGCTCGGTGCGTAGCGTCCTGCCGACATAATTAGGAAGTTTATGGCACCATACTGTGCATGCCTAAACTCGCATCTGGGCAGGGCGACACTGCGGTGTCGTCCGGTAACGCCCGTTTTATCCAAGTCCAAAAGTCCTACTACCCGATCCTGCTCGCATTGTTTGTAGCAGTGTTCATCATCTCGAATATCACCGCCACTAAAGGTGTTATGTTCGGCCCCATCATCACCGACGGGGCGTTCTTCCTGTTCCCCTTGGCTTATGTCATCGGTGACGTCCTGGCAGAGTGCTACGGTTTCCGCGCTACCCGTCGTGCCATCTGGACTGGGTTTGCTGCGATGCTCATCGCGGTGTTTTCCTTCTACATTGCTATCGCGCTGCCTCAAGCTGACTTTTATGAACAACAAAATGAATTCGCGGCAATCCTCGGGCTTGTGCCCCGCATCGTTGCCGCCTCGCTGATGGGCTACCTGGTTGGCCAGCTGCTGAACTCGTGGGCGTTGGTGAAGATTAAGGAGCGCACGGGTGAAAAAACCTTGTGGGCACGTTTGCTTGGCTCTACGGTGGTGGGTGAATTTGGCGACACGCTAGTGTTCTGTCTGATCGCTGCACCGGTCATCGGCATCACGACCGTCGGCGACACCATCAACTACACCATCGTCGGCTTCCTGTGGAAGACGGCGGTAGAGGTTGCGATCATGCCGGTCACCTACGCGGTGATCCGCTGGGTGAAGACTCACGAAAACTACTGACTAGGGTGCCCCTCGGGGTTGTAGAACAGGGCTAAATCCGGGCAAACCCCGATGCGCGCATTGCTCGCGGCGATGCACCATAGAGTCATGACAAACAACACATGGAATTGGAAGAATCTTCGCCGCGACCGCGCCAATTTTATCCTTCGCTACGGTGCTATTTTTTGCCTGCGTAGTAGCGCCCCATGAACTCGTCGCGGAACTCGTAATAGTAGCCACCGTCGATGCTGGCGCGGATGTCGTCCACCAGCTTGAGCATGAAGAACAGGTTGTGCATCGTGCACAGGGTGCCCGCCAGAAACTCCTTAGCTTTCAGCAGGTGGTGAATGTAGGCGCGGGTGTAGTTTTCTGACACGTATCCGCCGAGTTCTTCATCAATCGGGGTGAAGTCCCGCTTGAAGCGCGCGCCCTTCAAGTTCATCCGCCCATCAAGGGTGTAAACCCCTCCGCGGCGACCCAGACGGGTCGGGGCAACACAGTCGAATGTGTCTGCCCCGGCTTCAACTGCGGTGAACAAGTCATCGGGCTCTGAAATGCCCAACAGGTGACGCGGCTTATCTACGGGCAGTTCATCGCATACCCACTGCACGATCGTGCCAAGGTTTTCTTTCTCCAGGGCTCCGCCGATGCCGTAGCCGCCGAATCCCCGCATGCCTTCGGCTTCGAATTCGTCCGACAGGCTCACCAGCCCACGGGTGGCTTGCCTGCGCAAGTCTTCATACTGGGCACCCTGGACCACACCCCACAGTGCCTGCAGTGGTTTGTCGGCGCGCAGTTGGGTCTGCCTGTTGTGTTCCTCGAGGCAGCGCCTGGCCCAGCGGTGCGTGCGCTCCACGGAGGATTCCTGGTATTCGCGGGTATCGACGAGTGTGGTGAGCTCGTCGAAGGCGAACATGATGTCCGCGCCCAGTTGGTGCTGGATCTGGATGGAGATCTCGGGGGTGAAGCGATGCTTGGAGCCATCGATCACGCTGCGGAAATCAACGCCGTCTTCATCGACGTGCGCCATGCGGTCTTTGCCGCGGGCCTTGATGTCGGTTTCTTTCAGGCCAGAGGTATCCATGGCCAGGACTTTTTTGAAGCCGACGCCGAGGCTCATCACCTGGAATCCGCCGGAGTCGGTGTAGGTGGGTCCGTGCCAGTTTTCGAAGGTGGCGACGCCGCCGGCCTCATCGACGATGTCTGGCCCGGGCTGCAGGTAGAGGTGGTAGGCGTTGGACAAAATGGCTTGCGCGCCGCATTGGCGGATCTGCTCGGGCGTGAGTGTTTTCACGGTCGCTTTGGTTGCCACGGGGATGAATGCGGGTGTCTGGATGTCCCCGTGGGGGGTGTGGATGGTTCCGGTGCGGCCGTGGGCGCTGTCGTCGAGGGTGTTGCGCAGCTCAAAGGTGCTCATGGGTTCTCATCCTATCCAACTGCTTGTTGTGGGTTTGCCGACGCCGTGTGTTGTTTGATGACGTCGCGGGGGCGGGTGTCGCGTCGTGTGGTCGCGCTAGTCAATGTCCTAGTCAATGTGCTAATCAACGCCCTAGTCAATGTCGACGCGCGGCAATACGCGGTCAAGTGGCTTGGGCAGCCACCACGTGCCGCGGCCAAGCAAGGTCATTGCCGCCGGAATGAATGCCATGCGCACAAAGAACGCGTCGAACAACACACCAGCACCCAGGGCGAATCCAAAGATCTTGATGAACGGCAGGGGCTGGTCGATGAAGGCCACAAACACCGCAATCATGATGAGTGCGGCGGCTGTGACCACCGGCGCGCCAGTGATGAAGCCTTCTTCCACCGCGGCGTCAGCATCCCCGTCGCGTTCAAAATGTTCCCGCATGCGGGTCACCAGGAACACCTGGTAGTCCATTGCCAAGCCGAAGGTCACGCCAATGAGGAAGATCGGCATGAAGCTGATCAGTGGGCCTGGGGTGTTCACCAACCCCCACAGGCCCTTCTGCCAGACCAGCACGGTGGCGCCGAAGGCTGCGCCGACCGATAGTAGGAACCCGACGCTGGCCATCACCGGCACAGCGATCGAACGGAACACGATCAGCAGCAGCACCAGTGCGAGCCCCACGACAACGGCTAGGTAGGTTGGCAGGGCGTTGTACAGGCGGGTGGTGACATCTTGCTGGATCGGCGCGAGCCCGGTGATACCTACATCGACCCCGGTGGCAGCCTCGATGGCAGCATCTTGGCTGCGCAGTGCGCCCAGCAAGGCGGTCGTCTTGGGGTCGCTCGGGCCGGTGCGTGGCGTGAGCAGCATCTGAGCAGCCGAACCGTCAGCGCTGGCCCCCACGATCTGAACGTGCTTCACGCCGGGATTTACGCTGAGCTGCTGCACGGTGTAGGCATAAGCCGCGCCGATCGCTTTCGCCCGGTCACCTTGGGCAATGCCGGACAGCACGGGGGCATCAACATCAACGTCGTGGGCGTCAACCACAACCAAAAATGGTGCGTTGATGCCCTCCCCAAAGCCCTCTGCCAGTAGATCCGCGGACTTGCGTTGGGTGGTGTCACGGTTGGACAGGGTGTCGTTCGGCAGGGACAGCTGCAGATCCAGCGCCGGCCCCGTCAGCGCGCCCAAACCAAGAATCACTAGAGCAATGGTGATCGCCGGGAACTTCGTCACCACCCGGATCCATCTGTGGAAAAAACGGGTCGACAGCTGCTCGCGGTCCTTTTTTCGTGATGACGCCGCGGGGCTTTCTGCCGCAACCGAGGCGACGTCATCATCCTCCTGGAGGTCAGAAGAGCTGGCGCTGGCGCGAAGCGCCTCGGAACGCGTCCGACTAAACAATCGCCGGCCGCTCAACGACAACAGGGCGGGCACCAACGTCAGTGCCACCAATACCGCGGCACCCACGGTAAAGGCCGCAGCAAAGCCCATGTAACTAAGGAAGGGAATGTTGACGATCGCCAGCGCCACCAGAGCGATAATGACAGTCAGGCCGGCGAACACCACTGCCGAACCAGCCGTAGCGACGCTGCGGGCTGCCGCCTGCTCGCGGGTCTGCTGTGGGTTGCGCAACTCCGAGCGGTAGCGGGACAAGATGAACAGTGCGTAGTCGATACCGACAGCCAACCCCAGCATGACCGCCAGGGTGGGCGTCGTGTTGTTCAGCGGCACCCAATGCGTCGCCAACAAAATACCCGTCGTGCCCAGGCCAATCCCCAGCAAAGCCGTCACAAGCGGGATACCCGCCGCCAACGCCGACCCGAAGGTCGCAAGCAGCACGAGCAGCGCCGCAGCCATGCCGATAGCCTCCGAGGTCGTCTTGATCACCAACGGATCCCCGAAACCCGCACCACCGGCCTCCACCTGCAGGCCCTGTTCGCGCCCGGTGTCCATCGCCGCTGTGATCGTGGCGCGCTGCTCATCGGTCACGTCCGCCGGCGCCGGAACATCCAACGCAAAAGAGGTATAGGCAATGCGCCCATCCTGGCTGATCAGCGAGATATTATTCGCGTCTTTACGTGCGGTTTCCTCCGGAAGCCCGGCCGCCACCGACTGCTCAAGCACCATCTCACGCAGCTGTCCGTCGAGCGTCAGGGGGTTGCCGAAACGCTGCCGATCAATAATGCCCGGCACCGTCGCATCCAGTTGCTGCACCACCGATTCCACCGCACCGGCGTATGGCTGTTCGCTCAGCGTGTGGCCCTCCGGAGCCGCAAACACCACGGTGACACCCGCAGCCTCCAAGGGGTTCGGCTGATCCGGGAAGTTCTTCATTAATGACGCCGCGGCGGCCTCACTGGGGGTGCCGGGTATCTCAAACACATCGTTGAAGCCTTTGTTCAAAGCAGCCGACGATCCACCCAAGGCAATCGCAGCCACCAACCACGTAACGACAACAATCCACCGGTGACGAAACGACCACCGGCCAAGTGCGTAGAGGAATCGGCCCACGGAGTGTTCCTTCCTTCAAACTGGGGTTCACGCCCACGGGACATACCCGTGGTGCAGCGAGGGATAAAAAATAGACCCTATAACAAAAGCCGGATTAGTGTTTTTAACACTAATCCGGCTTTATCATCTGTGCGCCCGAAGGGATTCGAACCCCTAACCTTCTGATCCGTAGTCAGATGCTCTATCCGTTGAGCTACGGGCGCATGCTGCTTTAGCAACGAGGAGTAAGTGTACCCCGATCAAGCAACTACCGCAAATCCCACCATTACCAGGCGTTTCTTAGCGGCTACACATGCCACCCAGCCGTGAAGCAGGGTGTAGGAAATCACCCATTGCTTTCCGTTTCGGCCCCCTGCCACTACCCCCGCACACAAAAAATCTCCCACATCCTGACGGATGCGGGAGATTTCCCAAACGTGCGCCCGGAGGGATTCGAACCCCCAACCTTCTGATCCGTAGTCAGATGCTCTATCCGTTGAGCTACGGGCGCATAGTTCCCACGGTCATAACGCGGGAAACTGCGGAGGCGAGAGGATTTGAACCTCCGGTCCCTATTTCTAAGGACAACTCATTAGCAGTGAGTCCCATTCGGCCACTCTGGCACGCCTCCACGCAAGCTTACGCAAGCTCTAGACAGCATAGCGAACACCACACAAGCGAGCAAAACCCACACCAAAAAACGCTAAACTAGCCGACATGAACACCCAACCCCACCTCCGCCCCGACCTGTCACAACTGCCCGACTACGTCCCCGGCAAACGCATGCCTGACGCACTCAAACTATCCTCCAACGAAGTCGCCTTCGGCCCCCTACCATCCGCGCACACAGCAATCACCGACGCGGCGTCAACAATCAACCGCTACCCCGACATGGCCGCAACCGAACTGCGCGAAGCCCTCGCCGACCACCTGGGGACCACCATCGACCACGTCACCGTAGGCTGCGGCAGCTCCGCCCTATGCCAACAGCTCGTCACTATCACCTGCCAAGAAGGCGAAGACGTCATCTTCCCCTGGCGCAGCTTCGAGGCCTACCCCATCTTTGCCCGCGTCACCGGCGCCAACCCCGTGCAGATCCCTCTCACCAGCGATCTACGCAACGACCTCGACGCCATGGCCGACGCCATCACCGACAACACCCGGCTCATCTTCGTCTGCAACCCCAACAACCCCACGGGCACAGTCGTCACCGCCGACGAATTCGACGCCTTCATGGCCAAAGTGCCCAGCCACATCGTTGTCGCACTCGACGAAGCCTACTTCGAATACAACACCGCACCCAGCACCCCCGACGCCGCTGAACTGGTCAAACGCTACCCCAACCTCATCGGGCTACGCACCTTCTCCAAAGCCTACGGACTCGCAGGACTACGCGTCGGCTACGCCTTCGGCAACCCCCACATCATCGCCGCCATGCGCAAAGTCCAAGCCCCCTTCGAAGTCAGCACCGTCGCGCAAGCCGCAGCCATCGCCTCCCTAGAGGCCCGCAGTGAACTGCTCGACCGCACCCGCGACGTCATCACCCAACGTGAACGCGTCAGCACAGCCATCGGCGCGGCACCCAGCCAATCAAACTTCGTCTGGGTCGGCGCCGAAAGCCTCACCGGCGGCGACGCACTAGCAACCGCACAAGCACTCACCGAACGCAACGTCATCGTCCGTGCGTTTCCCGAAGGCGTACGCATCACAGTCACCAACGAAGAAGAAATGGACCGCTTCCTGGCGGCCTGGGACTCACTGAACTAAACCCCGCACGCATGGCGCCCCAATAACCAAGGAGCGCCATGCGGGGTGCCTAAAACACGTCCACCCGGGCACCCAACGCCTCAGCCTGCTCCAACTGACTGACCCACTTCGGCGCCCCAGGCTTCACCCGCAACACCGGACGATTACTCCCACCAGTAGACGCCCCACCACGCGCCTCCCCGGCCCGCGCCTCGTAACGAACCCGCGAACGGTAACCAGCGTCCACCAGTTCCTCCACACTTGACTCTTCCCCCGCGAGATTCGCACGAGCATCCACCAGCAAATCGATCGTCTCGTCCAATGCCGCCAACAAGGCCACATTGTTGGTCTCGCACATCGCGCGCACCAACGAAGGCACCGTACCCGCCACACGAGTACCATCTCGGAAACTGCCCGCAGCCAGCGACAATGCCAACGCCCCACCATTGTCCCCGACGATCGCCAGAGCCTCCGCCAACACGTGCGGCAAATGCGAAATCCGGGCCACCGCGGCGTCATGAACCCCCACCCGGGCCGGAATCACCTCCGCCCCCACCGCAGACGCCACCGTCGCCACATCACGCCACAATCCGACCCACTGCTCACTCA
>SKEK01000996.1_pt1 | contig 13480 bp, 11 predicted proteins | sample 4826761 | NCBI WGS metagenome assembly SKEK01 (sample SAMN11008811, study PRJNA524170) | human gut metagenome | biome: Human fecal sample; material: Feces; isolation source: fecal sample from pouch patient p32 | host: Homo sapiens | place: Israel: Tel-Aviv | collected 2015-10-13 | reverse complement strand
ACGTTAGAATTAATGGTTTAACATCTTTCCCATGTTTTTTATATAATTGTGATAAAAATATAATAGAGGGTACTAAAAATATTGAAAGTATAAAAAAAGCTGAAAAAATATTAAAAGAGTTGGGGATATTTGTAAAACAATTAAATATGCCTTCAGCAACTTCTTTAGAGAATATTGAAAGTATAAAAGCTTATGGAGGAACTCACGGAGAACCAGGGCACGCTTTAACAGGGACAACGCCATTTAATAGCAGAAATTTAGAAGGAGAGATTCCGGCAATTGTATATGTTTCTGAAATATCTCATAATTTGGACTATAATTCTTATTGTTATGGTGGAGGTCATTATAGAAGATCTGGCATGAACAGTGTTTTAGTAGGTAAAAATATAAAAAAAATGAGGAGATCACCAGTGGAGGCTCCAACTTTAGAAAGTATAGATTACTATTTTGAATTATGTGGAAATAATAATGTTGGAGAAACAGTTATTGGAGCATTTAGAACACAGATATTTGTAACGAGAAGTAGTGTGGCATTGGTTGAGGGAGTAAAAAGTAGTAATCCAAAACTTGTGGGTGTGTATGATAGTTTAGGAAGAGAGATGTAGATATGAAAAGATTTGTGGTGTTGGTATTAGATAGTTTTGGTATTGGGGAAATGAATGATGTAAGAGTAGTACGACCGCAAGATGTTGGAGCTAATACATATAAAAGTATTTTAAAATATAATCCGAAGTTAAAGATACCTAATTTAGAAAAGTTGGGTATTGCTAATTGTGCAGTATTGGAGATGGGAAATATAAAATTTTCAAAAGAAGCTGTTTACGGAAAAGCAAATCTTAAGCACTTTTGGTGTGATACTTTCTATGGACATCAAGAGCTTATGGGGACTTATCCAAAGAAACCTAAAACTGAACCTTTTTATGAGGCTATAGATGAGGTAGAAATAGCTTTAAAAAAATCGGGATATTCAGTGGAAAGGTTTGGGTCACCAAGAGAGGTATTGATAGTAGATGAATGTGCTACTATTGGAGATAATTTAGAAGCGGACTTAGGACAGGTTTATAATATAACAGGTGCACTGGATCTTATAAGTTATGAGGAACTTTTAAAGATAGGAAGAGTTGTTCGAAGTGTTGTAAAGGTACCAAGAGTTATAACTTTTGGTGGGAAAAACGTGAGTATTGAAGATATAAAAAATGCGTATGAGTGTAAAGATAATCTTTTTGGTGGAATAAATGCACCAAAATCTGGAGTATATAAGAATGGTTATCAAGTGCAACATATGGGATATGGAATAGATAGTGAAGTCCAGCTACCAAAAATTTTAGAAGGTGTTGCAAAGACAATATTAATAGGAAAAGTTGCAGACATAGTAGAGAATCCTAAGGGGAAATCTATTTTTGGTGTAGATAGTGATGAGATTATGGATAGATTGATAGAAGAGATAAAAAAAAATAATAATGTTTTCATTTGTGCAAATATCCAAGAGACAGATTTAGCAGGACACCAAGAGGATGCAGAAAGATACGGGAATAGACTTGAAGTTGTGGATAGAAAGTTAAAAAAGGTTATGGAGTTATTAGATGAAGATGATATATTTATTGTGACTGCAGACCATGGAAATGATCCAATGATTGGACACTCTAATCATACAAGAGAAAAAGTACCGATTTTAGTTTACAAAAAAGGTTTAAGTTCAAGAGAAATAGGAGAGAGAAGTAGTCTTTCTGACATTGGCCAAAGTGTAGCAGAGTACTTTGGGCGGGTGCTACCTGATAATGGAGAATCATTTTTAGGAAAGCTGTAGATTCCACTACAGCTTTTTTGTTAACTACTGATTAAAAAAATTAAGTAAATATAAAAAATTTTTTGACAAGAATAATTATTGTATGCTACATTAGTATGTGTTATGTGAAAAAAATGTAAAAATTAATCATAAAATGTACACTAATAGATCGAAAAGAAATTTTTGAGAAGGGGAGAAGAAGTTGAAAGTAAGAATGCAAAGTATTCATAAATCTTTCGGGGATGTGAAGATTTTAAAAGGGGTAGAGCTCGAAATAAAAGACGGTGAGGTCCACGCCTTAATGGGAGAAAATGGAGCGGGGAAATCTACTATGATAAAGGTATTGACTGGAGTTTATACAAAAGATAGTGGAGAAATATTTATTGATGATGAGCAGGTAGAGATAAACACTATAAAAGATAGTGAAAAATATAGAATAGCTTATGTTCATCAAGAATTAAATGTTATTAGACAATTAAGTATCTGTGACAATATATTTTTAGGAAAAGAGTTAAAAACAAAACAGGGGTTACTTGATACAAAAAAAATGAATGAAATCTGTAAAGAGAAATTATATCAATTAGGAATAGGGCATCTTTCTCCAGATACTTTAGTTGGAGATCTAAGTGTAGGATATCAGCAGATGATAGAGATTGCAAAAGCTTTACTAATAGATGCAAAGTTAGTTATATTAGACGAGCCTACAGCAGCTTTGACAAATAAGGAGATTGAAAATCTTTTTGAGATTATAAGTAAGTTAAAATTAGAAGGAGTTAGTTTTCTATATGTTTCTCACAGAATGAATGAGATTTTTAGAATGTGTGATAGAGTAACTGTTTTAAGAGATGGACAATATATTGGAGTAGAAAAAATAGATGCTATAAATGAGGAAAAACTAGTAGAAATGATGACTGGAAAAAGTATTGATAATCTCTATTTAAAGGAGGAAGTTTCAGTTGGAAAAACATTATTAGAAGTCAAAAATATTTCTAGAAAAAACGAGTTTGAAGATATAAATTTCTTTGTAAAAGAGGGAGAGGTTTTGGGATTTGCAGGACTTATGGGGTCTGGAAGATCTGAGATTATGCATGTAATATTTGGAAGTACTAAATTAGATAGTGGAAAAATATTTATAGATGGAATGGAAAAAAAGATAACTTCACCAATAGATGCTAAAAAAAATGGAATAGCATTTGTAACAGAGGATAGAAAAGAGGAGGGATTGATTCTTGATTTTGATATAAAAGAAAACTTTGTTATTCCATCTTTAAAAAATTTTTTAAAGGGAGTCGTTGTTCAAGAGTTACAAATATCAAATGTTATTGATTCCTATATAAAGAGTTTAAAAATAAGAACAAGTGGAAGAGATCAAAAGATAAAAAATTTAAGTGGCGGAAACCAACAAAAAGTTGTTTTTGCTAAGTGGCTAGAAACGAATCCTAAAATTTTAATTTTAGATGAACCTACAAGGGGAGTAGATGTAGGTGCTAAAAAGGAGATATACGAAGTTATAAATGATCTGAAAAAACGAGGAGTAGCAATAATTCTTGTATCTAGTGAGCTAGCAGAGGTTATTGGAGTGGCAGATAGAGTGGCGGTTATTCATAATCAAAAGTTAGTAAAAATCTATGAAGGTAAAAATATAACTCAAGAGGAAGTATTAAAAACAGCATTTTTAGGAGGAGCAGAGTAATGTCACAAAATATAAAAAAGGTTTATGATAAATACGGGTTATTTCTGATACTATTTCTAATTTCAGGTTTCTTTGGAATTTTAAATAATAATTTTTTCTCATTATATAATATTCAAAATATATTTAAACAATCATCAATAAATGGATTGTTAGCTTTTGGAATGACTTTTGTTATTTTAATAGGGTGTATAGATTTATCAGTAGGATCTATATTAGCTTTAGTTGGATACTTTGTTGGAATAATGTTAGTAACGTTTAAATTACCAATAGCTTTGGTTTTACCGTTAGGCTTAGTTTTAGGAGTTTTCTTAGGATCTTTAAATGGAGTTTTAGTTGCTAAAACAAAACTTCAGCCGTTTATAGCAACGTTAGTTACAATGACAATTTATCGTGGGATAACTTTGATTGTTTCAAACGGACTTCCAGTTAGAAATATAAATAATGTTTCAACTTTTATGAAGTATATAAACCGTGGAGAGATTATTAATCTACCAATATCTATGATAGTTTATTTAGGAGTATTTGGAGTACTGTGGTTTTTACTTGGAAAAACTGTTTTTGGAAAACATCTTTATGCAACAGGTGGAAATGAAGAGGCTGCAAGATTATCAACAGTTCCAACGAATAAAATAAAAATTATAGCATATTCAGTAAGTGGATTTTTATCAGCATTAGCAGCAATTTTATATGCAGCTAGATATAATTCTATATATCCAAATGCAGGACAAGGGGCGGAGCTTGATGCAATAGCGGCAGTAGTAATAGGTGGTACATCTATGTCTGGAGGAAAAGGGAAAATTTTAGGAACACTTATAGGTGCTCTAATAATTGGAATTTTAAACAATGGACTAAACTTATTGGGAGTGTCATCTTTTTATCAAGAAGTTATTAAGGGAGTTGTTATACTATTTGCAGTAATAGCAGATCGTAAAAAATTGGGGTTATAAAAATAAAAAGATAGATTAAATATTTAAGGGAGGAATTAAAATGAAAAAACTATTATTATTATCACTTGTTTTAGGAAATATTGCTTTTGGAGCACCAGCAAAGAAGGTTGCTCTTTTAATGTCAAATAAATCTAATGAGTTTTTCTCTGTTTTAGAGAAATCTTTTGTAAAAGAAGCGGAGAAGTTAGGATATAAAGTAGATGTTTACGATGCAGCAAATGATGCTACAAAACAACCAAGTCAAGTAGAGGATGCAATTGTAAAAGGATCATCGGCAATAGTAATAAACCCATTAAATAAAGATGCTACAGAGGGTGTATTAAACGATGCTGTGAGTAGAGATATACCAATCATAACAGTAGATACAACAGTTGAAGGAGTAGAGCTTCTTGCAGATATCGCCACTGACAATGAAGATGGAGGAAAATTTGCAGCAGAATGGATTGTAAAAAAATCTAATCTTAATCCTGATGAAATAGCAGGAATTATACATATGAAAGGTATTGATGGACATACAGCTCATATAACTAGATATAAAGGATTTAAAGATTATTTGTTGTCTAATGAAGCGGGAGAGAAGTGGAATGAATTAACAAATGATAATTCTAAATATATTGAATTAACAGGAAACTTTGCTCAAGATGTGGCACAAAATGCTTTAGAAGCTAAGTTAAGTGCTTTAGATTCTAAAGGTAAGTATATTGTTTATAATGAAAATGATGTAATGGCTATAGGAAGTATTGGTGCTATTCAAAATGATAATAGATTTGCTTTAGAGAACTTTACAATTATTGGTTTTGATGGGTCAGCTGAAGGTAAAAAATTAGTTGATGAGAAAAAAATGGCAATAACAGTAGTTCAAGATTTTGAATTTATTGGAAAAGAAGCAGCTATTGTTATGGATAACTACTTAAAAAATAGTTCAAAACCTGAAAATTACCAAATTCCAATACAAGTTGTAATGTATCCAGAAAATTTAAATCCAAGAAAGTAGGAGAGGAAATTATGTACTTAGGAATAGATTTAGGAACTTCTGCAGTAAAGCTTTTACTTTTAGATAAAAATGGAAAGATTATAAAAACTGTATCTAAAGAGTATGGTGTTAACTATTTAAATGGCAATTGGGCAGAACAAAATCCAGAAGAGTGGTGGAACTCTGTATGTAATGGATTAGAAGATATATTAGATAAAAAAAGTAGAAGTGAATTGGAAAGTATCTCTTTTTCAGGACAAATGCATGGATTAGTTATTTTAGATGAAGATGACAATGTTATAAGGCCAGCAATAATTTGGTGTGATCAAAGAACAGAGAAAGAGTGTGAAGAGTTAAACTCTTTGCCTTGGTTAGGAAAAATAACTGGAAATCAGGCTTTAACTGGTTTTACAGCACCGAAAATTTTATGGATAAAAAATAATGAGTTCAAAAATTTTCAAAAGATAAGAAAAATAATGTTACCTAAAGATTATATAGCTTATAAACTTTCAAAAATACATGGGATTGATGTGTCAGATGCCTCTGGAACTTTGATGTTAAATGTTTTAGAGAGAAAATGGGCAAAAGAGATGATAGAATATTTAGGAATAAGAGAAGAAAATTTAGGTAAAGTTTTTGAATCAATGGAAGTTATAGGAAATATTGATAAAGAGGTAGCAAAGAGTTTTGGCATAAATGAAAATGTAAAAATAGTTATTGGTGGTGGAGATCAAGCTGTTGGTGCAGTGGGAGTAGGAGCTATAAAAGAGGGAATAATATCTGTGGCCTTAGGAACTTCTGGAGTTGTTTTTTCATCAACTGATAAATATAGAGCTGATAAAGATTATAGACTTCATTCTTTTTGTGATGCTAACGGTAAATATCATCAAATGGGTGTTATGCTTTCAGCTGCTGGAGCGTTTAAATGGTGGGTAGAGGATGTTAATGAATCAAAAGACTATAAATACTATAATGAAATAGCTGAAAAAATAGAAGCTGGAAGCAAAGGTTTATTTTTTATGCCGTATTTAATAGGAGAGAGAACACCACATAATGATTCAAATATAAGGGGAAGCTTTATAGGGTTAACACATAATCATAAAAAAGGTGAGATGACAAGAGCAGTTCTTGAAGGAGTAGCTTTTGCACTTAGAGATTCTTTTGAACTTTTGAAAGAGATGGATATAAAAATCGAAAAGATAAGAGTAAGTGGTGGTGGAGCTAGAAGTAGATTATGGAAACAGATTTTAGCAGATGTATTGGGAAAAACTGTAGTTTCTATCGATTCAGCAGCTGAAGGGCCCGCTTTAGGAGCAGCTATACTGGCAGCTGTAGGAGCTAAAAGATATAAAAGTATAGAGGAAGCTTGTAAAGAGATAATAAATGAAGTTGAAATTTGTGAACCTAATTTGGAAAATATGATTATTTACAATAGGGAATATAAAAAATTTAAAAATTTATATCCAATGTTAAGAGAGTTTTATCTATAAAAATAAACAAAGAGTGAATAGAAGATTAAATTTTTAATCTTCTATTTTTTTATTAAAAAACGAGTATTGACTTTGAAAAATTTTAAAGGTATATAAATAACTTACAAGACAAAATCATTGATATTAATGGAGGTTGTATGAGTAAAGTTGAAAGTGAATCAATTGTTTTAAAAAAAGAATCCACAGGTATAGCTAATAAAATTTTAGATCTATTTGAAAAAGTAGGAAATAAACTTCCTGACTCTGTTACAATTTTTGTCACACTCTGTTTTTTAATTTTAGTAATTTCATATTTTAGTAATAAATTTAATGTTACAGCTATTCACCCAATAACTAAGGAATCTATTGCTGTTAATAATTTGTTGAGTAAAGCAAATTTAAAACAGCTTTTAGTTGAAATGATAAATGTATTTCAAACATATCCACCTCTTGGAGTTGTTTTAGTTGCCATGATTGGTATTGGTGTTGCTGATAAAAGTGGATTGTTAGAAACTTTATTAAATAGTGTAATGGTGAAAGTTCCAAAAGGAGTAGTTTACTATGCAGTTGTTATTCTGGGCTTAATTTTTACTGGAATTGGAGATGCGGGATTTGTTGTTTTACCACCTTTAGCAGCTTTAATATTTTTAAAGCTTAATAAAAATCCAATTATAGGGGTACTTTTGGCATATGCAGGGGCAGCTATAGGATTTTGTTCAGGATTATTTGTAAGTTTAAATGATATCTTAATAACATCATTTACAATTCCTGCAGCTCAAACGCTAGATCCATCTTTTATGAGAAGTCCAGCAATGACAATATTTTTTAATATGTTAAATGCGTGTTTACAAATGTTTATAATAACTCTAGTTACAAAAAAATTTATAGAACCAAGATTTCCATTTGATGAAAGTTTAAGTAAAGATGATGATGAGGAAATTGGAGATTTAGAAAAAAAGGGACTAAAATATGCAGGGTATTCTTTAGCGATATATTTTTTATTAGTTTTATCTTTAACTATTGGGAAGTCAGCTTTTTTAAGAGATTCTTCAGGATCACTAGTATCTGTTAAATCTCCACTTATGGGTGGACTTATTATAATTATGATGCTTGCTTTTATGATTCCAGGAGTGGTATTTGGAAAAGTAACAAGGAAAATTAAAAACGATAAAGATATTGTAAAAATGGTAGGACAAAGTTTAGGAGAGATGGGAGGATATATATTTATAGTTTTTGTAGCTGCACAGTTTCTTAATCTCTTTGGAAAAAGTAATTTAGGTATTGTTTTAGCCATAAAGGGAGCTGAAAAACTTAGTCAAACATCATTATCTGGGATTCCATTAATGATTATGTTTATCTTCTTAGTTGGATTTATAAATCTATTTATAGGAAGTGCATCAGCTAAATGGGCGATATTATCACCTATTTTTATTCCGATGTTTATGTTACTAGATTATGATCCATCTTTAACACAGATAGCTTACAGAATAGGGGATTCATCTACAAACATGATATCTCCACTGTTTCCATATTTACCACTAATTTTAGCAGTTTGTAAAAAATATGATAAAAATTTTGGAATAGGAACTCTTGTTGCAAATATGATTCCATATGCTGTTGCAACTTTATTGGGAAGCATATCGCTTTTGGTTATATTTGTAATGCTTGAATTTTCTTTAGGAATATAAAGTTACATTTGGAGGTAGAAATGAAAAAGAGAATACATGCTCTTGCTAAAAAAAATTTAGAAAAGGTAAGAGCTATAAGAAGAGAACTACATCAATATCCTGAACTAGGATTTCAGGAGTTTAAAACTGCTCAAGTTATCAAAAGAGAACTAGATTCTTTGGGAATCCCATATAAGAGTGAAGTTGCTAAAACAGGTGTAGTTGCTTTAATTGAGGGGAAAAATCCTGGGAAAACAGTTTTGCTTAGAGCTGATATGGATGCACTTCCAATAAATGAGGAAACTGAGTGTGAGTACAAATCTTTAATTCCTGGAGCTATGCATGCATGTGGTCATGATGGGCATGTGGCTGGACTTTTAGGAGCTGCCATGATTTTAAATGAAATAAAAGATGAGTTATCAGGTAACATTAAATTGGTTTTTCAACCAGCTGAAGAGGGACCAGGGGGAGCTAAACCTATGGTTGATAAGGGTATACTTGAAAATCCCAAAGTGGATGCTGCTTATGCATGTCATATATGGCCAAACTATCCTGCTGGAAAAATTTTATTTAAAGATGGAAATTTAATGGCTCATCCAACAGGATTTGATATAGAGATTTGTGGTGTTGGTGGACATGGTTCAACTCCAGAAAAAACTGTAGATCCTGTTATAATAGGGTGTCAGGCAGTTATAAATTTTCAAAATATTGTAAGTAGAAATATATCTACAATGAAACCAGCGGTTCTATCTTGTTGTAGTATCAAAGCTGGAGAAGCGGGAAATGTGATTCCTGATAAATTAACGATAAAAGGTACAATTAGGACTTTTGATGAAAATCTAACAACAGAGATTTTAGAGAGAATGGATAGTATTCTAAATGGATTATGTAGTGCTTATGGAGCTACTTATAATTTTGTTATTGAAAGAATGTATCCTACATTAAAAAATGATTCTAGTATTTTTAATTTAACAAAGACTTCATTAGCTGACGTAGTGGGAGAGGAAAATGTACTTTTAATGAGTGAGCCACTTATGGGATCTGAAGATTTTTCTTATATCTCAAATGAAGTTCCTAGTAATTTTTTCTTCATTGGAACGAAAGAGGATCAAGAGGAGATTGAAACACTTTTACATCATCCAAGATTAAAATGGGATGATAAGCATTTAGAGGTTAGCTCTAAAGCTCTTGCACAAGTTGCATATGATTATTTGGAGAGTTTTAAATAAGTTAAAGTTGAAACAAAAAAAGCAGTGGAATTATTCACTGCTTTTTTTGTTACTATTTATTTTAATCCAGCTTTAACTTCGTCAGCCATTTTCTGTGTAGTTTTTATTCCACCAGTTGCAGTGTACCAAGTTTCAGCATCTAAGAAAATAATATTTCCATCTTTATAAGCTTTTGTTGCTTTTATAATATCATTATCAAAAGCTTTGTTAGCTGATACGTCTCCACCATTTACAGCACTTCTATCTACAACAAAGATATAATCAGGATTTTTTTCTAATAGATACTCAAAGTTTACTTTACTTCCATGAGTTGAAACAGCAACTTCGTCAACTGGTTTAAATCCAAAGTGATCAAAGATTATTCCAAATCTTGATTTTAATCCATAAACTGATAGTTTTCCATTATTTGATAGAACAACTACAGCATTTAGATTTTTATTACTTACATTCTCTTTGATTTCATTTAAATTGTTTTCAATTATTCCTAACTCTTTTGTTAACTCAGTTTCTTTAGAGAAAATTTCTCCCATAGTTTTAGCATTAGTTTTAAGAGCTTCTAAATAGTCATCACCAGTAGTTGTTAATCCAACTGTAGGAGCTATTTTTGATAGTTGCTCATAAAATGGTTCCTGTCTTCCAGAGATAATAATTAAATCTGGCTTCATCTCATAAATTTTTTCTAAGTTAGGGTCTTTTAATCCACCAACGTTAACATATTTTTCATCATTATATTTTTCTAAAAACTTTGGTAAGCTCTCTTTTGGTAATCCTATGATTTCAACACCTGTAGTATCTAACATCTCAACGATTCCATAATCAAATACGATAACTCTCTTTGGGTTTTTAACAACCTCTGTTGTTCCCATTACATGATTTATAGTTATTTTCTCTCCAGCCGTTACCTCTTCAACACCAGATGTTAGGTAGAAAAATACACCTACACATATTGCTGCAACTATAGCTAGTAAACCTAATATTTTTTTCATTTTCTCCTCCTAGAAGTACACACATATATTTTTTTTATTAATCTCTTCAATATGGAATGGCATCTCATAAAGTTTTTCTAATCTTTCTTTAACAACTACATTTTGAGTTTCATCCATATGTTTTAATTTTCCATTTTTCATTGCTAATATATAATCTGAGTAAACAGATGTAAAGTTTATGTCATGCATAACTATAACTATTGTTTTATTAAAATCTTTTACAAGTTTATGTAAAATTTTCATCATAGCTACAGAACTTTTCATATCTAAATTATTTAGTGGTTCATCAAGAAATATATATTTTGTATTTTGAGCAATGGTCATAGCTATGTAAGCTCTTTGTCTTTGTCCTCCACTTAACTCATCTAAGTATTTATCTCTAAATTCTCCTAGATTCATATATTCAATAGCCTCTTCAATGATTTTTTTATCTTCGTTATTTAGTCTTCCACCACTGTGAGGGAATCGTCCAAATGATATTAACTCATACACTGTAAGTCTTACATTTGTAGTGTTTTCTTGTTTAAGTGTAGCAATTGTTTTAGCTAGTTCAGCTTTATCCCACTCACCAATAGCTTTTCCATCTATTTTTATTTCACCAGAATCTAGTGGAGTTAAACGGCTAATCATATTTAATAAAGTACTTTTACCAGCTCCATTTGGTCCTATTATACAAGTTATCTTTCCCTCAGGAATATCAGTTGTGACATTTTCTACAACAAATTTTGATCTATATGATTTACTTACATTTTTTATCTCAATCATTTTATCCTATTCTCCTCTCTTTTAATAAAATCCATAGTAAGTACATTCCACCAACAAAGTTGATAACTGTTCCTACAGGGAAACTATTATTAAATATTTTTTCTACAATTAGCTGTCCTATAATTAGGGATAAAATACTCATAAAAATAGAAGCGACAACTAAATATTTATGCTTATAAGTTTTTAATAACTCTTTTGATATATTAACTGTTAAAAGTCCTAAAAATACAACTGGTCCAACTAACACTGTAGAGATAGAAACTAATAGGCCAACTATTGTAAGATTTTTTCTTAAAAGTTTTTTATAATCTAATCCTAAATTTATAGATTGGCTATATCCTAGGCTCATAACATCTAAAGTTCTCATATCCTTTCTTAACCAGAAAAATACAAGAGCAACAATGATATAAGCTATTGAAAGTAGAGTTGTATTAACTCTGTTGTAACTTGCAAATAGACTACTTTGTAAAACTAGAAACTCATTTGGATCCATTATCATTTGAATTCCATTAGATAAGCTATCTAAAAAAGTTCCCACAATCATTCCGATTAAAATCATATAAAGTAGTTTTCCTTTACTTTTACCTGTAAAAAACTTTTGAAGAAAAATACTAACTGTAACCATAAGCCCAACTGTTATAAAAAATTTTGGAATTGGAGTTGTAAGCAAAGGTAAAGTTCTTCTAAATAGAAAGATAGTCATTGTTTGTAAAAAAACATACATAGAATCAAGGCCCATAACACTTGGAGTTAGAATTCTACTATCTGTAACTGTTTGGAAAAGTAGTGTTGATACAGCAACACAAGTTCCACTTAAAACTATTGCTAATATTTTTATACCTCTTGTTGAGATTAAGTATCTAAAATTATTTTTATTTACACCGACTAATAGAAAAAATGCTGCTGCTATTAATAAGGCTAAAAGAAGACCTAGCAGGATATTTTCCATCCTTTTTTCATTATTCTTCAAAATTTAACCTCCTAAATATCATAGCTAAGAATATTCCACTTCCGAATACTCCTGTTATCATTCCAATTGGAATCTCATGTGGATATATAACCACTCTACCTAAAATATCACATAAAAGTAAAAATAAACCTCCCAAAGCTCCAGTTATGTAAAGATTTTTAGATAGATTGTCTCCGAAAAATAGAGAAACTATATTTGGAATGATTAAACCTAAAAATGGTATTCCACCAACTGTTATCATAACTAATGAAGATATAAAACAAACTAAAATTAATCCTATATTTATAATAGTTTTATAATTAATTCCTAAGTTTGTTGCAAACTCCTCTCCCATTCCAGAGATTGTAAATTGCTTTGAATAAAAGAAAGCAATTAAAACTAAAGGAATTGTTATATATAAAAGTTCGTAGTTACCTTTTAATACTCCTGAAAAATCACCAAAAAGCCAGCTATTAATACTTTGTATTAAATCTCCTTTATATGCAAAGAACATAGTTATAGAGCTTAGGATTCCACTTATCATCATACCAATAAGTGGTACTAAAGCGTTGTCCTTTATTTTAATTTTTCTTACTATTCCCAGAAAAAGAAATGTTCCTCCCATGGCAAATACTGATGCGATTAACATCTTAAAGATAATTGATTCCCTTGGGAAAAAAAGTAAAGCTATTAGAATCCCTAATTTTGAGGAGTCAGCAGTTCCAGCAGTTGTTGGAGAAACAAATTTATTCATAGTAAGTTGCTGCATAATTAAACCACAGATACTCATTCCAAATCCAGCTGTTATAATACTGATTGTTCTTGGAATCCTACTTAAAAATATTATATTGTTACTATTTGTACCCTGAACAAAAATATCAGAGAGATTTACTGTTGCTACGCCTAAAAAAATAGAGATTATTGATAGAAAAATGATAAATGCTGTTATTATAAAGTTTTTCATTTAATCTCCTTGTTCAATATTTTGTTTTACAAAATAAATTATAGCAAAATAT
>SKEK01000961.1_pt1 | contig 13677 bp, 9 predicted proteins | sample 4826761 | NCBI WGS metagenome assembly SKEK01 (sample SAMN11008811, study PRJNA524170) | human gut metagenome | biome: Human fecal sample; material: Feces; isolation source: fecal sample from pouch patient p32 | host: Homo sapiens | place: Israel: Tel-Aviv | collected 2015-10-13 | reverse complement strand
CAGAAAGAGGGTGATGCGGTTTCCGGCGGCGTAACGTTGCGGAGGAAATAACATGTTACGCGATAAATTTATTCACTATTTTCAGCAATGGCGTGAACGCCAGTTAAGCCGTGGCGAACACTGGCTGACACAACACCTGGCGGGGCGTTCTCCGCGTGAAAAAGGCATGTTACTGGCAGCGGTAGTGTTCCTGTTTAGCGCCGGATATTACGTTCTCATCTGGCAGCCGTTGAGCGAACGGATTGAGCAACAGGAGACGATGTTGCAGCAGCTGGTGGCGATGAACGCGCGACTGAAGAGCGCCGCGCCGGATATTATTGCGGCGCGAAAATCCGGCACGACAACGCCAGCACAGGTATCGCGGGTCATCAGCGACAGCGCTTCCGCGCATTCTGTGGCCATTAAGCGAATAGCCGAGCGTGGGGAGAATATTCAGGTCTGGATAGATCCGGTGGTGTTTAATGACCTGCTGAACTGGTTAAAAGCACTGGATGAAAAATATGCGCTGCGGGTGATACAAATTGATGTCAGCGCAGGTGAGAAGCCAGGGATGGTGAATGTGCAGCGACTGGAGTTTGGACGGGGGTAGGTATTGCCATTTCCTTAACCCCACCTGATAACCCTTAGCCCAATGGTGAGTGCGGAACTGTCAAACCCGCTCACCGGGCTGAGTTTCGATGTAGCAAGAATTATCTCCCTCCAGACCACCACGGAATATTCGGTAACACTGAAGGAACCTGTTTTTCACCATGTAGCCTTCGTTAATCGACATCTTTCTAAGACTGTAAAGATGCTTAAGTGTTTTGACACATTATGATTATTAATAGTTGTAATAAATCATTGAGTAACAATTGATAGGTCAAAACATATAGGATAATTCTTATGTGATCTGTATTTTGTGTAGCCTGGAAATTAGTAAAATTACTGGAGATAATCAGAAAGGGAATTTCAAATAAGCATAATAATTCCCAGGGAAACTATTCGTCGATTTTAAGAAATGTCTGCTCAGGTATATCTACTGAGGGATGGTGTTGGTTGTAACACTGGTTAAAATAAATACACAAAATAATCAAGATGTATATTTTAATTGACGAAAATAATTACCTTCGGGATTATTGATGCAACTTAAATAACACCATTTAAATGTGATATAAATCACAAATATGGCTGTAAAAAGGGGGCTGTAGATATAAATAAGAAGTACACGAGTGAATTTTAAATAGGGAAATAGTTTCTCGGTGAACAATTTATTGGTAATCAATCGCGTGCGTTCTGGTTTGAAACAGGTTGCAGGTGTTGTTACGCATAAAATCCATAGGGGATATTATAATCAAGTAGTTAACAGTAATAGTAAAAAATAATTTCTTGCGAAATTAGCAGCCCATTTTGAATAAGTGTGTTCCGGAGTAATCCAGAACGCATGCTGCTTTACGTCTTTTTCAAGCCATATTGGTTAAGCAAAAAGAGGTAGAAATAATTTCCTGAGAAATTAACTCTACATTCTAAAACGGCCAGTTTTCTGAAATTACCAGAAGACCGAATACATTCATGCCTGAAGAATGGATTAGAAGAAACGAGACGGAAATAGATCTATTTATCCCTGCGGAAATAATTTCTGCTGAAATTTTTTGCGGCTATTAAAAAGGTCAAACCGTCTGAGTAAATTTTATCCAGTTACAAATAAGCATTACCTCCAGTGTATTGGTAGCTGTTAAGCCAAGGGCGGTAGCGTATCTGAAGAGATTAGGATCACATCATCAAATGGCAAGAAGTGGATTTGAAGTCCAGAAAGTCACCGTAGAGGCATTATTTCTACGAGAAATACGAACACGCTTTGGTAAGTTCCGTCTGGGATATTTGTGGGCGATTCTCGAACCCTCTGCGCATTTGCTGATACTGTTGGGCATTTTTGGTTACATTATGCACCGCACGATGCCAGACATCTCATTCCCGGTGTTTTTACTTAATGGCCTGATTCCCTTTTTTATCTTTAGCAGTATCAGCAATCGTTCTGTAGGCGCTATTGAAGCGAACCAGGGGCTGTTTAATTATCGTCCAGTAAAACCCATCGATACGATCATTGCGCGCGCTCTGCTTGAGACGCTGATTTACGTTGCTGTTTATATTCTGCTTATGCTTATTGTCTGGATGGCGGGCGAATATTTCGAGATAACAAATTTTTTACAACTTGTGGCCGCCTGGGGTTTGCTGATCATACTTTCATGCAGCATTGGCTTAATATTCATGGTCGTTGGTAAAACCTTCCCCGAAATGCAAAAGGTTCTACCGATACTTCTTAAGCCCCTTTATTTCATCTCCTGCATCATGTTCCCTCTGCACTCAATTCCTAAGCAATATTGGTCTTATCTTCTCTGGAACCCATTAGTACATGTAGTGGAGTTAAGCCGCGAGGCCGTCATGCCTGGCTATATAAGCGAAGGTGTGAGTCTGAACTACCTGGCAATGTTTACATTGATAACTCTGTTCATTGGTCTGGCGTTATACCGAACTCGTGAGGAGGCAATGCTGACATCATGATTAAGATTGAGAATTTGACGAAGTCATATCGCACGCCAACGGGGCGACACTATGTGTTTAAGGATTTAAACATCGAAATCCCTTCAGGAAAAAGCGTTGCCTTTATTGGTCGTAATGGTGCAGGTAAATCAACGTTACTGAGAATGATTGGTGGCATTGACCGCCCCGATAGCGGAAAGATCATTACCAATAAAACGATATCATGGCCAGTCGGCCTCGCCGGTGGATTTCAGGGAAGTTTAACCGGACGCGAAAACGTAAAATTTGTTGCGCGGTTATACGCGAAGCAAGAAGAACTGAAAGAGAAAATAGAGTTTGTCGAAGAATTTGCCGAACTCGGTAAGTACTTCGACATGCCGATTAAAACTTACTCATCTGGTATGCGATCGCGTTTAGGCTTTGGTTTAAGCATGGCATTTAAGTTTGATTATTATATCGTCGATGAAGTAACCGCAGTCGGTGATGCTAGGTTTAAAGAGAAGTGCGCCCACTTATTTAAAGAAAGGCATAAAGAGTCTAGCTTTTTAATGGTTTCACACAGCTTGAATTCATTGAAAGAGTTTTGTGATGTGGCCATTGTGTTTAAAGACGATAATGCGGTTGGGTTTTTTGAGGATGTTCAGGAGGGGGTAGAGGAGTATAAAAAAGATCAAAATATCTTCGTTTAAAAATGTAGAAATAGTTAGCGTAAACAATTAACAGAATATAAAAATTTATTAATGTTATTAATAGTTGAATAGAAAAAGCAAAAAGGATTAGAAATGAAAGTAATTATCCCACTCCAAACATGCTCGACACGCGTACCAAAGAAAAACATAATTCCATTTTATAATGGAAAGTCTTTGTTTGATATAAAAATAGAACAGCTTCTTAATTCTGGTATTAAACCAGAAACAATATATATATCATCTGAAGCTCAAGAAGTTAAAAGTATGTGTGATGAGAAAGGCGTGAACTTTTTACTTCGAGACAAAAGATTAACTGGTAATGAGATTAAACAACCAGAATTAATCGGAGGTATCCTTAACGATATAAATAAAAATAGCAATGATAATGATGATATTATGTGGGTTCAAGTGACTAATCCATTGTTTAATGAGTTTTCCTGCATGATAAACGAATGGGAATCAATTAGGAATGAGTTTGATTCTATGGTCGCAGTTAAAAAATATAAAGGTCATTTAATAGATGCGTCAGGGAATCCATTAAATTATTCTTTCGGGTATTGGCATAAAGTCTCACAAAACTTACCATCATGGTATGAGGTATTATGGTCTTGTTTTATACTTAAAAGAGAAACAATTGAAACATATAAGTACCATATAGGCGTAAACCCTTATTTGTATGTTTCTAATACGGCTACGGTCGATATTGATACTGTTGATGATTTCCAGTTGGCTGCAGAAATTTACTCTATTAGAAAAAAATATGAGAAAGATAACGGTTATAAACTTTAAAATAACTGTAATCAAATGCAGCGCAGCGAGGATAATTAACTCTTGAAAGTGATTTTAATAGAGTGTTTAATAGGCTGAGTCATTTCTTATCAAATGAATGTGTAAATTTTATATAGCATTCACATTTCTTTGTATTAATTAAATAATTGAGAGATTCTTTATTATATGGATGTTTTTATCGATTTAGATAAAAGCATTGATGAAAGAAGTTTTGTAGCAAAGTTTGATCTTAATGCTGACTTTCTTGGGCGATATGCAAAAAAAGAAAAAGACCTAAAAGTCACTTATTTAGCACTGGATTCTGTTTTGGAAAAAAGAGAAATAAGACAGAATTTAACAAAGAATAATGTGACAGTAATTAATATTTCAGATTCAGAAATAAAACATATATTGGATTACTATGATACAACGGTTGAAATGATTATTAATAATAACATTTCAACAAAGCTGAAAGAACATCTGACTGAATTTTTTAGGAATAAGCTAGGAAACTTAAATCCTGATGTTATCATTTACTGGGAGTATTGCTCTGATATTTTTTCTGAGCTTTTTAAAGATAGTATTTTTCTTGAGGGGTCGCACACTGGTTTCTGGCGATTAGAAAATAAAAATCCTGATGTATTATTTAATGTATCGACAAAAAATGAGAAATATGAAGATGTATTTTTTGAGTCTATAAAAAAAATTGAAGTATCGCCGGAGGATATTGTTGATATACAAAACTTAAAAAAATATTATCAAAATAATATTGTATTCGAAACTCAGATAAATAGAAAAACTCTCGATCCTGAAAATAAGTTTAAATATTTAATCTTTTATCCGGGAAATTTCCCTTCTTTACGATTTAAAAAATATTCTGGTTTCTCGTCTAATTCGGCTTTTTTACAATTTCTTTTAGAGCGAATCCCAAATGACTGTGCAATAGTTTATTCAAAACATTCGTTAGACAAGTCGGAAAATGATCATTACATCAATCATAATGAAAGAATAATCGATATCGATAAGTTTTCATCTATCGATAATGATATTTCTATACGGATACTTCCTTATGTTGACGCTGTCGTAAATGTGTATTCAAATATATATATGCCAGCCATGCTTTTAGGAAAACCAATTTTCAGCTATGGAAATAGTCCTAATGCCAAATTTTCAATTAATACAATTGACCACATATACGATTATTTATCTACGAATGTAACTCTTCCATCTAATTATATTGATATCAGTAATAAGTTAATAAAGTATGTATTGACACATAAAGTTAATATACGTTTCTTACGCAATGAAAAAAATAGTTTTTTATATTTAAAAAGTATAATTAAAAATATTAAAGATAATGATTATATTAACTATTTGCCGCAATTAGGGACAATTCGTGGATATAAAACAAGATTGTCACAGCAACTTCTTTTTCAGAATAATACGCCACGTATAAATTACGAACAAACCAAATTAGAAAAAATTCTTGGTTATTTAATTAATGATAATATCAAAAATGTTGGGTTTGATATTTTTGATACGTTGTTATGCCGTCCGTTAGTTAAACCAACAGATTTATTCTATCTAATAGAAGAAGATGTATATAAAATAACAAAGTTGAGGAGTTTTAGTTTTGCGACAACAAGAATTCATGCTGAAAGCTTGGCTAGACAAGGTAAAATAGAAGTAACGCTAGATGATATATATAATAAGTTACAGGAAAGTACAGGATTTACAGATGATGTAATAAGTAAAATAAAAAATATTGAATGTGAAATGGAACGTCAGTTACTCACTCCAAGAGAAACGATGTTAGAATATTTTTCACTGGCTAAAATTCATCATAAAAATGTATTCATTGCTTCGGATATGTACTTGCCAGAAGCCTTATTAAAAGATATTTTAATAAGTAATGGGTATGAAATCGAAAAAGTGCCAGTTTACATTTCATGTGAGTATAATAAAGTAAAACATAATGGTTCCTTATTCAAACTCATATTATGGAAAGAAGGTTTTGATGCGTCTAAAACTCTATTCATTGGTGATAACTTAAGATCTGATGTTCAGCGAGCTGTCGATAATGGATTACTGGCAGAGCATTATCCTAAAGCCATCGATGAGTTTAAGAAAAATAATCTGTTTAAGCCTGATGTATTAGGTTTTGTCTACAAAGAGAACTTTTTATTCCATCTAGGAATGATCGCTAACAAGCTATTTGATAATCCATTTGTTCCATTTGATCATAAAACATCTATCAATAATTCAAGTGCACTTCTTGGTTATTATATTTTCGGGCCATTAGTTTTAAGTTTAACTCACTGGCTTATACAAAACACCAAAAATAGTAATTATGAAAAAATACTTTTTTCATCAAGAGATTCGAGAGTTATTTTTGATGTCTATATTTATATAAATGAAGAGATTTATAATCAGCAGTTACCTAAAGGCATATACTTTTATATATCCAGAACAGCTACATTATCAGCATATAAAAATAAAGCATTAAGAGGTACGTTGCTGTCTCTTTATAATTCAAAGTTAAATGTCAAAAGTTTTTTAGATTACGTATTTAATATAGACGTTTCAAATGACAAAATAGCTAAAAACTTAGTGCAAGAGTTGAAATTGAATTTATCTTCTGATAGTAATAAAAGTAAAAATGAAATTTCTCACTTCATACATAAATATTATGATTTTGCTGAATGTAATAATGAAGTAAATAAAAAAAATAAGCATTTGATTGAATATGTTACTAGTATCACCGAAAATAAGAAATTTGCTGTATTTGACTTGGGGGCAAGAGGAACTAGCCGTGATATATTATCTGATCTTATGGGAGTTGATATACCTTTATTTATGTTTAGAGAAAAGAAACATAAATGTGAAAATGACATAAATAGCTACTTAGTAGATACATTTAACCCCTTTAGACGGGGGCGCCGGGTATTTATGCCATCGTTTTATGAGCTCCTATTATCAGATGCCTTAACATCCACTTGCTACGGCTATGAGAAATCAGAATCGGAAGTAAAACCAATTGTTTTTCCGTCTGAGCTTACAGCAACTTCTCTTTTAACTCTAAAATCGCAAGTATATATGAAGGAGTTCTGTAAAGATTACATTTCTTTATTTAAAGATAAATGGGGATATATCAACTCTCAAACCCGGGATGTATTTGTATATCCATTATCTTATCTTTGCAGTAACACTACAGATCAATTGTTATTAAATCAGTATGTTGCGGATGATCCCTTATATGAGGATAAACATGTCCCTGTAATTTATCCACCACTTAAAAAGCCGGTTACTGCTACGAAGTCAGTAAAAAAAATCGCTCCAAATAAAGAGAATAGTAAAAAAATATCTAATCCTGTTCCTGAGTCAACTCCAAAAGATGTTGATTTGAAGAGAAATGCCTTTATCTATTTCAAACGTAAGTTTTATAAAAATGAAATTACAAAACGGATTTGGGATAAGGGTCGTGAATTATATTTGAAACGTCTAAATTAATTCTAATGTTGTTGTTTAAAGTATTAAAGGCTCCATGAAATATAAAATGATGTAATTAGATTTATGGGGGGGGGCAACTACAGTAAACAACTTATTTGTCCTTCCCTTAAATATGAGATGGATTGTATGGAAAAACGTAATGAGTATTATATAGGCGGTGCATTATGAAAAAATTATGTATGATTTATGGAAATTGCCAGCATACACATCTACAAAATTTTCTTGAACAAACTGACTTTATAAATTATTTCAACTTGGTTAAGGTCAAAGATGTGTATCTAAAGGATAAATCTTATTTGGATGATGATACATTATCCAAAATTGATCTTTTTATATATCAACATGTATCGCCAGCATTTGATCCTTTTTTTTGCACAGATCATATTTGTAGTAAATTGCGTCCGGATTGCATTCGGATATCAATTCCTAATTTTTGGCTCTCTGCTTACTTCCCTCAGCACGCAAAAAACCCTGTAATTAGACCAAATAGGAAATACTCAATAGCCCCTTCAGGATTATTTCCATATGGCGATAATAATATAAATTCTTTGCTGTCAGCAAATGTTCGCACAGAAAATATCATAAAAATAGTTTCTGATCCTGACTTTTATGATGAAAAAACAATAACAGATAATTTAACAAAAACACTTAACGATCTAAATCAACGCGAAAATTTAAATAAAGTTGATATACCGTCAGTACCATATTTAAAAAATGCCATTTACAGTAATTATATGTCGGTGACAGTAAATCACCCAACAAACGATTATTTTTTATGGTTAACAAATAGCATTCTTGATTGTTTGGGAATTAATAAAAAAAGAAATATTGATATATATCCTTTTTCTAAAAATCATATTCACGTTCCCTTATACCCTAGTGTAATAAAACATTTGAACCTTAACTTTATCAAAGCTGATCATTGTTATTCATTTTATAATGAGTCTATAAACTTTGAAGAGTACGTAAAACGATATATAGATCATGCAACTGGATATGATATTTATGGGAAAGATTCCATTGGGATTGAAAAAATAAACAAGATTTCTACAGGTGATATTAAACTTTTGCAATGTTCAAAATCTGAATCTAAAATTAAAGAGTTATATTCATTATTTCATAAGTATAAAGATTTTAAAGTTAATAAGAATACAATTATATATGGAAATAAAATAGAGTATGCATCAGATGGTACATATCAATCTGTTCCTGGTTTAATGTTGAAATTCAGTGGTGTTAATAATATGGTGGTAATTGAAGATGGAGCCACTTTCAAGGATTCTACAATTTTATTAAATAGTGGAGGTTATGTTCATTTAGGAAATTCAAAATATAATAACTTATCAATATTGAATAATAATATTGGTGGAAAAGTATTTATTGGAAATTCATGCGTTATTGATAAGCAGCTAGATATTTATTTGAATGGCGATAATTGTTGTAAAATAGGAGATGGTTGCGTTATAGGTAGCGATGTTAATATTTGTTGTCAGGACGAGCATTCCCTTCTTGATAGCAATGGCTACTTATTAAATCCGGGCCAACCTATAAATATAGGGGATAGGGTTTGGATTGGGCCACGTGTGATGTTGCTAAAAGGAACACATATTTCTGATGAATGTTATGTGTCTGCCGGTTGTATTGTGGAAAATAAATTTTTTACATCTAATCAGGTTATATCCGGGGCGCCGGCAAACACCATATCTTCTGGAGTAACCTGGGCAATGTCATCACCCGAAAATTATAGATGTAAATAAATATATAACTTGCTAATTTTTAGCAACTAAAGCTAATGAACACATTAATCCATATAGTTAGTTTTACATAATTATTTTTTTTGATTAAAAAATTAGTAGATTATCTAATTATTAGTCATTATGATGCGGTTTCTTTGAATAATAGGAGTAATCACTTTCATACCTATTTTTTTCTCCAATGCTTACTCCCCCATAATAAACCCCATTAACCTGCGTCTTCACCAATAAATACCCCCGAAACTTCTTAAACAGTTTCATATCCGGTTTAAAATCGGCCTGCCAGAACTGGTGCAAATGCCCTTGATACGTCAAGCCCTTGATGTCGTACAGGGCATTGCCCATCACTTTGAGTGGTTTGTTATGAATCAGCGCAGAGATCCCCGCCGTACTGTTAATTGTTACCACCGCTTTTGCATGGCGTAATAATTCCGGCATCGAGAGATCGTGCACATAAATGACGCGCTCACCTAAGCCATATTCCTTACACAACCGTTTAATTAATGGTCGATAGAGTCTGTGACCACGATCCATCGGATGATGTTTGATCACCAAATAACTTTCTTTCGGCGCTTTACGCGAAAATGAGTACATGACTTCATTAATATAGTCACGTACATCGTTATAATTGCTGTGGTTACGAATCTGGCTATCGTTATATACCTGCAAAACGGCAAGATAATAACGTTGATCCAACTCGTTCATTAACCTCGGCAATACCTTACGCTGTGTTACCTTGTAAAGTTGCTTGCGCCAGTATGCACGAACCCAGCAACGAGCCTCATACCAGGGGGAAAACGATTTGTGGTGGCGGTAGCGAGGGAACTCATAACGGTAATGCCAGCCCATCAGGTAATACCACATCGCATGGCCTATACGTTTCATCGTTGAAGGTGTTAAGTTCTCAACGTGCGGCGCAGGCATATCTGGTAACTTACGATAAAAATCCGGATCGCGCGGTAGCGATGAATATGCGTTCACTCCGCCTTCTTCAACAGTAATAAATTGCGGGCGTAAATATCCTTCTTCAAATGCCAGAAAACGGATACCTTTCGACTTTGCCCAGCGTTTTGCTTCTTTATGCAATGGGCGGCAGTCGCCAAAGCAGAGGATAGTGTCAAAGTCATATTGCCGGTGGAGATCTCGCAACCATCCGGGAAACTCTTTCGGTGTCTGGTAGTAAGCCAGATAATGTCGATGGCGGCAGTAAAAACGATCCCCGCCGTTGAATACAACATTCACAGCGTTACGGCCTAATGACTCTAGCCACTCGGCGACATCACTGAAAAAGGGTCCCATTGGCCCCTGCAATAGCAGATATTTTTTACCGGATAATAAAACGGTTAGTGCATTACCTTGCATAAATAATTTGCGTAATAGTCAATAATGTAATTGTTTAGCCAAATCTGACCTTGCAGAACATAATTAATTTGCGGTAATAGCGTATTACTCGCCCCGCTTTTTTTCTGGTAATAAACATCGGCTTGCGCGGAGTCTGGATCAAATATTCCGCCGCCTCTTCAACCGTAATAGGTTGTAGCCGTGTTGGGTGGATATAGGTTGGATAAACAATTAGCGCCTGATATAGCAGATCCGCTAACGTTAATTCTCGCTCGCGACTCGGGCAGCGATGTTCATCAACGGTTAAACCCCAACCGGCATAGAAGGGCAGGCCGTAACAATGTACGCGCTTGCCATGTAATAACGCTTCAAACCCCGACAGCGACGTCATGGTATGCACTTCATCTGTGCGTTGGATGCATTGAATAATATCTGCGTCCAGTGCCTGATAATCAGCAAGTTCAGCAATCTGTTCTGCCGGAATATCGCCCTTGCGATTCCCCACCAGTACATCCGGGTGCGGTTTATAAATAATGTAGGCGTGCGGATTACGCTCGCGTACTGTGCGTAATAACTCAAGGTTGCTCTTAATCGAGGCAGTGCCTGTTTTAATAGAGGCATCGTCCTCTACCTGACCCGGCACCAGGATAACTTTTTTATCTTTGGCTTCGGCTGGTAGAGAGAAATCGGCTCCCAGGTTGTACTTACTCAGTTTGCTTTCAACCAGTCGCTGGCGTAATTTTTCAGCTCGCATCTTCTGCGCCAGCGTTAGCTGGCTATGATTCAGCAGCACTTCCAGATCGCTGGGGCGTGTGGCGTCATAGTAAATACCGCGTTTATCCAGCACCAGCGATAGCGGCGGCAGCAGGTCAGAGCCAAGTCCGGATGAACGCAGAAAACCATCTTCCATTCGCCATAATGGCAGTGAGTTTCGCTGCGCTTCGGCTCGCCATTGCTGTTCTCCCTTTACACCCCATACCACGCAGGCGCTTGCCGCAGTACAGCGACGTGAAAAACTCAGCCGGTTTGTTGGCGTTCGCAAGAAAGGTTTCAGGATCGCCGACTTCCACAGCGTTAAGCCTGGCGCCCATAAATAGCCATTACGCTGTTGCAGATGTCGACGTTGTAATTGCAGCCATTGCAACACAGTAAACAGATCGCTTACTGCTCCCGTTTGCGGATCGATATAGCGACAGTAACGCAGGTATGCAGCGGCAAAAAGTTCTTCCAGCGTGGCAGAACCGCGACGGGCAGATAACAAAGCGGACTGCGGATGACGATCGTCCGTTAAGCCCCAGCCTGCATACCAGGGCTGCCCGAAGCATGTCACCGGTTTTCCTGCCAGCAAGGCTTCAAAGCCGTACTGGGAGGTCACGACGTAAACCCTGGAAACGTGTCGCAACAGCGACTGCGGACTGACATTCTCTGCAATCAAACGTACTCGTTGCGTGGCGCGCAGATCGGCGAAATAACCTGTTTTCTTTCCTTCCAGTACATCTGGGTGCACCTTCACCCAAATTGCCGCTTGAGGATTTTCCGCAATCGCGGCTTCCAGCATGGCAGCAAACTCATTCGTACCCGCATTACCATACGTCACTGACATATCATTAAATGTCTGATCGACAACCAGAACGATGTCTGAATGTTCTGATTCATCAGCCACAAACGCAGGCGCCAGATTATATTTCGATAAATCTTCGGTCACGATGGTGTGCATTGCTTCTCTGGCCTGATCTGCCAATGCCGCATTTCCGGCTTTATCCTGTACCAGTTTCTCCAGCGCCGAAGGCTTGCTGGCATCGTAGTAAATGCCGCAATCATCCACCACCAGAGAAAGCGGCGGCGCACCATTGACACCAAGATCCAGCGAGCGCACAAATCCATCTTCCAGACGGATGACCGGTTTTCCCGCTGCTTTGGCGATGGCGACTGGTTTCGCCGCGCTGGGGCGATGTCCCCACACGGCGATAGCATCAACTTCTTGCGGAACAGGGCGCAGCAGAGAAAGTTTCTGGCACGGTTGCGCCAGAAATTTCTCCAGATTTGGAATACGCCAGATGCCGGACGAGAAAATGCCAATCATGCGTTTTCAGCCAGTTTCTGTGCCATCAGAGCGCGCACTTTTTCAAGACATGCAGGGGTGTCAACGCCCGGACCGGTTGCGGCAATCTCAAACGTGCGAATGTTGATCCCCGCGTTCATTAACCGTAGCTGCTCCAGTTCCTCGATTTGACTTAATGCCGTCCTTGGTAACTGGCTGTAGTTTTGCAGCACATCGCGACGATAAGCGTAAATACCGACGTGTTTCAGATAGCGTGCTTTTTCAGCATTACGCGGATACGGAATCGGCGAACGGCTGAAATAAAGTGCATCGTGGCGGGTATTCACAACCACTTTTACTGTGCTGGGTTCAGTCGCCTCTTCGGCAGATATCACGTGGCATAGCGTTGCCACCGGCAACGCGGGATCGTCACGCATTCCTTGCAGCAGCGTTTCTACATCCTGCGGGCGAATCATAGGTTCGTCGCCCTGCAGGTTAATGTAGATATCTGCATCGACTTTATGCATCACTTCGACCAGCCGATCGGTGCCGGATTCATGATCGGTACGCGTCATAATGGCTTTCCCGCCAAACGCCTGTACGGCCTGTTCAACACGCGGGTCGTCAGTTGCCACCCAAACTTCTGCGACGCCCGCCACCTGCAACGCACGCTCGTAAACATGCTGGATCATCGGTTTGCCAACAATATCAAGTAGCGGCTTACCCGGCAGGCGCGATGAGCCATAACGAGCCGGAATGACAATAACTGCTTTGCTCATTTCAACTCCTTACAACGACAGAATTACTTTTGCACCCACCGCCAGCTGATAGAGGATGGTGGAAATACCACGGGTAACTTCAATGTTTTTCGATTCATATTTCGGCAGAACCATAATCTCATCGCCCGGTTTGAGTGAATCCACATCTTCCGCGTTGACGGCTGCACCGTTCTGACGAATGACGATAATTCTGGCGTTACCCGATTTCTGCGTCAGGCCACCACATTTCTCGATGTAATCCTCGGTGGTCATCCCCTTCTGCCAGCTCACCGCGTTCG
>SKEK01000960.1_pt1 | contig 13678 bp, 9 predicted proteins | sample 4826761 | NCBI WGS metagenome assembly SKEK01 (sample SAMN11008811, study PRJNA524170) | human gut metagenome | biome: Human fecal sample; material: Feces; isolation source: fecal sample from pouch patient p32 | host: Homo sapiens | place: Israel: Tel-Aviv | collected 2015-10-13 | reverse complement strand
GCTCGCGGGCGGCGTGGATCGCCTGGCTGGACAGGGCCGTGGAGTCGGTACGCATGTAGGTGATGTAACCGGACTCGTAGAGGGACTGGGCGGTGCGCATCGTCGAGGATGCGTTCCAGTGCAGCTTGCGCGAGGCCTCCTGCTGGAGGGTCGACGTCGTGAAGGGGGCGGCCGGGCGGCGACGGTAGGGCTTACGGGTCACCGAGTCGATGACCGAGGCCGGGGCGTCGGACAGTGCCTGCGCATAGGCCCGCGCGGTCGCCTCGTCCAGGTGGAGGACGCCGGCCTTGGCCGCCTTCGCGCTCAGCTCACCCTTCTCGCTGAAGTCGGAACCGGTCGCGATCGAGTGGCCGTCCACGGAGGACACGCGCGCGCCGAAAGCCTGGCCCGCCGACGTGAAAGCCGTGTCGATCGACCAGTACTGGGCGCTCACGTGCGCCATGCGGTCGCGCTCACGGGCGACCACGAGGCGCGTGGCCACCGACTGCACGCGCCCCGCCGACAGGGAGGGGCGGATCTTACGCCACAGGAGGGGCGAGACCTCGTAGCCGTAGAGGCGGTCGAGGATGCGGCGGGTCTCCTGCGCGTCCACGAGGTCGGTGTCCAGGTCGCGCGTGTTCTCCAGGGCGCGCTGGATCGCTTCCTTCGTGATTTCGTGGAACACCATGCGGCGCACGGGAACCTTCGGCTTCAAGACCTGCAGAAGGTGCCACGCGATAGCCTCACCCTCGCGGTCCTCATCAGTTGCCAGATAGAGTTCGTCGCACTCCTTGAGGAGCTTCTTGAGTTCGGTGACCTTTTTCTTCTTGTCCGGGTTCACCACGTAGTAGGGCGCGAAACCGTCGTCCACGTTGACGGCGAAGCGGCCGAACGGCCCCTTCTTCATGTCCTTGGGCAGCTCGGAAGGCTGCGGGAGGTCGCGGATGTGGCCGATGGAGGCGGTCACGTGGTAGTCGGGACCCAGGTATCCCTCGATGGTGGCTGCCTTCGCAGGAGACTCCACGATCACGAGCTTCGTCGCTGACATTGCCGGTCCCTTCCGTCGCTTCCCCAGTATTTGTAGCACCCTCATGCCGAGGCACCCGGCGAGGCATCTGGGATGGACCTTACCGCGTCCCACCCGCATCTGGGTACCGGGGACGCTTCCGCGCGTCTCACGCCGCTCGGGTTTGACATCCACGAGGAAGTGGCGGATTCTCGCGCGCGTGCGCGCCCGGGTGGCGCAGCGGTGGGCGCACGCGGCGACACCTATTACATAGGGGGAAGCCCCCGCCTCGTCCCACGTGGTGCGCACAAGCGCCCCTGAATTGTGTTATCTGCTTTCCATCGGGCACAATCAGTCTGTGCTCCAGAATTTCCTCTCCGACATTCCGTTCCCGATTTGGTTCGCGATCGGCTGGCTCATCGTGGCCCTTGCGGCGCATTACTTCAAGCAGGCTGCGGCCCGCTCGAAGGGTGCCGTTCCCGCGCCGCGCGACGTGCGCGAGGCCGGCAAGGAAGGCGAGTGGAACAAGCTCAACGAGCACCACACCCCGCATCTGAGCGGCAAGCGCCAGGACATGGCCACCGACCCGCAGGCTCGCCTGCTGGCCCCGTCCATGGTCTACTCGCTGTGCAACGATGAGATCGTTAACCAGCTGAAGCTGTCGGATCCCGCCGGAATGAAGGGCATGCTCGACCGCGACTGGGGTATCACCGACCGCGAGAGCCTGATCCGCCAGATCTATTCGCTTCTGCGCGCCGGACACCGCGAGGATTTCGCGGGCCTGCGCGAACGATGCCAGAAGAAGTCCTGGGTGGAGTACGAGATCGCGCGCCTGAACAAGACCGCTGATTCCTCCACGGAGGACTGGGAGCGCCGCTGGCGCATCCGCCGTTTCCTGGACAACGACCGCGGCATCCAGACCCTCGATTTCGCCGCGTGGGACCTCATTCGCGCGGCGAACCTGACGCGCGCGGGTGCCGGCCAGGGCTGGCTGAGCGAGGACGAGGCCTGGGACACTCTCGCGGTCATCAACCGGGCTCTGCAGTCCTCCTACTCCTCGTGGGAGGAGACGTGGGAGGCCTTCCGCATCACCCGCTGGCTGTGGGCCGCCGAGGGCGACGCACAGACCGCGAACAACGACCTGCACGACCGCAACCGCGGCGAGTTCCTCGTCGGCAAGAACGGCCTGTGGGCCGCGATCCCGTGGGACGCCCCCTACCCCGCCCCGCGTTTCATCCTCCTCGACGCGCTGCGCGAGATGGGCGCCCTGCATCTGCTGTCCTCCGTCAACTGGGAGGACGCCTCCGCGTGGGAGAAGGACCTCGATGCCCAGGCCCGCACCCGCGCCCCCATGTCCATCGGCGGCAAGCCGATCGTCCAGTAGCGACGCCTCCGCTCACAGGACGTAGAATGAGTCGTCAGTCCTGATACGCGAACCGCACAGCCCAGTAGGAAGTCTGGGCGATGCCTCGCATCCGTCGCTGCCCCGAGCAGAATCCAGCGTCATCGGGTCCACCGTGGTGTACCTGGAGACGAGTAATGAAGACGGAGTCCACACTATATTTCGATGGCCAGTTCTGGGTCGGTGTCATTGAGCGCCACGAGGCCGACCGTGTTCGCGCCGTTAGAATCGTGTTCGGCGCGCAGCCCTCAGACGCGGAGTTCTACGAGTTCCTTCTCACTCACGCAAACGCTCTCCTGTGCCGCCTCGACGAGGCCGCTTGGGCTTCCAATATGGCCCAACGCCAGGCGACGCACCGCAACCCCAAGCGCGCACAGCGCGAAGCGTCCCGCCTCGCCCGCCGTGCGCTTCCTTCCACTGCGTCACAGGCATCGATTCAAGCGGAACGCGAACGCACGGCACAAGAACGAGCTTCCACGACCAGGCAGGAGAAACGAAAGAAAGCTGAAGAGAAACGCCGCCTCGCCCGCCTGAAAGCGAAAGCTCGCCACCGCGGCCACTAAGGGCTGCACGTTAACCCCTTGATACGCACGTAAACCCCATAACCTGCGCGTGGGCGGCGCTACCCCCGTGCGGATGAAAGGGCCCACGTGCATATCATCGGGCCCACGTGCGGACGCGTATGTGCATAGGCGGCCACGAAGTGGATAGGAAACCACGAACTGGATAGGTTATGACGTTGCGGATAGGAAAATAACCTATCCAGATCAGCGCTTCCTATCCAGAACGCACAGCCCTCTCCCTCCCAGGTGAAGGACGCCGCGATGCAGACCCCGTGCCAGCAGTTCCGCAGTACCTGGCCCCGCACGGAGGCGTTACCCCCGCGCATCACCATCCGGCTGGAGACACACGCCCTCACCTCATGTACAATGTTCTGTACATAGGCGAGCAGAGGAGCACCCATGAAAACCATGACCTACACCGAATCGCGCGCACGCTACGCCGAGGTCCTCGACCAGGTCGTCAACGACCGCGAGGAAATCGTCATCACTCGCCAGGGCCACGAGAGCGCCGTCATCATCGCCCTCGACGAGTACGAGTCCCTCATGGAGACCGTCTACCTCATGCAGTCCCCCGCGAACGCCCGCCACCTGCGCGATTCGATCGCACAGCTGCGACACGGCAACCTCGAAGAGCACGATCTCATCGACATCCCTGATGAGGAGAACTAACGATGCTCAAAGTCTTGTGGACCCCACACGCCTGGGACGACTACGTCTGGTGGCAGTTCGAGGATCGCAAGACCCTCAAGCGCATCAACGCCCTCATCAAGGACATTCAGCGCAACGGAAACGAGGGGATCGGCAAGCCTGAACCCCTCCGTTACGAATACACCGGCTTTTGGTCGCGCCGGATCGACGGCCGCAACAGATTGGTTTATCGCATCACCGAAGATACGGTCGAAATCGTTGCCTGCCGCTTCCACTACGGCCAGTAAACATTCACGAGGCCCGGGCTGATTTCACCCCAACAGACGAGTGACAACGCCCTGACGCCAAGCGCCGCGGCTGCCCCCGCGGCCGCGGCGCCCGCGCACACAACACCGCTCAGTACGTCAAGAGTCCCCAGCGGATCAGGTCACGCAGGGGAGCCTCGATCTCGGCGCGCACGCGCCGCGCCGAGCGCCTCCGCCGCCTCGCGAGCGTGGCGCGTGGGTGCGTGGGGCAGGGCGTCCAGGGCGCGCAGGGCCTTGGCCATCGCGCTCGATCCTTTCATCTTCGGGCGCAGCTCATCAGGCACGCACACCCTCATGCCGTAATCTCCCGCGAGCGCCACCAGGGCCTCGACCAAACTGTTAGAGGCCCGCACCCCCGACAGGGAGGGCAGCAGCGCCGCAATGGTCTGAGCGACGCGGTAGCCTGCCAGGGCAGAGACGGACGCGCAGTCGGTGAGCGTCTGGGTGACCCGCCCGGGACCGAACCACCCGTTGCGCAGCAGGTAGCCGAACTCACCAGCCATGGCCGCCGGGTCGTATCGTCCGGTGTCGGCGAGGCCCGCGATGGCCTCGGCGGTGATGGCCCGGTAGGGTGCCTGCGCGGCGGTGGACGCCCACGCCAGGGCCGAGTAGGTGGGCGCGCCCGGCGCCCGCCACCCCTCCCCCAGCGCGCGCACGATCACCTCGAAGGGCGCGATGACCTGCGGGAACTTGACAAACGCACCCTGGAGGACGGGCATCGCGTGGGCGGCCAGAATGTCCGGATTGTGCTGGAGGGCCCAGGCCGCCCACGCGTAGGCGACGCCGCTCGACCGGTAGTCCCCCGATTCCAGGAGGCGCCCGGTGAACTCGGGGGCAACCCCCGCGACGTTGGCGAGGGCACCCGCCAGCGAGTCCTCGCCGGTTGCCAGGGTTTGACCGGGGATCACCCACGTCTCGTGCATATCGTCGTTCTTCGTGTACTCGCCGCGCACGACGCGAACCGGCTTCTGGTAGGGGGCACGAATGATCTGCCGCTCCCACTGCACATCCATGGGTTCGAGCGGCTCGGTCAGGATCGGGTCGAAGCGGTACGCGTCCTGACCGTTCGGCTTGTCGTAGGGCTTGTCCCCCAATGCAACGCGCAGCTGTTCGTGCAGGAGGCGGACGGGGCCGCGGTGTTGCTCCCACTCGCTGCCCTTGCGCCGGTAGCCGCGGAAGTGACCGGCCTCGGACGCGTCCTTCACCTCGACTCCGTCCAGGAGCCGCGAGGCCAGGTAGGACAGCTGGTTGGCGCCCTTCCAGTTGGGCGCGCTCCGCCAGTATTTGGCGAGCAGCGCCTTGTCGGCCTCCGCCAGCTCGATGCCCCCGCCGCTGATGCGCGTCAGGAGCGCGGGCAGGGCGGCACCCGCGGCCGCGTCCTCGAAGAGGGCGTGCAGCGCCGCAACGACCGCGTCGTTGTCGTCGGGCAGCTCGGCGACCCATTCGGCGCGTGGCAGGTCGGCGGCGGGGGCGTCCGGGAACGTCCACGAGGCCTGGGTCCCCTCCCCGGTTTCGCTTCCCTGGGCGCTCGCACCGGGGGCGACCGTACCCGCGGGCCCAGCCCCGGCCTCGTCCGCGCAGTCATCGGAAGCGTCGGGGGCTACGACGAGCGCGGCTGCGCGGTCTCGCAGGTCGAGGGGGAACTCGGCTTCAGCGACCACGTCACTGACGGCGGGGGCGCACTCGGGGTGGGCCTTGACGAAGGCGGCGAGCAGGCGCAGGTGCGCGCGCAGCAGCTTCTTCTCGGAGCGGGCAAGGACCTGGGCGCTGACCTGCACGAGCGCGTCCACCTGCTCCACCGCGAGCTCCCCGACGAGGCCGAGGAGGGCCTTGTGGGCCAGGGTGACCGTCTGCGAAGGCAGGGCCCCGAGCAAGGCGATGATGTCCGAGGCCGCCGCGAGCTTTTCCTCGCGCGTGGGTTCGAGCGCCTCCCAGGCAAGCGAGAAAGCGCGGGCGTTGTACGCGGAAAAGTCGCGCCGCTGGGCGGCCAGGCACTCGGAGAGAATGCGGGGCCGCAGATGCGGGAGGCGCGTCGCCATGTAGCAGATGAAGTCCTGGCTGTGCAGGCGCTCGAAGTCGCCGCCGGGCGCGGAGGGGTCCTCGCGGTACATCCACACGAAAAGCGCCGAGCCGGGCAAGGCTCCTTCGACGCGGAAGAGCTGCCAGAACTCGTGCTCCAGGAAGGTCGGGTTCTCCTCGAAGAAGAGCCTCGTCTCATCCGAGGTGGGGTGGGGCGCGGGAATGATCCTGCGCGCGAAGTACTCCAGGGAGGGCGCGGAGGCCAGGTACGCTCCACGCTCGGCCAGGAGGGAGCGGTAGGTGTGCCAGAAGCCAACGCCGCCGGGACTCCCGGCTGCCTCCTCGAGCCACTCGCTACTCCGCCCAGCCGCGCCACGCCTGTGGGCGGCGAGCAGCCGTTCCAGGTCCGCTCCCTCGCGCGGGTCACCGCCGCGGCGGCCCGACCACCGGGCACCGTAGTCGTCGCCGGCGTCATCGCTCCCGGCCAGGGCGGCGCGCAGGAACGCGCACATGCGCACCGTGTCCTCTGGGACCGCGTCCCACTCCCACTCGACGGCTGGCGGGACGAGGCGCGCGAAGGGCACGGACTTGAACAGGGAGCGCCGGTCCTTCTCCCAGGCCCCCTCCAACACTTCCTCGTAGGCGTCGATGGAGGTCTCCCCGGACGCGAGGAGGCGCTTGAGGGCCGCCCTGCGGGCGGGGAGCGTCATCGGCGAACTCATTGCCCCATCTCCTTCAGTGTGCGCGCGTACTTGGCCGCCTGTGAGGAGCCTCGGAAAAGGCCAAGCCAGCCGATACACTCCTCACCAAGCGGCGGCGCCCACCCCTCGGCCTGCGCCCGCGCGTACTGCGCGGTGATAACGCCCAGCAGCTGGCCGATGCCCGTGCGCCCGCGCTCAAGCCCAGGAAGCAAAGCGAGCACCAGGTCCAGCACGAGGCGCGGATCCACGTCCCCCAGATCCTCGAAGGCCTGCGCCCACCGGTTCAGTTTCACGGTGTGTGCCACGGCCGCGAAAGCGGCCACGGCCTCGCCGAAGGCGAGGTCACCGCGCGCCACCAGGGAGGCGATGGTTTCGACGCCGAGGGCGCGCGACTCGACGTCGCGTTCGCCCATCGCCTGGCCGAGGAGCTGGGCGGACAGCGAATCCCAGCGCCCGCCGTGCTCACACAGGGCCCGATAGCAGTCCGCGGTCAGCTGCGTACTGTCAAGCACATACCACTGCGAGGCGATCAGGCAGACGGCGAAGTGACGCACCGACGCGGGGTAGAGATATCGGTGGGCAGTAAAATCACCCGAGGCGCTCGCAATATCCGCGAGCGCGCCCAGCTCAGGGCCTGTCGCGCCCGTATCTGCGCCGACAACGCGCGGGAAATAGAAGGCATAGACCGGCGATCCGTCGCGCGCGACCTTGGGCTTCCCGCTGCGCGACTCATAGGCGGGGCGCCCTTCCCACGTCACGGAGAGGGAGGACAGATAGCCCTCGGCGCGTCTGCGCACCGCGCCCGTGAGCGCGAGCCGGATGCGGGCAGCGGCGGGCAGCTCCGCCTCCCGCTCCTCCACAAGCTTGAGCGCGGCCGCGCAGTCCGGATGCTCGACGTCCACGCGCAGCAGCGCCTGGGTGAGATCGGCTCGAAGCGGCGGGGCGTCCCCGTTGTCCAGGGCACGGCGCACGAGGACAAGCGGGTTCACGGCTCCGCGGTCGTCGGTGGGCGTGGCCAGGAGGTGGTAGCGCCGTCCGCGCTCGACCAGGCCCGCAACTTCGATGATGCGCTCTCGCATAAGGGTCGGCATATTTTCCGATTCCAACCAGGCGGTGCCAGCGGCCAGCGGGTTCTCCGCGCCCTCCCCTCCCCCATCGAGGGCTATCTGCAGGAGAGTTCCGAGCATGCGCTCGTACCCGAATCTGCGCGTAGTCAGGCGCCGCACGAGCGGGCGCAACGATTCCAGCGCACTCGAGTCGAACTCGGGGGATGCCAGGAACGCGAGCAGCGCCTCGTATTCGAGCCCCATCTGCGCGCCCTGGGCCAGGACGCCGACCCTCCCGCTCACGTCGTCGGCACTCATGGGAACCAGGTCGGCCACCTCCCGGGGCGGCGGCAGAAAGGCGGCGGGCGCCTGCTCGCCCGGGTCATCCTCGGGGACGAGGCCGGGGTCGGCCTGGTCGGTTGCCGTGTGCCCGGGGTCGAGGAGGTCGAGCGTGGCAACGACGAGCGGGTCCAACTCCGCGTCGGACAGGAGGCGGCCGACCGCTGCGGAGTCGAGGAGGCCCGATCGCAGCGCGTCACTCGCCAAGTCGATGGCCAGAGCCTGCACCTGCGCATGCGGGAAGGAGAGGGCGACGCCGAGCAGGGGTTCGAGGTCGGCGGACTCCACGGCGCCGATGCCATCACGCAGGACCCCGAGCACGCGCAGGGCGTTCGCCTTGGACCCCATGAGCGCGCCCTCGCAGCTGCGCGCAAAGAGCTCCAGGTCGAGTCGCCCGGCCTTCGAGAGGGCGGTCAGCTGCCCGACCGCCAGGGTGACGGTCGCCCCGACGGGCGCGGACATGAGGGCGCACAGGGCCCCCTGGCGCGCCTCGGCCTCGTCGAGGGTCATGGACAGCATTCGCAGGGTGCGCGAATACCATCCGGCGCGCCCCGATGGTAGGTCTGCGGCGAGCATGTCGAGGAGGGCGTCAAGCAGGCGGTCGCGCTCGATGAGGCCCTCGTCGATGCTGGCGGCGAGCGTGCGCGACCAGCCGGGCGTCCGCTCCGACCCCATGGTGGCAGAACGGTCGGAGGCAGACAGCGACACGCCGCGGTTGCCCTCCTGACGCAGCATCCCCCACACCAGCTCCTCGCGCAGCTCCCGATCGGCGCGCATGAGGGGCAACTGCAGCCCGGGTTCGAGAGCGATCAGCGCCGTTAGGTACCGCTCGTCATGGTCGAGGGCCAGGTCGCCGCGCAGTTCGGCCAGTCGCAAGAAGCCGATCCCCTTGAGCCAGGCACCGGTGACCCTGGAGCTGACGTCCAGGTCATAGAGCGTGGGCGGCCCCTCGTTGAGCTCGAGCATGCGCGCGTAGACCTGGTCGAGCGTCCACTCGCCTGGGTGATCTGTGATCCACAGGTGCAGCCTCCAAAAGTCAGCGCATTCCTCCAGGGTCTCGGGACGCCAGCTCTTATCCGATGTCTGACTCATTGATCCTCCTTGATCAGAGTGGAGACGGCGAGGACGTGCTTGCAGGGGCCTCGCCCTCCCCTGTGTTTCATCCACCACGGGCAGGTGCAGCGGTACTCGCCGATGGCGTAAGGGTCGGCGGGCGCCTCCACCCGGTAGCGGTTCGCGCCCGAGGACACGCGGAATCGCGCGCCCTCCTCCCGCGAAACCGCGCCGCGCTCAATGAGCGCGCGTGCCCCGGCCAGGCGCGGATGCATGGCGGTGAGCGCGTCGGGACGCACGGGCAGGGGCCGGTGGAAGTAGGCCCCCTCGGTCACGTCGAAGCCAACCTGCCCGCTTGAGGCCAGGAGCGCCAGGCCCCCAGCGACCCGATCCGGGGCCAGGCCTGCGCGAGCGGCCATGAGCTGCGTGTCGATGCGCGGCTCGAACGAGAGCAGGGCGGAGAGCATGTCGGCGTCCTCCTCGACGCGCGAGTCCCCCAGGGAGGCCAGGACCGCGCCCTCCCCCGAGAATCCGCGCGACTTGGCGGGGCTCAGCCCAATGGAGAGGCGCGCGCCGGGCATGCGGGCAACCCACAGGGAGGCGACCGGCTCGCTGCCCGCGTCCACGTCAGGCCCGTAGGCCTCAAGACTGCTCATGTGGTGGAGCAGCGGCTCGAACACGCGCAGGCGCTCCGGCCCCGCCACGCACGCCGCCCCCGGCGCAGGCCTGGTTCCCAAGCGCAGCCCGCGCACAGCCCGACCCGCCCACATGACCGTGCCCGTCGCGCTGGACCTGGGCAGGCCTCGAACGAAGGCGCGCGCCTGCGCAGTATTCAACACGTGGAGGGGCATCATCGCCGAGGAGAGCATCTGGGTCTCCGCGAATCCCTTGAGCCAGCGCAGGGACAGGGGAACCCGCTCCTCGGTCACCTCCCCATCCAGGGTCGTGGCTGTCAGGCCCTCCGACCCCACATCCAGGTGCAGGGGCTCCCCGGCGCGGAGCGACGCCAGGGCGGCGCGCAGCGGCTGGTTGACGTCCACGTTGGTCACGCCGACCGCGCGGTGGGTGGCGTCCAGGGCCGAGGCCTCCACGTCGAGCCGGGCGTACACGCCGCAGCACACGCTGAAGGACTCAAAACGCAGGCCCTCGGCCGTGCTGGTCACAACCGGGTCAAGCATGCCAATACGAGTCAGGCCTCCGCCGGGCGCGACGACCATGCCGGGCGGCACGTAGAAGCGCGTGCGGGCCACGCGCGCGACCGCGAGCAGCCCCGCGGCCACCACGTCGGGACGCTCCATGAAGCCCGAGAAGAAAAAGGGATGCGCCGCCTCCCCCTCGGGGGTCGAGCCTCCCGAGGTCGCCAGCTCGAGGCCACCGCCCTCGTCCAGGCGCGAGGCCGCCGCGTAGCGGTATGCGAACTCGTAGTCCATGTCGCTCCTTCGCTGAATCGTGGCGCCAGGCTAACACAGGGGTCCCACATCTGGAGTCAGCCCGACTCACACCCGCCACCACACTCGCCAAAAGCCCGGAATAGCAACGAAAAATCGCGACTATAATGCGGGGTACCGCGACCGATCACGGCCGCGGCACCCCGCATACAGGCAAGACGCTCAGAACGTCAGGAACCCCCAGCGGATCAGGTCGCGCAGGGGCGCCTCAACCTCGGCGCGCACGTCGTCCACCTCGGCGGAGGTAAGCATCGCGACGGCCGCCGCGATCTGCCCGACCGTCAACTCACCGTCGGAGGCCCCCACGACCGCCGACACGGCCGAGGAGACCGGCACCGACCGGCCCAATCCCCCGCCCTGATGCAGGATCAGCAGCTCCGGGTCGGGGCTACCCGGCACGTAGTGGCGCTCCTCGCGCACGTCCGAGGCGCGCGTCAGCGCGGTCTCCCACAGCTCCGGGGCGCGCAGGGAGGCCAGCGCCCACGCCACGTCGCGCCCGCGCGGGGCGTGCCCATCGAGGGACAGGTCGTAGGCGCGCTTGCCGCCCGAGGCGGCCTCGGCCTCGTCGAGCCTGCGCAGCGCCACGAAACCCATGCCGATCGCGCCCGTGCCCGCGCGGCGGAAGTCCGCCAGCCACGAGGTGAAGGCGCGCTCGTAGTCGGCGCGCGCCATGAGCTGGCCGCCCGAGTCACGGATCCACATATCCACGTAGCGCGCCGGATCAAGGACGTCACGCTGGACGACCCACGCATCCACCGGCAGCCCGTCGAGCCACGAATCCACGCGCCACGACCACTGAGTGTCCGGGTTGCGGTCGGCGGGGATCTCCCAGTTGGCGAGCATCTGCAGGGTGCCACCCTCGTTCATGCACGCGGGCGCGCCACGCAGGACCGCGCGGATCAGGTTGTCGCGGTCCATTCCGCCGTCGCGATACTCGAGCAGGCCGGCCGCGCCGCGCACCGAGTCGGGAGTGATCACGAAGGGCGGGTTGGTAACGATGAGGTCGAAGGTCTCGCCCTCGACGGGCTCGAAGAGGGAGCCCTCACGCACGTCGATGACAGCCTCGTTGAGGGCGGCATTGAACTGGGTGATCGCGCACGCACGCGCCGACAGGTCGGTCGCCACCACGCGGCCCGCGTGGGTGGCCAGGTAGAGGGCCTGGATGCCGCAGCCGCAGCCCACGTCGAGGGCCGAGTCAACCCGCTCGCGCACCGTCATCTCCAGCAGCGTCAGGGTCGCGCCGCCGATGCCGAGCACGTGGTCATCCGACAGCGGCTTGCCAGTCTGCACCTCCGCCAGGTCCGAGGCCACCCACCACTCATGGTCGCCGCCCGGCAACGAGGCCGCGTGGGGGCGCAGGTCGAAGAGGGCGCGCATCCACGGGTCCGCCTCGGCCTCGGGCTCGGGGGCCTCCTCGTCGGGGTCGCGCATCGTCGGCAGGCTCGAGGCCTTCGGGGCCGAGGCCTCGTCACGCTCCTCCTTCGGCTCACGCTTGGGCGCGCCGCCCACGCGGGGCACGACGAGCGCAGAGGCGGCCTCGGCCTCGGCGATAGTGGCCGCGAGGCCGAGGGACTCCAGCCCGCGTGCGCCCAGCGTCGGGAGGGCCTCGTTCAGGGCCGAGGCGCGCTCGGGCAGGCCGAGGATGAAGAAGCGCGTGAGGACCGCGGCGGGGGCGGTCGCGCCCGCGAGCTCGACGAGGGCGGGCAGGCGCGAGTCGCGCATGAGGGCGGACAGCGCACCCTCGCTGATCAGGGTCTGCAGGTTCTCAACGGTCCACGTCGAGGCGATCACGTCGGCACGCAGGCGGCCGATCAAGTCACGATCGAGGGCGGGAACGGGTACGGAAGTCGTCATGACTCAAGCCTATCCCCACGCGTACAATGCGCGGGTACCCAACCAGACGCCTCAGGTCAGGCTCAGAGGAGAAAACTCCATGTCCGGTGGACTTGTCGCACTGCTCGACGATATCGCGACCCTCGCGAAGGTCACGGCCTCGTCGATCGACGACGTCGCGGCGAACGCCGTCAAGGCCTCCTCGAAGGCGGTGGGCGTCGTCATCGACGACACGGCGATGACGCCTCAGTACGTGTCGGGCCTGAGCCCGGCGCGCGAGCTGCCCATCATCGGCAAGATCGCACGAGGCTCCCTCATCAACAAGCTGTTCATCATCCTGCCGATCGCGCTCCTGCTCACCTGGCTGGCCCCGCAGGTTCTGCCATTTCTGCTGATCGTGGGTGGCGCGTACCTGTGCTTCGAAGGCGGGGAGAAGGTCCTCGAGAAGCTCGGCTGGGTGCCCGGCCACCGCGAGGAGCACGAGGAGGGCGGCGCGGCCTCCGGCGAGGAGCTCGAGAAGCGCATCGTCGCCTCCGCGACCCGCACCGACCTGATCCTCAGCGCCGAAATCATGCTCGTCTCCATGGCCGGCCTGGGGGGCGAGACTGGCGTCATGCGCGTCGCCGTCCTCATCGGGGTCGCGTTCTTCATGACGTTCTTCGTGTACGGCCTCGTCGCATTGCTGGTCAAGGCCGACGATTTCGGCCTCCACCTGGCCAAGGATGCCATCAAGCCCGAGGACAACCGCCCCGGCCCCGTCGACAACGTCGGCCGCATGATCGTGCGCGTCATGCCGCACATCTTCAACGTGATCGGCGTCGTCGGCACGGTCGCGATGCTGTGGGTCGGCGGCCACCTGGTCATCGCGAACCTCGCCGAGGTCGGCGTCCCCGTCTTCCATCACATCCTCGAGGTCGCCGAGCACGCGGTCGCGTCGGCCGGCGGCTTCGTCACCTGGCTGGTCGAGACTCTCCTGTCCGGTATCTTCGGCGTCATCCTGGGTGCCGTTATCGCATGGATCGTCGTCGGTGCTTCCGCTCTCGTGCGTCGGGCGCGCACCAAGGCCTGATCGTCTGTCGTTTCACGAGGCCGGGGCGTGGTCGCGAGGATCAGCCCCGGCCTCATCGTTGATCGCACTGCGCGAAAGGTGACACACACCCCCTACGCAAGGCGGGACTTAAGTACTACCCTTGGAGTCAATAGACAAACGACGACGACGCCCAGGAGGAGCATCATGACCGTCTACACCCTGCCCGAACTTCCCTACGATTACGCCGCCCTCGAGCCCCACATCTCCGGCCGCATCATGGAGCTGCCCCACGACAAGCACCCCGCC
>SKEK01000955.1_pt1 | contig 13711 bp, 18 predicted proteins | sample 4826761 | NCBI WGS metagenome assembly SKEK01 (sample SAMN11008811, study PRJNA524170) | human gut metagenome | biome: Human fecal sample; material: Feces; isolation source: fecal sample from pouch patient p32 | host: Homo sapiens | place: Israel: Tel-Aviv | collected 2015-10-13 | reverse complement strand
GCGGTTTGTTGTTGACCATATCGCACAACATAGAGAGCAGCATTAACCGTACTTTAAAGGGAGAATGACTAAACACGCGCATACACCTCTTGAACTCATTCATAAGACCTCCTGACTTGCTAATCCCATCGATCCTTGAGGGATGATTGCATTACATACAGATATAGCACAGGCTATATTATAAAGCATTAACTATCTACGAAAAACAGTAACTTACAGTGTAATCAATAAGTTACGTTAGTTAATATTCGTGAGTATTCGGCAGTGTTTCTAAGCTGTCGCGACAATTTTGCGACATTTTAAGGGGTTAAGCGTACAGCTTCTTCAAGGTAGCTTGGGGCGAAATGCACCGCGCAATGCGGGGGTAGCGGCTGCAAGCCAGAAAGCGGCTGAAATTAAAATGGGTACGCTTACAGAGTGATTACCTTTTCAATTGTTATGTTGAGTTAGCTGCTTGAAGTTATGTAGAATTTCTATTCTAAGAACTAGAGTAGGGTGAACGACTGCTTTAGGAACACGGTGGGTAACCATTTCAACTTTTTGTGGACAAGTAATGAATATACTTACTCAGTATGGGAAAGAAATATTTGCACTTTTTGTTCCTGTTTTTACCTTATTTATCAATAAGATTTTTAAAAATGGAGCGAAAATTTGCTATGGAGAGCTTCACCAATATAGCTATTTAATTAACGAGCCGTTACGTAATGCTGAAGGTGAAATTGTTAAGGCAAAACAGGTGGTGCATACAAAATCCTATGCCTTTAAAAACGAAGGAAAAGAACCTGCTACTAATGTGGAGATAATTTTCAATTACCCACCTATGTACGTAAACATTTGGCCCTCAAGGCATTACACAATTAAGAGTGATGCCGAAGAAAGGCAGGTTATGTTGTTTGATTATCTTGCACCACATGAATCTATACGATGTGAGGTTATGTCGATAAATACTGACTTACCCGCGTTGCTCACAGTGAGATGTAAAGAAGGAATTGCACGAAATATAACCTTGGTTCCTCAAAAACTTCACCATCCGGCCTTTATTCATTTTTGTCAACTATTGCTGTTTCTGGGGTCTGTAACTTTAATCTACATTGTTGTTGTTTTCCTCCAGTGGTTGTTGCTGAAAACAGGTTAGAGACCTTTTATCTTTGTTGTTTATGTTTTGGTACTCGACAGTATTTCTAAGCTGCTGCGGCATTTTAAGGGATTAAGTCGCACAGCGTCTTCAAGGTGGCTTGGGGCGAAATGCGCATACCGCATTGTCATAGTGATATCGGCATGGCCGAGGATTTTTTGGAGAACCAGAATGTTGCCGCCGTTCATCATAAAGTGGCTGGCAAATGTATGGCGTAGTACGTGGGTAAGCTGACCTGCTGGTAGTTCAATGCCAGCACGTTCCAGAGCGGAACGGAAAGCGTTATAGCAGGGCTTTGGAAACAGAGCGCCTTTTGTTTCGGGTAGTTCAGCCAGCAGTTCATCATCTAACGGAATGGAACGGTTCCTTTTCCCTTTTGTTTTTATGAAGGTGACTTTTCCGCCGGCTATCTGGGAACTTTTGAGTGTTGCCGCTTCATTCCATCTTGCGCCAGTCGCCAGACAGATTTTTACGACTAACTCTAAATAACTTACTTTACTGCGTTTGCATTCCAGCAAAAGCCGATCAATTTCCTCAGCAGTGAGAAATGCCATTTCAGTTTCATCTGTACGGTACTGTCTGACGTTCTCCAGTGGGTTAGGGGCTGACCACTCACCGATCCGTTTCAGTTCATTGAACATAGCCAGAAAATATGCGTGTTCAAGGTTCATTGTTTTAGGTGAAACCTTAGAAACACGGTTAGTACGGGCATAATGCCCTTCAAGCCTTTTTGCACGGTATGCTGTAAACAGCTGGGCATTAAACTCAGTGGCCAGCGGAAAACCCATACACTCCGCCGCCCAGGTCATTGCGTCTTTACGCTTTTTACCATTGCGTAGGGCAACGCCGTGGCGCTCGTACCACATTGTAATCAGGTCGATTAATGTTCGTTTATCTTTCCCTTCACCTAACCACGGCGCACTATCTACCTTTTGAAGCGTGTGATTCTCAAATGCCAGGGCTTCTCCCTTAGTGGCAAATTTTTTACGTATACGCTTCCCGTTTTTACCATTGCTGCGGTTGACGGTGTAGAAGTCGGCGATCCATTCGCCAGTAGGAAGTTTACGAACACTCATTTTATTTAATCGTCAGAACTACGCGGCCAATGATTTTTATGTCGTCGATGCCACAATCAAAAGCCATGCCCACGCCACTAACTCTTACTTTGCGTACTGGAATTCTTGTCAGTGTACGAATGCTAATTTTTCCTTCTACTTCAACCAGCCAATCGTCGTCATAAACTTCAGAGTAAGACTGGTCAACGATGTACTGTACAAGACCATCCAAAACGCATAACGGCTGTTGTGGTAGTGATTTACCTGGTAGGAAAGTGACTTTATCAAGCATAAGAGTGCCTGAGTCGTAAAGCTGGCCATCAACGATCTTGCTGCGTGGAATTCTGAGAATGTCTAATTCTTCATCATTAAATTTGGGGCCGTGACCAGTAGCTAGCCATTCCAGGTTAGCGCCTGTTTCAGCAACACATTTAACGACGATATCAGCTGGGAAAACTCCACGTTTATAGCGTGATGATAGAGAACTGGCAGCCATGTCCAGATGTTCTGCTAGCTGTAACTTCTGCGTAAATCCGTAAGCCTCGATCACCCGATCCAGAATCGGGGTGCTGTCAACGTTCAGGTCAATTTTGAATGTGCTCATAACGAATCCATAAATCTCGATTCGAGAAATTGTGATTGACACTTCTCGAAACGCGAATTAATCTGGCTCCACATTTCGAATGCAGCCTTATATAACCCTGTATTGCCGTACAGGTTAACTTGTGGAGTTTGCCTTATGCGTCCAAACATTACAATCATCATCCCAGAACCATACCTGCCTCTAGACGAGTATTGCCGCCGTACTGGTACTAACAAAGAAACCGCTAGGAACCTGATCGAATACGGAAAATTACCTATCAAGCCGAAGGGTAAGCAAAAGAAAGGCCTGGTCGAAGTCAACATGGCCGCGCTTACCATTCAGGCGTTAAGCGAATGTGATATTTCGCTTAACGCGTAATCCATCCTACGGATTAGGGAGAGGCAAACAATGTTTGATTACCAGACCTCTAAACATGCTCACTTTGATGCGGCTTGCCGAGCATTTGCAATTGAACACAATCTGGAAGATGTAGCCGCTGCCGTTGGTATGAGGCCGCAGATTCTGCGTAACAAATTGAATCCAGCACAGCCGCACCGTTTAACCTGTGACGAGCTTTTAGCTATTACGGATTACACCGAAGATGCACGTTTACTGGATGGAATGCTGGGGCAGATTAACTGTCTCCCATCCGTACCGGTGAACAATGCCACAGAAGGCAACATGCAGTTGTGTGCACTAAGTGCCACAGCCTGTGTGGGTGCAATTGCTGGGGAAGCCGTATCAACTGGTCATATGACCGCCGCCCGCCGTACACAAATTCTGGATCGCGCTCGCGATGCCATCCGCAGCTTATCCGTGCTGGCTTATACCGTTGAAAGCCGTATCCAGTCTGCGCCCGTTCTGGCCGCAGCGGTGGATCTGGTTACGGCTAATGCGACCGGCTTGATGTGAGGGAGCACCATGAAAGTGTTCGTCACTTATCTGAAAAATGAATCACCGGCTATGCAGCTGCCAAGCGGTTCCACTGGCTGGATCGAACTGCCAACTGGTCAGCGCTGGAATCCAAGTCATATGTACAAATTCAATGGTCAGCAACCGCGCCGTCCGTGGTGGCGTCGCCTGATGGGGCTATAGGGGGGGGTTATGGCAATTAGTCAGGAACAGCAACAGCGCGGACTGGAACAGCTTAAAAAGATTCGCCGCAAATACTTCAATACCAGTAGTGAGGCTGCTGACTGGTGGGACAAATTAACACCTGAATGGCGCGGGGTAGTTCTCCATGCCGCCGCTGTTAATTCTGGCTTGAGTGTATTCAAAGCCCACTTAAGCAAATGCTGCTGGCGGGAGCTGTTTGAGCGTCTGGATTACCGGGCAATGATTCAACTGCGTTGCGGCATTTCCCGAGCGCGTCTGACGATGAACGGATTCGGGTCATTGCGTGACAGTGATTTTTCTAAAAGTACCGTGAACCGTCCGATAAAGCGGGTTTATCCAATCAATAACAATCGGGGGCCGCAGATGATTATCGCGCCTCACATCGTCCATAAGTTGCAACAACAAGGGAATCTCTGATGGCCATTATTTCCGTTGAAGGTAAATCGTTAGGGGCTGAATTGGCCGCGTGGGGAGTTCCTCACAATTACGCTGTGGCTTTTGCTGAGAAAAGTACCAGTAAAAATGGCCGTATCGCTTTGCATCCTTTCTTCTTCAATGACACCGAACACATGACTAACCCGCGTCATTGGCTGGCGATAAATGCCGCTTTTTGGTGCTGCGTGTACCGCGAGGCAGAGAGCAAAGAAGCGCAAATTGAAGCAATTGCCGGAATCCGCGCAATTTTCTATACGGCCGGGGCGTTGGGTGTTGGCGAGATTAAAGCACTGATCCAGGAGTGGTGGCGGACAACGTACGAGCTGCACCTTATTCCAGCACCGAATCATTCCGCAGTCACTGTACAACCCGCTTTTCACTAATTAACAACCTGAATTTTTTGGCCACAGCTTAGGTGGCCGGGGATTCTTTTGCCTTAAGGAAACCAAAATGCACATGACATGTCAGGATTTACCCGCAACAAAATCAGGCACTGACCTGCTGGCTATGCTCACCAAAGCCACGCAGGAAGGTAAAGCAGCTGCTGCTGATCTGTGTTCCACCCGCCTGGATAAGCTGGCCACCCATGCCGTCAATGAAGGTTTAAGCGCAACGGAAATCGTTGAGTTAATCCGCGAAGAAGCCGCAGCGATTTGCAGTAAAGGCGGTGCAGCATGGCAGTAAAAACTCCGCTTAAGTGGGTGGGCAGTAAAGCCCGCCTTATGCCGCAGTTGCTTCCCCATCTGCCGGAGGGCAAGCGCCTGATAGAACCTTTTGCCGGTTCATGTGCTGTCATGATGAATACGGATTATGGCGAGTACCTGATCGCTGATGTGAATCCCGACCTGGTTAATCTGTATAAGACAATGGCCTATCAGACTGATGCATTGCTCATTGAGCTGGAGGCTTTATTTTCTGCCGGTTCATTAGGCAATGAAGAAAGCCGCGCTGTTTTCTATTACGCGGTGCGTGATGCCTTCAACCAATCAGGCAAATCCTTTGGTTCTGAATCTGTGGAAGCTGCGGCGCGTTTTCTTTATCTGAACCGTCACTGCTTCAATGGCCTGTGCCGATACAATCGCCGTGGCCAGTTCAATGTTCCTTTTGGTAAGTACAAAAAAACCTACTTTCCTGCTGATGAAATCCGCGCTTTTGCTGAAAAAGCGAAACGTGCAACGTTCATTACTGCCCACTATTCAGAAACGCTTGATTTGGTAAGGGACGGGCATGACGTTGTTTATTGTGATCCGCCTTACCTGACTGATAGCGATAATTTCACCGCTTACCATGAGCGCGGTTTTTCGCACATGGATCAGGGACGGCTGGCGCGTAAGCTGCGCCGCCTGACTGAGCGTGGGATTAAGGTTGTCGCGTCAAATAGCGATCTGGAAATGGTGCATTACCTGTATGCAGGATTCGACGCTGTTCGGGTAAATGCGCCACGTAGTGTGGGTGCAGCAGCTGCAAGCCAGAAAATGGCCGCTGAGCTGATTCTTAAGTCACCTGCTAACCCTGCGATCGATGTTCGGGCGGTGGTGGCATGATGACGGAAATTATCACCGGCTTTTATGCCTTGTTTGCCTGTATCACTTTCGCTTTTCTCTTATGGGACGAATGCCCGGATGAATTTGATCACGACGCTGAGGACTTAGGGTTAATCACTCTGAGTGCGGTTTTCTGGCTACCGCTGGTAGTGGCCTTCCTGATAGATTTCTGGCGCAAGTGGGTTAACCGTGGTTGATATGCTGGAGCCTGGCCAACACCACGCCGTCAATGCCTGGCGGCGTGAAACCTTTGCGCCTGGCACTCCTTCAGATGCAACGATCACAGAACGCCGTTTGCGGGCTGTAAACCCACAGGATTATGAATGGCGATCCCAGTACCTGCATGAAATACCCGACTGGTTAGCCGGGTATTTTGGCAACCGTTACGAAAAGCTGCTGGCTGGTCGTGACGGGCGTCGCCGTGCCAATACATTCCTGCGCAAAACTATCGGCGGGAATGTATTGCCACGTCTGCGAAAAGTGGCTGCACGTTACAAACTGGCCGCTGATGCACTTGATCTTCCTTTCGGTAAGTCGCTGGAGCGACTGCCGTCACTTGACCGCCCGGAACTCAAAAAACTGGCTGGCCAGATATCTGGCTGGATCTCCCAGTCACTGTATGACTTTACCAATCAGTTTGTGGGCAGCACTGACGATGCCGCAGAGCTGCGCCGCCGTACGCTGGAGTCTTACCGCCATTTATGCACGTGTTCCCTGATGCTGAACAATCCGCCGCCGTACTGGGCTGAACATGAAGCTAATGGCGGGCAACTGGAAACGCGTAAGGCTGAATCCGGGATCCTCCGCATGATGGCACCAGAATGGTGGTATCTGCGTCTTAAGCGGGCGCGGGATATGCAGCGTGAGCATATGGCCATTGCAGTGGGGCAAGTACAGAAAGCGGCCAGCGCTTATGTGTCCCGTAAAACCCTGGGCGAATGGATAGACCAGAAAAAGCGGAACCTTGAGTTCTTCAAAAAGTTTGACCTGCTGAATGATGAAGGGCTGCGTATTGCGCTGGACAGCATGGTGCACCGCAGCGTTGCTAATCCGGCGATCCGTCGCTGTGAGCTAATGGTAAGAATGAGAGGATTTGAAGATATGGCCAATGAAGAAGGGCTGGCCGGTGAGTTTTACACCATCACTGCGCCATCGCGATTCCATGCGGTACACAGCAAAGGGGGCTTTGTTTCACAGTGGGATGGCTGCACCCCGCAGGACACCCAGCGTTACTTATGCGGTGTATGGGCGAAAGCCCGCGCCGCTATTTCCCGTGCTGGTATCCATGTTTTTGGTTTTCGTGTGGTAGAGCCTCACCACGATGGGACACCGCACTGGCACATGCTGCTTTTTATGCGTCCTGGTGATGTGGATACCGTGCGCGATATTCTTTGCTATCACGCCAGAATTACCGACTCCGAAGAACTGCAAACGCCAAACGCGCTAAAGGCACGTTTCCATGTTGAAGCCATCGATCCCGCTAAAGGTTCGGCTAGAGTAGCTTCGTCGAACTCTGCTCAAACTCACTTAGGTGCAACGAATTCTGCGGGCGCACACACCCACTCGGTATCAGGTACTGCAGCAAGTGCTGGGGAGCATAAACATACTGTCGGTATTGGTGCTCATACGCACTCTGTTGCGATTGGTTCGCATGGACACACCATTACGGTTAATGCTGCGGGTACTTCAGAAAACACTGTTAAAAACATTGCATTAAACTATATCGTGAGACTCGCTTAATGATATTTAAAATGAGTGATATCGATCAAACAGTTACTGTTTATAAACTTCATTCTGAGACGAATGAGTTTATTGGTAGTGATAACGCTTTTATTCCCGCTCACACAGGACTACCAGCCAATTGCACCACAATTAAACCTCCATTAACAAAAGACGGATTCGTGGCAATTTTTAATACAGAAAAACAGAAATGGATTGCTATTAAAGATCACCGTGGCGAAATTGTATTTGATACGAAAGACGCTAGAAGGTTCGTGATAACAGCACCAGGGGATTATCCAGCTGGAACAACTACTCTGGAGCCTGAAAACGCATGGCAAAAATGGAATGGCAGTAAATGGGAGGATGATGCTGAGTCTATGCGAGTTGCATTAACCCGTGAGGCAGAATTGGAAAAGATAAGACTGCTTAAACAGGCCCATACTGCCATTGCCACATTGCAGGATGCTGTTGTTTTAGGCATGGCGAGCCAGGAAGAAACATTGTTACTTACCGCATGGAAAAAATACCGCGTTTTACTGAATCGTATTCAAGCGGAAGATGCGCCGGAAATTGTGTGGCCGGAGGTGCCTGGAAATGTGGCGTGAAGCACGTCTGGCCTTCACGGATTCTGTTGCTGCGCTGAACTGTTCGATCGTCCCTGCGCATCCGTGGATTTATGGGCTGGGACAGCAGACAGCGAACGGGGCATATCTCAGCCCGGTTAATGCTGTTCGCTATCTTGCTGAACGCCTGGCCGGAACTGGGGGGAATGTGGACGTGGTGATTATGATGGTCACCGGACAGACGCAGGAAAACTTTATGGCCAGCCTGAATAACCTGGTCGGGATTTTCCCCGCCCCGGCATTCACGCAGGTAAAACGGCTGGCGCAATCCGCCGCAGCGCTGGCTATTGAAAAGATGCAGATCCCGGCGAAAACCGCCGCAGCGTTACCTGCGTCCATTCCACTGTCTGTACCAACCAGCAGGGCAGCTTTATCTGCTGCGGCAATCAACCAGGCACAAAAGGTGGCGGGTGCCGGATTTGATATCGAAGGGCTGAAAAAACAGCTGGGCGAGTTCACGCAGCTGCGTGACCAGCTTATCAGTGATGTGGCCAGCGGCCTGAATGACTTACAGGGGAAGAGTGCCAGAGCGTGGGTTTTTACTGCCAGCGGAGACACCGGCACAACGTTACTGGAACTGGTGAAGGACATTCCGCAGCAGTCTGCCGTTTACACCGCAGCCATGATGCTGGTTGGCGATAATCTTGATGGAATAAAGGGAATGATTCATGACTTCGATCCCGACACTGGCGCTTAATGGCGAGGCCATCCAGCTGAAAAACATGCGGGTGACTGTTTCACAGCAATTTCAGGATAAAGATCAGTCCGGCCAGACCAGTGCCACAACAAAATCAGAGCAGGGAGCAAAGGGAAAGGAACTGCGGATCAGCGGTGAAATACCTTTTAAACAGCCTGAAATACTGAAGCGTATTTTTGAGCTGGCCAGTGCTACCGATGCCAGTGGTAATCGTCAGAAGTACCGCGTGGCGCATGAAGTTGCCCGTGCTGTTAATTTTCGTGAAGCAACGTTCAGCGGAATGCTGGATGCGCCCCAGCAGGACGGGAAAATGTCCTGGCTGGTGACATTCACACTGGCTGAACATATCAGCGTGCAGGAAAAGCGAGAGGCCAGGGCAACAGGTAAGACGACCGCAAAAAAACAGACTGCCGGTAGTGCGGGGCAGTCCGGTGGCCAGTCTGCCGGAGAGGATGAAGAAAAACTGACGTGGTTTGAACGCAAGGTGCTGAAGCCCGTCAATGATGCTTTGGATTAATGATGAAACCAGTAAAACGTCTTTACCTTTCAACGGATGAAGTTCACCTGGTGGATGCCAGCCTGGTACTGGAGCTGAACAGCTGCGGCCGGGGCTTCATCACCGCAGAGACAACAACCGATTACACCGGAAAACTGGTGCGGCTGGATGTGGGGTATACCGATCTGCTTTTGCGCTGGTTTACGGGGTATGTGGAGCGATCGCAGCCCGCTGAAAACGGTTTTCAGCGCCTATTCATTCGTGAGCTGGTAGGTGTGTTTGAAAGGATGTGGCCATGTTCGTTTCAACACCCGACTTTGCGTGAAATTGCGGGCTGGCTGGAAGAAAACAGCGGGATCACGGTCAGTGTGCCTGATGCACAGTACAGCGATATCCCCATCCCACATTTTACCCATAACGGTACTGGTTATCAGTTGCTGAACAATCTGGGCAGGGCGTTCAGTATCCAGGATTACATCTGGTACCAGTTACCTGATGGTTCGCTTTACGTCGGCGGCGCAGAAAAGTCATTGTTTGCCGGTCGTCCAGTAGAAATCCCGTCAGAGTTCAGCCAGGGGGCTGCTGGCGGTAACTCTGTGACATTACCAGTGATCCAGACTATGCGGCCAGGGGTGGAGATGAACGGTGAACGCGTGACTAAAGTTCACCTGACTAATGACACGATGGCGATCACATGGACGCCGAGAAACCGCGCAACGGGTAAACCTTTGCAGAAAACACCAGCGCAACGGCAGATTGAAAGCCATTACCCGGAACTGGCATCCGGGCTTCATTTGCCAAAGATGGCCAGAGTCGTGGCGCATTCAGAGCCGGTAAAAAGCGGTAACTTTGCCGATCCCTTCCGGCCACGTTACGCCGTGGACGTGCAGCTGCTTGACGCAGACGGAAATCCGGACAATCAGACGCCTGTTTATTCAGCGGTGCCGCTGCCGGTACCAATGGCCGGGAATGATTCAGGTATGTTTCAGTTCCCGCCAGAAGGGACGCTGGTTGAGGTCGCATTCACAGGAGGCAGACCGGATAAACCTTTTATCAGGCAGACGCTACCGGATGGCACCAGTCTGCCGGACGTTAAACCCGGTGAGCAATTGCAGCAGCAGCGGGAAGAAGTATCCCAGAGGGTGACTCTGGCGGGTGACTGGGTAAGGCAGACCGATCAGACCATCAGTGAAACATCGATGGTGCGAACGGTAAAAGCAGATACAGAACAACGTGATCTGGTCAGTCGCGAAACCACGGTTAAAGCCACGGATAAAACCATTGTGGTGGGGACCGCCACCCTGCTAGCCGGAGCCATTCAGCAGGTCAGTGCCGGGGATTTTAGCCAGGCCGTGAAAGGTAACAGGCTGGCCAGCATTGAAGGAAACGAAGAAACGGACATAGCAGGACAGCAGTCCATTAAAGTGGGCGGTGCTGTAGCCGTGGAGGTTGGCGAAAGCCTGACTGAAAAGATTACTGCATTACGCAAATCGGTAGCATCGGGCGGTCAGCAGATTATGGGGCCAACCATCCATATCGGCAGTGAGAGTGTAAACACGCTGACCATGATGTTGGACACCATTGATTTACTGGCAGAGCTGGCGCAGCAATGTGCGAGTCATTCGCACCCCAGTGTTGGTACGCCAACCAATGCCGGAGCATTTACCCAGACAGCAGAGAAAGCAGGACAGACCCGAAGTAAGTACCAGAAAATCATCGCCTGATCATCCCATCAGCCCGCGCATAATGCGGCTTTTTGATACCTGTTTAACCGCGATACCTGGGAGTAGGGGAACTGATTGCACAACAGATACCTTTTAGGGTGAGTGAATATTGAGCACTTCAATATGGCGTGTTGGGATATGGTAAAATATGATTTTCATAAAAAAAGGAAAACACTATGGTAACCTGTTCCATCAATCCATACCATGACATTGCAGATGAAAGCAAACGTGACGCCATTGTCAAAATATTGACTTTGCTCAGTGAAGAAGCACAGCCTGAATTTGCACTAATTAAGCATTCTGGTGCTGGTAGTCGCTCAGAACAAATACTGGGTGAATTGCGTATGTTTGGGTTGATTCAACCCAGCGTAAGGGATGGCTTTTTTGCACTCACTGATAGAGGTGCGTACGCACTTAACGAAATGAAATAGCTCTCTTTAGTACCCGCCTAGTGCGGGTTTTTTATACCTGTATTCTCACGCAACCAGAAGCATTCTAAGCACTTTTTTTCTCTGACCACCATCCCGTAACACCACAAAAGGATCTGTGCTGTCACGTTGCGCTGACGGCACTACGCACTGACAAAATAAATCTTTCGCAGACCAAAATGGCACTACACCGCACCCGCCTGCGGTTTCTGGATCGATAAAATTTTTCAGTTTTATTTTTCTACAAACGTGAGCGTCAGGCTGCGCCACTGTTGGCGGTTTGCCGGAGAGCTGCCACTGAAAAGATTGAAAAGAATTTCAGTGTTTTTCAGTTTTATAGATCAGTTGTGTGATGGCTAATCCATTCAACCAACTGAAAAATAATAGAAAAAACCATATTATGTAAAGTTGCATGATCTAATTGCGTTAAGTGATATAAACGGCTGAAAGCCCGCAATACCAAGAATGGTGCGGGCTATGTACAATCATTAGAGTGAGTAGAAACTGAAAATTAGTGAATCAAATATTTAACTTAAAGATGAAACCATGCATAGCTATTATCATCTTTTTCGTAAATATGTTGGATATGAAGTTCAATTAACCACAAACTTACGATTTTAAGAGTTAGCTTATTACAAAGGTGAATATATTTTGTATAGCTTATTTCTCTTTCTGCGCCAGTTCCGCCACTTCTATATCGAATACTCTCTCCGTCATGCCATATAGAGGCATGATGAGAACCATTTCTTATTGCTGACTCTAAATCATCTTCACAAAATGCGCTAAATAAAGGGTTGTCCTTAAATGGGTTTGTTTTACTGTCTTTATTTACATCCTTTATGTATTTATTCAATGTCATTTGCTTGAACTGATCGAATGCCCTTCCACTGACGATGTTATTAATACATGCTAAAATAGTCATGTTAGATGTCAGACTTTCATAAGCATCTCCATAATAATTTCTTACATTATCGAAGTTCTTAGAGCTAATTATCTTATCGTCTATTGCATCGTTGTTAATTCTTGCGTAATAGATTAACTGCCCGAAATGATCTCTACGAGCCATGAAATCTGATATTATATTGATGTATCTTTGTTCATTTTCGGATTTTAAATTTTCTTTATAGAAAGCGTAAAAATCATCCAACAAATTTTGTTCTTTAAGGTCATCAATTGTTTTTTTAATGGAATCGGCTATATCATGTACTCGAGGATAGAAAAGCCAATCTAAAAACTCATAGATTAGAGATGTAGAGGAATAGCTATCATCTTCATTATACAAAGGTAACTCTTTATTTCTTGATTGCATATAAAGCTTTGCTGTATTCTGAGCTTTGTCTTTCTTTCCTTCATTAATAAGTTTTATTATTGATTTTAAATAATTCCATTTGGAGGGGGCGTTGGGAATATCAAATTGATGAGAGGCACTTATAAGGCGTTGTCCTTTCGGCATCCTCATATGTTTATGAATCATTTGTGTCAATTCAATAGATGGGAATATCAGTGACTGATGTATCTCATCTTTATTAAAAGCACATCCCGGATGGAAGTTAACAACCTTGTGGTCTGTACTATGTTCAACAATTAGGCAGTTTTCTTCCGCTTCAAGATAAGCATTTGGTGGGTCTGTTCGTATAGCAAAAACAATAGGAATATTACACTCAAAACAGTCCATATAATGTCTTTGGTATTTATCAAACCCAATACCAACCCTAACTCTATATATAAATTTGCATGACTGACATTGAATACAGTTACTTAATACCATTTTTTAGTCCTTTGGGATTAATTTACCACTATCGTTAAGTTTTCCTAAGAAACTATCAGCGTTATTTAAGGTTTTTTTAAAGAGCTTAAAAATATTATTTCTTAAATAAATGTTAAGCAGAGAATAATTGAAGTGATAACATTTTGATATACTAGATTAATACTGACACTATAAAAAAACAAGCAAATAAGTTATGGCTTTTGTTTTGTGAGACATTTTTGCGACATTGATTATTTTTTTGTTTTGTTAACATTATGATTTTATTTGATTTTATGTATTTAGCAATGGCTATATTATATAGCTATTGCTAAAACGTTAATTTTTTGTACCTTCGCAACTCTGGTTTACAATGTGCGCACGAAATGAGAACGCTATGTATGCGTCA
>SKEK01000954.1_pt1 | contig 13714 bp, 10 predicted proteins | sample 4826761 | NCBI WGS metagenome assembly SKEK01 (sample SAMN11008811, study PRJNA524170) | human gut metagenome | biome: Human fecal sample; material: Feces; isolation source: fecal sample from pouch patient p32 | host: Homo sapiens | place: Israel: Tel-Aviv | collected 2015-10-13 | reverse complement strand
GTTATATATCGAAAAGTTTCTATATCCTCTATCATAAATCAATACGCCCAGCATTTATAAGTAACACTGAGCGTATAATCATTTATATAACTTCTAATGTATCAATATCGATATTCTTATTAATCGATAATAAACATAAAACTTTTCTTGTAACATTTTTGTTACAACTAATGGCTAATGCATCTGCATATATATTCAGTTGCTCTTTATATTTACGCACGATGCTTTGAATTCCTTCTGTAGAATCCACGACATAATCCGTCTTATAGTCAAACACGACAATTTCATCGTCTAATTCGATATAACCATCGATAATCCCGTGAATCATCATCAAATCATCTGTCTGAATCGATTTAAAGAATTCACTGGCTTCTAGTACATACGAAAATGCTTGCTCACGTACTAATGCATGTGAATTTTGCACAATCCATTGACCAAATGATGATTGGAAGAATTCGTAAGCTTGTGTCACTGGAACTTTTGCAGCAACTTCTGGTGTAATTTCATTGGATTCCACTAAAGTTCGAAGTAATTGTTCTAAAGAATCTAATGTAATGTCACTTGTGAAGTCAACCTTCTGCATTAACAAGTGAAGAGCACTACCTCTTTGTGCGCCAGAAACCGATGCTGAAGCAGTTTCCATAAATCGAGGTTTCTCTAATGTAGGAGAGAGGTAAATGGCTCTTCTCCCCTCTTCTATCAAGCTATTTTGCGCTAATTCTTCGATAATTGGATCTTCAAGCACACGTTTCAATTCAGAAACACTTTGATAGCTTGTTGTTTTACTTTCAGTCTCAAATTGATAGTTTTGCTGAATTTTTTGAAGCATTTGTTGTACTCGAGACTTCAATTCACGTGGAGAATCGGCTTCACTGTAGTATTCATGCCAATCTTCTTGGAAGACTTCCTTGCCACTGATTTCGTGAATATATTGTTGACTCTTAGTTACAATATCCGGTTTTGCAACAATTTCAGGAGTAATCTTGTATTGTTCACGAATAGCACTCAGTAGCATCCAGTTAAGGAATGTACCGCTCTTGAAACGTGCTTGATAAGGTAAAATTTCGCTAGATTCGTTTGTTAAAAAGGCATATTTCTTCTTAAATGACTCGTAGTTTTTAAGCGTACCTACAATAATTAGCTTTTCACGTGCACGGGTCATTGCTACATACAATTTACGCATCTCTTCAGATAATAATTTCTTTTTCTCGAAGTTTCTTGTGGCTACAGCTTGTACGGTTGGGTACGTAATACGAGTATTTAAATCAAAGTAATTTGTACCTACACCGATTTCATCTGAGCACAAGATAGATGCTTTTAAGTCCTGCATATTGAATTTACGATTCGTATCGATTAAGAATACGACTGGGAATTCCAACCCTTTACTTGCGTGAATCGTCATCACTTGAACAGCATTTGAATCCGTTGCAATCGGTGCTTCATCTAAATCTTTTTCTTTCTTTTGAAGAGCTTCAATAAAGCGGATAAAGTTACGAACACCTTTAAAACTACTTGATTCATATTGATGCGCATGTTCATATAAAGCATGCAAGTTTACAGCTCTTTGCGCACCATTGGATTGTCCATGAACGTATTCTAAGTAATGAGTATCCATATAAATCTCCCAGATTAGCTGAGCAATTGATTCGTTATTTGCGCTGTCTCTCCATTTATTTAATAGTGTTAAAAAGCCTTCTAGACGCTCTTTAAGCGCTAATTGTTGCTTAGAATCATAATAATCGACTTCTTGGAGCTCAAAATTTGAAACAAAATGGCAAACTGCTTCGTAGTAACTTGTATTTTTCGATGACTTACGAATGTGTGCCAATGCAATCTCATCTAATCCCACAAGTCCTGAACGCAATACAGCTACAAATGGGATATCTTGCAATGGATTATCAATCACTTTTAGTAAAGAAACCATTGTCGTAATCTCTGTACGTTTAAAGTATGATTGCGCCTTTTGAACGTTTACTGGAATCCCATAAGCAGCAAAAATCGATTCAATCTTATCATTGTTACTCTTGGTTGAAGAAAGAATAGCAAAGTCACCATAAGTTACCGGACGTTTTGCATCTGCCTTATCATTCATTACTTCAAAAGGAGTCTTTATCATCTCTTGGATACGTTGCGCAACATAATGAATCTCATTTTCTACTTTTTCAAATCCTTCAGCATCGTCTAAATCATCTTTACTTTCATCTAATTCAATATCTTCGATTAAAATGATTTCACTCGATTTATCTTCGTCTTGAGAATACGAGAGATTTCCTGTTTTAAGGGCAGCAACATCGTCATATTCCACTTGTCCCAACTCTTTATTCATAATTTGTTGGAATACTTTATTCGTAAAGGAAAGAACCTCATCTCTAGAACGGAAATTCTCTGCTAGGACGATTCTCTCTCCACTCTTCCCTTCGGCATACGCTTCGTATTTTTCGCGGAATAGAGATGGATCTGCAAGTCGGAAGCCGTAGATAGATTGTTTTACGTCCCCTACCATAAAACGGTTATCTGGCTTACTTACGAGCTCTAAAATCGCTTCTTGAACACGGTTAACGTCTTGATACTCATCTACCATGACTTCTTTGAAGTGATTTTGATAGTATTCGGAAGCAATCTTTTGGCCATTTGAATCTAATTTTGTCAAAATTCTCAAAGTATCATGTTCTAAATCCGAGAAATCAAGCTTATTTAACTGATGTTTTTCATCTTGGAATCGGTCATAAAACATCACTGCAATATCAGAAAGTTTCGCTAAAATTCGATTTACTTTTGTCATTTGTTGCAGTTGAACTTCCGGAGAAATCGAAAAGTAATCCTCTTTGATTTTTTGGAAATCTTTTTTTAAGCCTTCACGAATCGCTTTAATCTCATCGAGACTTTCTTTTACCGATTCATCCACTTTGGCTGTGGACCAGTTCTTAAATTTTCTATCTTCCAATGTTTGATACGCAAAAACGTAAGATTCTTCTTGTATATGTACAAGGACGGCTTTTACAAAATCTAAATCATCTTCTAAAACAGCTTGATGCTTAGGTGCTCCAAGAAGTTCGATTTCTTTAAGAAGTTGATCATATTGAGTAACAAGGTAACTTAACTCTTCGATTAATGCTGGTTTTACGTACGTTTTAACGAAAGGTGTTGAAGCATAATCGCTTCCAACTGCATAATTCTCTGTTAAATTGGATAACCATGTTTTAGGCTCTCTTTTAGAACGTGAATATTGGTATAGACGGTAAACAGTATTGGTAATGCCGTCGTCCGAACGGTCGTTTGAGAACGTTGCAAATACTTCTTCAAATTCAGGATGTTCAAGAAGCTCTTCCTCAAGAGTTCTCCATACTTTTTCTTGCAATAGTTGCCCTTCGATTTCATCCATCATCGTAAATACTGGATCAATACCCGCTAAGTAGAAATAACGACGAATCACTTTCATACAGAAACTATGGATCGTTGAAATCATAGCAGACGGAATTAGTTGCAATTGTTTCGCAAAACGTTGTTGAAGAACTTCATCCGTTGATTTTTCAATCGCTTCTTCTAATTTAGTGCGAAGGCGCTCCTTCATTTCCTTTGCTGCAAGTTCCGTAAAGGTCACAACTAACAATTCATTAATGTCAATTCCCTCTTGAATATGCGTCAAAATACGTTCTACAAGAACTTTTGTTTTACCTGAACCAGCTGAGGCAGAAACAAGAAGATTGTTCCCACGAGTAGCTATTGCCTTCCATTGATCAGGTGTTGCTTGTAATCCTTTTGGTTTCTCTGGAATCATTCTTCTGTCTCTCCTTTCTTCTCTTGTAATTCATCTTGAATAAATGCAATCCCCTCTTCTTTTTCAAATTTTGGAAGAGTACGATATCTGTTTTCTGGGTTTGTTGCATCGAACTGGGCAATACTACTAAATTTACCGGATACAGAATCTGCATATTGTTTAAAGTCCTCGTAAGGAGCTAGTGTGATATCCCCAGATAAGATTCCTTTACCCGCTTCTTGAATCTTTTCCCATACGAAATCTTTAAATAACTTCAATTCTTCTGTTGTATAAACGCCATTTTTATAAGTAGCACTGATGCCACCATCTTTTTTCAAAGCGACATTTAATACGTTCGATTTACTCGTCTCAACAAGTTCCGGATTGAGTCTAGCAATCTCATCAGAGTTTACTAAACCACGATGTTTAAAGGCTTTTGTCCATTCTTGCATAAACTTATCTTCCGTTGGCACTGCTTTAATGCTGAATTTTGGATTATGCACATGAATATAGCTTGCTTCTAGCGGCGTTGGAATTACACCTTTTTCACTACGAATAATCTCTTCTGATACTTTCAAATACGTTAATAGTTGGATTTGAACCCCTGCAATAAGTTTTGCAATCTCGAATCTTTGTTCAGAAGATTTATAGTCAATAATCCCATTATAAATTCCGTTATCTGACTGTAGTAAGTCGATACGGTCAATCTTCCCACGTAAATGAATAGATTGATTTTTACCAATTGGAATGTGAATTGGATAGTTTCCAGAAGTCCCGAATACCACTTCGGTCATCCAGGGTTTTGTCTCTAGCGCTAAGGCTTGTTTTTGAAGCGCATTTGTCGTTTGCATTAGAGTTTGGTGTAACAATCCTTGGACGAAGTTTAAACGTCTAGAAGAGCCTAAAATCGCAAATTTCGGATTGTCTTTCATTCGATTGAAGATGTCTTTTTCAATAGCCAACTTTTGCTCTAACGTTAAGTCTCTTAAAGATAATCCAAGAGCATTCAATTCTTTAATAAACTGATCGAAGAATTCATGGAAGTATTCTCCTGTATTGGCTGGAGAAAGCTCGAATTCTTGGCGTTCTTTCAGTCTTAATCCGTATTGTAAGAAATGACTAAATGGATCCTTATAGTAAGTTTCAATTTGAGACGTTGATAAATTCAATTGATTTCCATAAAGCTCTTGCGCAAGAGAAAGTGGTAATTTACTTGCTACATTTAATCTAAAGACAGATGCCAGTAACGCATGATAGTTAGAGCTGAATGTAGCGTCACCTTTTAGTAAATGCGGAATTAATTTCCATAAGAAATCAATCTCGTCTTTTTCTTTGAACTTGTTTTCTCTCATCTTCAATAGAAGCGTTGTAAAGAGTTCAAACGGAACTACAAAATCTCCTTGTTCTAAACGGTTTTGTCGGTTGACTGACCCATCAATTTCTTCTAGTTCATAGTGTTTTAGTAATCGTTGAACAAAATTTGAAACGAGTTGTTCCTTACCATCTTTAGAAACAGCACAAGATAAATAAAGATGCTCTGTTGCGCTCATGAGTAACTGATAGAACACGAATGGTTCAACGGATTGCAGTTGTCCTGTTGTAGGCGCTAGGAAACGTCCACTATCTAGTTGATTTGAGAATAGCTCACGTTCATCGTCCGTTAATAACCCTGTTTCATCAATATTACGTGGCATTACACCTTGCGTAAGTCCCACTGCAAAAGTAATTTTCTTAGGTGAATAACGAACAGAATCCATTCCTGTAATCGTTAATTCATCTAATGTAGATGGTGCTAAATTATAGTGAGTTTGTTCAAATCCTGTATGAAGTAACATCATAAAGGTTTCCCAATCAAAGGATTTTTCTCCGAAAATATAGATATATTCATCTAATAAACGGATAAATTCAGACCACACTTGTTCTTGACGTCTTGCTGTTTCGACGTCTCCTTCTTCAGCAGCAACATCTCTCCAGTAAATAACGGATTGATTTAATCCTAGAGTCGTCAATAATTGATACAGTACAGTAACTGCTTCAGTCGTTGTAGCTGCTTGTTCTAGTTTCTTGAATGCAGGTAGTAATACGCTTGTTAATTCATCTCGAAGTTCTTGCGCTTTTAAAAGAATTTGCGTATTTTTATCCGTCACTTCAACTGTAGAATCTTCATCAATAGAATCTTCCACATAGGCCCAAGGTTTTCCATTGGTCCATTGATAACCTTCGTAACCATTAGCAAGAATAACTGTTTCCGTTTCATCTAATTGCTGTCTAAAGGCTTGTAATTGGTCCTTAAGTGGAGTTTCATCGTCTTTATGCCACAAGACATATTCGCTACGAAGAAGACTCATAATATCGGCATAACGCCAATCGTATTGCCAAATATTATAGAGTGCATCCAGAACTTGAATAATTGGATGATGCTCCATTGAGTCGGATAAATCGATAAAACCAGGAATATCATATTGTTTTAAAAGAGATTCCAAGAATAAATGATTCTCTTCTAAATTACGCCCCAAAATTTGAATGTCTTTATAGCGAACTTTCCCCTCTTGTACCATTCTCTTAATTTGGGCAAATGTCTCTTGATACTCTTCTCTTTCATCTGTGTACTTAGTAAAAGTGATTTTTTGTAATGGAAGCTTATCTTTGGCCGTTGTCTTCACTTTTGGAAGTCCACCATTCGTTTCAAGCCAGAACTTTTCAACCTCTTTAAATTCATCATCAAAAAGAGAATCACTTTCTTCCCATTCGATGATGCGAGCTAAGTCCTCTCCTCTATTCACCCATCTTGAGAGTCTTTCTAAGAGGAGTCTGTTTGAAGTAAATAATGAATCCCCTGCTTCGTTTTTAGCGGTATGGACTCCATATGTCGTTAGGGTTGCATGGAATTCAACGGTTGCTCCACTTCCTACTAAGGCTTCAATTACTTCCATTTCAGCCTTCGTTAATGTCACCATTTCATCGATTGCAATAAAGGTATTGGATAAATCTTTTGTAGCAATCACGCTGCATAACTGCGCATAGCTTTCTTCTTGATGAACGAAATCTTCTTTTAGTGCCTGTGTAAAGTAACGATAAATAATCCCAAATTCTTTTAATCGTTGCTCATTTTCTGTTGGATTACTTGCTTCAAAAAAGTTTGAGAAATCTTCAACTTCAATTCCTCCGGTTTGGAATTCATTCATTACCTTGCTTAATTGTTCAATAAACCCTTTATGGCGAGCCTCGTTTTTAAAGAGCATAAGTTCATCCGAATGTTCTTCTAAAATTGATTTCAAAAGCATAGTAATTCCGACTTTTGAAATGGATGTCTTCTCAGTAATAGCTTCATTTCTTAGTAAATACCATAATAAACGTTTAAAACTATATACTTGCAGTCTTGTAGATGCGTAGCTACGAGACGATGACTCCGATAATAATTCTCCGACTTGTCGAATCATTTCCATTTCGGCAGTAAACTTAATATGATCAGGTACAATATAATAAACTTGATGTGCTTCATCTTGTTTAAGCCACTGCGCAAAACGTTCGGCAATCTTCTTTGATTTATTAACAGATTTCTTTGAAATAACAGCGTTAAATCCCATTGATGCGTCCTCCTTTTTAAGTCCTCTCTAGTATATCATGAAATCTGGAAAAAGCGCTTTAAAAATTGAAATAAAAAAACACTTTTAGCAGTTTCCTACTAAAAGTGTATATTTCTTTTATAGTTAAAATTATCCCACTAATTTTTCTAAAAGATCAGGACGGAATCCGAAGAATGGTTCTACGCCATCAGCTACGATAACAGGTAATGATTGGAAGCCTAATTCCTTCACTTCTGCTAAAGCTTCTTCTGACTCGAAAACATCTTTTACTGTGAATTCCACGTTGTTATTTTCGAAAAATTGTTTTGTAAAATTGCATTGCATGCAATTTGGTTTTGAATAAAGAATAATATTGCGATTTGACATATTACTTCTCCCCTTTTTATTTTTTCTGACAGAAGATATCATACATCATTTTGAATCAAAATACAATATATAGTTCTTATGAAAATGCATTTTCATTTTAAAACACAATATATAGTTTAGACAGATTACTTATAAACGCTGGTATCAAAGCCTTTGTTAGTCACATATCCATCTTTTTCCCAAATATTTTTCTTGCGTTTTTTTGCTTTCTTTTCAATTTCTTGGAATTGTTTCAATAAGCTTGTGTTTGGTTCGTACGCATATCCAACTCTAGCAAGTCCTTCTTCAATTAAAATATCTTGAAGTAATTTGCCATCGACATACACATACATTAATGCACGATCGTACTTATCTGCATGATCACCAACATCAAAACTTCCTTCGATTTTCTTCGCGTTTTTCAAGAGTTCTTCTGTACGTTTCTTCGCTTCATCCGCAAATGGTTGTGCTTCTTTACCCTCTTTTGCTGTTTCTGGAGCATCTACAATCAGTAACCGTACTTTAAATTCTTTTCCTTCATAACTTAAATGGAATGTATCTCCATCTGCTCCGTAAACATATTTAAATGGATATTTTTTCATGCTCTCAAAGTAATTAAAATTGGTTCCTGTAAAAGATGAATCAGAGGCGTTTTGAGACGATTTCGATGAAGAATGAGTATTGGATTTATTCGTTGCCTTTTGCTCTCCAAAAGCCTTGTAAAGAGCAAATACAACCACAATAATAATTGAAATAATGGTACTAATCATTTTCCATTGTTTTTGGGTCATTTTGTTCCTCCCTAATAAATAAAAAAGAGGCAAGAGCCCCTTTTCTATTCAAATTAAACTTCTAAAAGTTCTTTTTCTTTGTTTGCTGCTAATTTGTCGATGTTTTTAACACTGTCATCCGTTACTTTTTGGATGTCTTTTTCTAATGTGTGTAATTCATCTTCTGTAATTTCTTTAGCTTTTTCAGCTTTTTTCGCTTGATCAATCGCATCACGACGAATATTACGTACGCTTACTTTTGCACTCTCAGCTTCTTTACCTACTTGTTTAGCTAATTCTTTACGACGTTCTTCTGTTAATTGTGGAATAATTAAACGAATGACAGAACCATCACTTGTTGGAGTGATTCCGATATCGCTCATTAAAATCGCACGTTCAATGTCGTTTAATGAAGATTTGTCATAAGGTGTAATTAAAAGCATACGTGCTTCTGGAACTGTAATAGAAGCTAATTGGTTTACTGGAGTTAATGCTCCGTAGTATTCCACTTCTAGACGGTCTAAAAGACTTGCATTTGCACGTCCAGCACGGATTGAGCCTAATTCACGTTGAAGCGCATCTTCAGATTTTTTCATACGCTCTTTAGTATGAGCTAAAATTTCGCTAGTTGACATTACCTATTTCCCCCTAACTGTTGTACCAATGTTCTCCCCTAATACAACGCGTCTAATATTACCTGGTTCGTTTAAATTAAACACTACTAAAGGAATATCGTTATCCATAGATAGTGAGCTTGCTGTTGTATCCATAACCTTCAAGCCTTTTTGGATAACATCTAAGTGTGTTAATTCATTATATTTCTTCGCATTGACGTCTACACGTGGGTCAGCACTATAAACGCCATCTACGTTGTTTTTCGCCATTAAGATTGCGTCTGCTTCGATTTCAGCAGCACGTAAAGCAGCAGCTGTATCTGTTGAGAAGTAAGGGTTCCCTGTACCACCAGCAAAGATCACAACACGTTCTTTTTCTAAGTGACGGACCGCTCTACGACGGATATAAGGTTCAGCGATTTGACGCATATCAATAGAAGTTTGAACACGAGTTGGAACTCCTACATTTTCTAGTGCGTCTTGAAGTGCTAATGCATTCATAACAGTTGCTAACATTCCCATGTAGTCTGCTTGAGCGCGGTCCATACCAACTTCTTCACCAGTAACGCCACGCCAAATGTTACCACCACCGACAACAATTGCAATTTCAACACCTAAATCATGAACCTCTTTTAACTCTTTAACAACTTCTTTAATCGTTGGTGGGTTAATACCAAAGCCTGCTTGACCTGCTAATGCTTCACCACTTAATTTTAAAACAACACGTTTGTATTTTGGTTCAACCATTGCTTTATCTCCTTAATCTTTATAAAAAAAGGGAATAGCGGGTAGCTATCTACCATATTCCCTCAATGAACAGTGATTATTTTTTAACTTGTCCCATAACTTCTTCTACAAAGTTATCAACACGTTTTTCTAAACCTTCACCAACTTCGTAACGGTGGAATAATTTAACTTTTCCGCCTTTAGAAGCAACGAATTTAGATACAGTTTGATCTGGATCTTTAACGAATGGTTGGTCGTTTAAGCTAATTTCAGCTAAGAATTTGTTTAAACGTCCAGCAATCATTTTTTCTACGATGTTAGCTGGTTTACCTTCGTTTAATGCTTGTTCAGTAAGAACTTTCTTTTCGTGTTCTAATTCTTCTTCAGAAACTTGTGAACGGTCAATATATTTAGGGTTGATTGCAGCGATGTGCATTGAAACATCTTTAGCTGCTGAATCGTCTGTAGAACCTTCAACAACAGTTAACACACCGATACGTCCACCCATGTGTAAGTATGCACCGAATGCATCTGCATCAGATTTTTCAACGATTTCGAAACGACGTAAAGTGATTTTTTCACCGATAACTGTAGTTGCTTCTGCAATAACGTCAGAAACTTTACCGTTTGGAGTTTCAACTTCAAGTGCTTCTTCTAATGTTGATGGGTTTGCTTTTAAGATTGCTTCTGAGATTTCTTTAACTAATGCTTGGAATTTGTCGTTTTTAGCAACGAAGTCAGTTTCAGCATTTACTTCTAAGATAACTGCGCGGTTTCCTTCAACTAATACATTAGTGATACCTTCTGCAGCGATACGGTCTGCTTTTTTAGCAGCTTTTGCTAAACCAGCTTCACGTAAGTAGTCAACCGCTTTGTCGATATCTCCTTCAACTTGAACTAATGCTTTTTTAGCATCCATCATACCTACGCCAGTCATGTCGCGTAATTGTTTTACTAATTGAGCTGTAACTTGAGCCATTCTCAATTCCTCCTATAATTTGCTTTTAAATTTTTTCAAACTTTTTAAAAAAAGCTGTTTGAATTGAAAAGTCTATTTCGCCTCTTTCTGATTCAAACAGCTTAACAGTTAGTGATTATTCAGCGTTGTCGCCTTCAACTAATTTTTCGATATCTTCTAATGAAGTATCTTTATCTAAGTCTTCAACGTCTACTGCTACGTCTTCACCTTGGTTACCTTCGATGAATGCATCAGCCATTTTAGCAACGATTAATTTAACCGCGCGGATAGCATCATCATTTGATGGAATAACAACATCGATTTCATCTGGGTCACAGTTTGTGTCAACCATAGCAACGATTGGAATGTTTAATTTGTGAGCTTCTTGAACTGCAATGCGTTCTTTACGAGGGTCAACGATAAACATTACATCAGGAATGCGTGGCATATCTTTAATACCACCTAAGTATTTTTCAAGTTTGTCTAATTCTTTTAATAGAATACCAACTTCTTTTTTAGGTAATACTTCGAAAGTGCCGTCTTCTTGCATTTCTTTGATTTTTTTCAAACGTTTGATACGTGTTTGGATTGTATCCCAGTTAGTTAAAGTACCACCTAACCAACGATGGTTAACGTAGTATTGACCTGAACGGATTGCTTCGTCTTTAACAGCATCTTGTGCTTGTTTTTTAGTACCAACGAATAATGCAATACCACCGTTTTCAGCAACTTCATGCATGTAGTTGTATGCATCGTCCACTAATTTAACAGTCTTTTGTAGGTCGATGATATAGATACCATTTCTTTCTGTGAAGATGTATCTCTTCATCTTAGGGTTCCAGCGACGTGTTTGGTGACCGAAATGTACACCAGCTTCTAACAATTGTTTCATTGAAATAACTGCCATTTTTGTTTTCCTCCAATTTGGTTTATATTTTCCTCCCCAATTTTCAGCGATAAGACCTCTTCTAAAAGAAGCACCAATCTTAACATCCAATTAGGTGTGAATTTTGTTGGTTTTTACACCATCAATGATTGTACATGAAAGTTATTTAAAATGCAAGGAAATTCTATTTTTTTCACGATGAAACAATAGAATTTTCAGCAAAGTCTTTTTCGTTTTAATATAATACAGCGACATTAAAGCTAATAATAAGTAACACTGTTAGAATAACACTTATCCATGGGAAGCTTTCTTTACTCTTTTCCTGCGTAACATACGCTACCAAACCAGCAATTTCGATTAAATTGATTCCAATAAGATACAAGATAATTGGTAAAGTCAATACGTCCATCTGAGGACCTATTAATAATTCAAAATTCATTGCGATAGATATAACGAATAGTCCAGCTCCGATAAGTTGTAAAGCGAGGCTGACAAGAAACAGAATATTTTCATGCTTGCGTTTATAGAACACGAGCAGATTCTTAAATAAACTAATAAAAATAATATAGTTAAAAATAATTAAAATGCCGCCAACAACAAAGAAAGTTGTAATAATACCTGCTTCTTTTGATTTCAAAACGAGAATTGATAATAGCGTTATAAAATAAAATATATTATAGTCTCTTAGTTTAATTTTTCCTTCCATGACTATTTCCTTCCATTTTAGATTAGTTTCTGTTTTGCCAATAAACAGTAACTATTCCATCTTTGACTTTAACGGCAAGATACTGTTGATCGTTTTTGATGTTATCTTTTTCCGGAACTAATACATAGGCATCGAATAAATAGAGCCCATCAGGAAGCTCGTCCTTACTTAAGCTATTAAATTTTGAAGATACAAACGATAGAAGTTCCTCTAGTGAAGAAGCCTCGCGGTAATCCACTCGTAAATAACCAGTAATGACCTCAGTTTCACTTGAAAGGAGTTCTTCTAGTCTTAAATTGTAAATAGCTTCTGTTACCGAGTTATCTTTCAAATGATTCGCTGCAATATGAGCTAATCTTTTTAAACGTTCTTCTCCTGAGATTAAGGGATTTACATCTATTTTAACATTTGTAATTTCTACATCTTCAACCTTATTATCCAATACTCTTTTCACTTTATCAACGGAAGATTCTAAATCAGAATTGAATAGAAATGCTCCTCTAAGAAATGTAAAGTTTTGATTGAATAGAAGCTGAAGAATCTTTGCTTCATCTGTTGAAACATTGGACGTATCCACCGTCTCCTGCATGTCACGAATGCTAGTTCCTTTCTCTAAGAACACATTGTTTTGGAATGTTACTTCACTTCCTGAACTCAGTTTTTCAGTAAATTTGATATTCGCCATATCATTATTAACTGGTGGGATTACTTTTACAGTTGCATTGAATCCGTGTTCTTTAAAGTACTCCTCTATTTTTACAGTGATATCGTCTGACTTGTTTTGTTCTACTTGTTGATTATTGATTGCTAATGCCATTATCGCGTAAATCGTAACGATAATATAAAGAAGTGGCGCTTTTACAAGCTTTTGTTTTCCTTCAGCATTAACTAAAACCATGCCTTTTTCAAAGAAATGCAAGCGTTTTTCTGCAATCGGCTCGAGCGTTGGAAATTCGCCATAGCCAATGTCTGCTTTCAAAATTTCGCCTGCTTTTACAGGTTCACTTTGCACCCAAACGCGGTGAGCCTGAGCTGAAAAAGAAATCGCACAAATTGCGGTAGCAAGAAGTAGTTTTTTCATAGATTCTCCGTTCTATTTACCATTAACGTTGGCGGGCTTTAAATCTTGGGTTGCTCTTACAAATAACGTAAAGTTTGCCTTTACGACGTACAATTTTGCAATCGGGATGACGACTTTTCGCACTTTTTAATGAGTTGAGGATTTGCATTCGATATTCCTTATTTTTTCGCCACTAAACTTGCCATACCTTTAAATTTATCGCTAAAGCGGCTTGCACGGCCTTCAGTGTTCGCTTCACGGCGTTTGCCTGTATAAACAGGGTGTGAAGCGGAAGAAGTATCTAG
>SKEK01000944.1_pt1 | contig 13820 bp, 14 predicted proteins | sample 4826761 | NCBI WGS metagenome assembly SKEK01 (sample SAMN11008811, study PRJNA524170) | human gut metagenome | biome: Human fecal sample; material: Feces; isolation source: fecal sample from pouch patient p32 | host: Homo sapiens | place: Israel: Tel-Aviv | collected 2015-10-13 | reverse complement strand
TTCTTAACCTCATTTTGATTTAAACGAACCATAAGGTAAGCATGATCATGAAAATTCTCAAGATCAATTTTCAGGGCGTCTTTGGTATATTTTTGAGATACTTTCAAAATACCGTAACGCTGAACAGCACCTGCTAATTCTGAACCTGTTAGATTCCTTAGTGAAGGTGACATATTGTGGACCCAACTAACTTCCTTGTCCAAGGCCTTGTACATCTTTGCCCAACCCAATTCTGCACCACGATCGACATCAAGAACATCATCAGGGTGAAGGAAATGGTTATTGACATAGTGCATATTCATTTCAGAAAAGACCGTCATCTGTGAGAAATCGTCCCAAACCGCACCAGAAACTGTACGTGGCTCTTCAATCATTCCATCAGGTGACACTTCAAACTCTTGCGAATAAGTGAAATCTCCTGGGAAATAGTTACTTGAGATAGCCTTGATTTCTGGAAAATCATTAACGATTACCTCTCGCCCTTCTTTTGAAAGGATATTTGATGGTGGAACGTAGACTGATTTTTGCGCTTTAGGAAAGAGTTGGTTGACAAAACGAATCAACTCAGACAGACTGGCCTTCATAGCAGCCTTATCCTTCCAAGTCTTGTAGCTGGCATACTTTTCACCATAATTAACAGATGAAGGACTCAAAGGTTGGTGGTTGTAACCATGATAACCAAGTTCACCGCCATTAGCCAAAAGCGAATTTCCAAAATACTTGAAACGATCTAAATCATTTTGTTGAACAATTTCACCATCTGTCTGGGCCTCATAGTTTTCAATGACCACACCTGTATGAACAATACCATACTTTTCGTGCAGCTTAAGAAGGTCTGGCCACCAAACATTGGTATAAAATTCAGACACAGACATGTCGTAGTCACGTTTAACGAAACGACCATCTCCAGCTGGAACAGGTGATGGGAAATCATCTATATAATAGGTAGAACCATTGATTACCGGATAAACTGTCGCTTCAGTTAAAAGACTATAGGAAGCGGCATAAATACCACGGACATTACGCTCATAAATTCCAAGGTTATCAACAACAAACTTCCCTTTGCCGTATGATTTTTCCCAAATCAACGGTGTATGAGAATCATCTGTTGTTTTAGCATGTACCTTAACATCACTTTCAAGTGAGACTTTTCTAGCTGACTCAAAAGGTTCTTCAATTTTATAATTGCGTCCCCCACCAATCATGAAGTCAGAATCCACGTAGATTTCCTTGACCTCATCCATCTCAAAATTGGAATAACTTACGCCGAGATTATGATCAATGGCATCCAGATTACTTTCTTTCCCCATGGTTACTGCAAAAAGTGTTTGACCACCTTTTTCAGTCCAATCCATTAGTGGCTGAACCTGGTCCTCCATTCGAGAAAGGTCAGTGACAAGAAGGACTACTTTTTTATAATCTGAAAGTGAATAGGACTCGTGTTTAGCCACATCGACTAACTTAGCTCCCATACGCATATCTTTTAGAATTTGCTCAAACTGTTTCCAAGCCCTTTGACTCGTCTCGTTTTCACTATCATAAAGAACCAGTGTATCTTTATCTAAATCCTTGACCACTGAGGCCGTAGAAGGTACTTTTCCGGTAAGATAGGCTTCCTTACCTTGAGTTGGGTACCATTCCCCTTTCTTTTGAACAAAGAGTCCGATGGCCAAACACAAAATAAGTCCGACACCTAGCAAGGTTTCTTTGCGGATAACATTCTTTTTACCTAATTTCATGCCATCACCTCTTTTCCTTGCCAGAAGTTCAAGAGATCTTGCTTGTCCTTAGAAAGAACAACCTGTTTGCCTTGCATCTCACGAATCATATTCTTAAATTCATCAAACTGACCAGTTTGATAGTAATATTCCAAATACAAATAATACACATCATCCGCATTTGATTTAATTGAAAGCTGTGTCAAATGCTTTTGAGCCAAATCATACAAACCAAGAGCTAGTTCATTATGAATAATTCGCACTAAGTCTTTAGCAGTCGTTCCGTGACTAAGTTTTTGCAAGAGACGTTCCTCGTACTCCTTACGAAGCAAACCTTCCATTTGTTTACTTAGAAGTTCTTTAGAGAGGTAATCTTCCATAAAATCACAATACTCGGTTAAGAGGTCAAAGTCTGCTTCACCCTTTTCAAAACGTTTCTCAAAGGCACTCAACTTCTCATCATATTGACTTGAAATTTCAGAAATAAAGGTTGTCGCATAGTGGACAATTTCACTGTCCTCATTTAAACGAGCCAAGTAGAGCAAATCCATGAAATGAGATGGATCATTATTAGCCAATCCCATCAATTGCTGACGAGCTTCTTTAGCTTTATTCAAATAGAGAGACTCTTCAAGAGGAACGATGTCTTCTTCAACCAATTCCTTAGGACGTTGAAAATCATCGATATTTCCAAAATCAATGGTCAAATCTTTAATTTTGCCACCAACTGCTGCTTCTTGACCACGACGGTGTCTACCAGGATTTGGCTTAGAAATCATATGAATCAGACCGGCACCAAAGAAAGGTAAAGCAATTGGGAAAATCAAGTAAAAAATGGTTAAATCTGATTTGCCACTGACAATAGCCTTATAGACAAGTGCTATAGATAGGAAGTAACAAACCGTTAAAATACTAGTAATTAGGACTGGAATCATTGTGCAACCCTCCCTTGATGACTAGCTTGTTCAAGAAGTTCTGCCTTTTCAATGAAAGAACGACTCATTTTTGAAAGAACCTCAAGCTCGTTTAACACTTTAGTAGACATAGCTTCAAAAGGAACAGCCTCTACCCAAATGATAAAGGTACCCTCTGCCTTGGTCTTAACTTCCACGGCATAAGCTGGACGATTCTCAAGCAATGATTTATTAGCCCAGACACGTCCATGACCGAAGGCATCTCCAACTTCTTTAAAGTCTGTCAAAGATACTTGCTTCTTATCGTTATCTCCCAAAAGAAGTTCATATTGGAAAGGACCACCACCATAAAGTGAAACAGGAGCACTCAAAATTTCTGAAACCAAATCAATCGTCTGTCTAAGAACCATCTCAACACTAGCATGATCTAAAGTCACAAAGTAAGAATAGGCTTTTCCAAGACCATCTTGACTTGCCAACAAGGCATTTTTCAGGTCTTTATTTTCATTGAGTAATGTATGGTAGGATTGATTAAGGATAAGATAGTCTTCCTTAACTGTTTCCAATTGTTTGTCTAGTTGTAGCTTGTCATCTTTTTTCTTCATTTCCACAAAACCACAAACAACAGCGATAAAGATATAGGCAATAAAAGCAACCCAACGATCCGTATTATATAGAAGTAATTGCCAGCTAGTTCCAGACAAAATTTGACTAATTGTCAAACCAATAATTGCAAGGACTGCTGAGAACAAGCCATAACCCATACCCAAAACTGTACTAATCAAGACAACAAAGAGCAAACGTAGGTCGATCAATTGGAACTGTAACTGACCTTGAGTCATATATCGAAAAGCTTCAAAGACTAAGAAAGTCACGACAACAGCAGCAAGTTTCTTATTTCTCTTTTGCTTAACGATATTATCTACGATATTGCGGAACTTAGAAACACGTAAAGAACCTTTTCGCTGCTTTTGATAGTCTTCGTAAATATCTGGCAAGTCACGCACCAAGGCATAACGCATAAACCAAGCGAATCGATCACGCAAATCATGGTGCTTTTCAGGATCGTTATCATATTTCCTAATTCTTCTTTCCTCTAAGAAATGAACCTGCTTGTTAGGGAAATATTTATCCAAAGCTTGCAAGAGCTCACCAAAAGTCAGTTGGAAGGGATCCGGAATAATAATACTTTCATAGATGTCATTCCATCGCTCACATAATTTGTGAAGCAAATCTCCCAAGTCAGATAGACTGATAAAAGTCGCCTGACTTTGTGATGACTCCTTCAACTCCACCTGCTCATGATCGTCTAAACGTACAAACAGTTTATATAGATAATCTTCTTTATTAATGACTGAATAAAGAAAGGGACTATGCAGAACTTTAAGGTTGACCCCAAATTCTCGAGTCCAAGATAATAAGGTATCCTTAGTTGTCGTCTGTAAGCTTCGTTTCCCATCCTCAAGGACAGGACCTGTAATGTAAAGTAAACGTTTGTTTTTTCTATCTTTAAGACACTCTAACAATCTGATGAGATTTTCAATCTCCCCTGAACTTTCATGTCCATAATTGAGATATTCCGAAAAATAGATGATTTGATCATAATCATGAAAATCAAAAACATCTTCTAATTGATTGTTCTCATAATGTTTGGTATATACGGTGATTTTATTCTTACGAGAGTTCTTTACACCTGTATGACCAAAAATAAAAACTGCTTGATTAGGAAACGTTTTCAAAATGAAATCGTTTGTTAATCCAGCAGTATTACCAAGTATCAAAATATTCATAAACTTCTCCCCACTTTTAAGAGTGTCCCCTTAACTACACTCTCTACCCATTCTAATCATTAGTCTCAAGTATTTCCCAATAATCTCAAGACCACCATGTAATGCCTTTCTTAAGAAAGCTCTTTGAAAGTTATGGCCTCCTCCCCAATGAGTGAGCACGTAACTCTCATCTGAATCTCTTTCGAAGATTCTTAAAGATTTTAAAAATATAAGAAAGAACAAGATCATTCTAAATAAACATTAACGTAAATTAATATTATTAAAGAATAGATTAAATTGACTAACTAAATATCTTGTTATGTTGATTAGCTTCCCCAAGAAATCACAAACTAACCAGATCACTTTAGATTATCTAACACCTGTTAAACCTTATTTAAAGGTATTTCTTCTTACTCTATCAATCTAAAATGACTCTAGTTTTATAATTACATCGTCACTTTTATTATAGCAATTTATTCTTATTTTTCAACTCCTTTCAAAGGTTTTCACCAAAAGAATTTATCTATAGCTAGTAGTTTTTATCCTTAAATCACTCAATCCATAGGCTTTACAAGTGTTTAAAGTCAGAAAATTCATATTATTTATTTTCAAAACAAAAAAACAGAATTCAAAAAAATTAAATTCTGTTACTTTGATATTATTAAATTGAAAGTAATATTAAATCTTTTTAAGCTTCTACAGCTGCTTTGAGGGCATCTACCTTGTCCAATTTTTCCCATGGAAGATCGACGTCCGTACGTCCCATGTGACCATAGGCCGCTGTTTGACGATAGATAGGACGTTTAAGATCAAGCATTTGAATGATACCTGCCGGACGCAAGTCAAAGAGATCGCGAACAGCAGCTTCAAGTTTGCTTTCAGCAACTGTAGCCGTTCCGAAGGTATCAACACGGACAGACACAGGGTTAGCAACACCGATAGCATAAGCCAATTGTACTTCTGCTTTCTTAGCAAGACCAGCAGCTACGATGTTTTTGGCAATGTAGCGAGCTGCATATGAAGCTGAGCGGTCAACCTTAGTGGCATCCTTACCTGAGAAGGCACCACCACCGTGTCTTGAGTAGCCACCATAAGTATCAACAATGATCTTACGACCAGTCAAACCAGAGTCCCCTTGAGGTCCTCCGATAACAAAACGACCTGTTGGGTTGATAAAGAACTTAGTCTCATCATCCAAGTATTCGGCTGGAATAACTGCCTTAATGACTTTTTCAATGACATCTTGACGAATTTGGTCGTTAGTCGCTTCAGGATCGTGTTGCGTTGAGATAACGACTGTATCAACACGTACTGGTTGGTCATTCTCATCATACTCAACGGTAACCTGAGATTTAGCATCTGGACGAAGGTATGAAATCTCACCAGATTTACGCAAATCTGCCAATTTTTTAACCAATTTATGTGAAAGGCTAACTGGAAGTGGCATAAACTCTGGAGTTTCGTCAATAGCAAAACCAAACATCAAACCTTGGTCACCAGCTCCGATAAGATCAAGTGGGTCTTGATCACCAGTTCCACGAACTTCAAGTGCTTCATTGACACCTTGAGCAATATCTGGTGATTGTTCAATCAATGATGGGTGAACCCCTACAGATTCTGCCGCAAAGCCGTATTCTGCATTGTTATAACCAATTTCAGCGATAGTATCACGAACCACACGGTTAATGTCCACATAAGCTGTTGTAGAAACTTCACCGAAAACATGGACAGAACCAGTGTAGACAGCTGTTTCTGCTGCAACGTGTGCATCTGGATCCTCTGCTAAAATCGCATCAAGAATGGCATCTGAAATTTGGTCTGCAATTTTATCTGGATGCCCCTCAGATACTGATTCAGACGTGAAAAGTTTACGTTCTGACATATAAAATGTCCCCCTTTTAATATGAAAAATAGTATTAGACAGCACGGATTTAACCGTCTCCTAATAGGTAAAACGCTATACTCCTAATGGAGCTAGACGCCGTTAAAAAGTTACAAAGAACCAACAGCCAACTCTAGAATGACTGTTGCCTTATCGGGACTTAATAACTACCTTCCATTATATCATGTTTTTTCAGTCTAGTCATATAGTTATTTATTATCAAGCCTTATCAATAAGTTATAGTGAGCATTTTGCCATCATTTGTATTATACTTAGGATATGAAAACTTATGAACACGTTTATGACATCTTATCGAAGAGTCCTGACTTTGTGACGGGAGAGAGCTTGGCTAAAAGCCTTGGTGTCTCACGGACAGCCATTTGGAAGGCAATTCAAACACTTCAAGAACAAGGAATTGACATTACAAGTGTCCGCAAGAAAGGCTACTATTTAGAAAAGGGAGATATTCTTCTTCCTCAAGACATCTCTAAGCAACTCAACATTCCAGTCTACTTTAATCCAGATTCTAACTCTACCCAACTAGATGCTAAACATGGCATGGAAAAGAATAATCCGACGCCTGCACTTTACCTGGCATCAAGTCAAAAGGCAGCCAAAGGACGATTTGAACGTCACTTCTTTACCAGTCCACAAGGTGGTATCTACATGAGTATCCACTTAAAGCCCAACTGTCATTTTGAGGAGTTACCACCTTATACGATGATGGCGGCAGCTGCTATTGTCAAAGCTATCCAGCGTCTAACTGGCATCAATACAGAAATCAAATGGGTTAATGACATCTATCTCAACAACAAAAAAATGGCTGGTATCCTTACCGAAGCCATTAGTTCTATCGAATCTGGTCGCATCACAGATGTCATTATCGGGGTTGGGCTTAACTTCTCAATCAGTGATTTTCCTGAAGAGTTAGCTAATAAAGCTACTAGTCTTTTTACTTCTGAAAAACCAAGCATTACTCGAAACCAGCTCATTTCAGAAATTTGGAGACTCTTTTTAACCATTCCTACTAGCGATTTGGTCAAGGTCTATAAAGAAAAGTCCCTCGTTTTAGACAAACAAGTGACCTTTGAACAAGCTGGAAAGACTTATACTGGTATTGCCAAGGAAATTGGCGACAAGGGCCAACTTCTCGTTCTTACTGATGATGGTCAGGAAAAATGGTTGACCGCTGGCGAAGTGAGCCTTACTTCTTGGTAGACTTGTCGGCTGCACGCGCAATGCGTGAAACAACGTAAGTTGTCCAAAGACGACGAAACAGTAAATAACCAAAAAAGGCTGTAAAAAAGTAATAGCCGTGCTGTAAACTGTAATTAAAACAAACCGTTTCAAAAATAGTTTCAAGCGTAATAAACAAAATTTGTTGAATCATAAGATTATTATATCAATAGATAGAGCCTAGGACAAGCAGTCTAGGCTCTTTTCATTTTTACACGGATGGAACAGCTTCAGAAATCTATCAAATTACACTGGACATCCTCGCTTTTGTGTTTCTTGGCTCGGACCTAAAAAGGTCCACTGGACCTTCCTCGCTTTCTTATTTCTAGGCTCGGACCTAAAAAGGTCCACTGGACCTTTTTAGTCCTCTATTTCTACTACATCAGAGAGAAACTCGAGTTCTTGAGGGATATACTCTTCACGATCTTCTTTTTCCAATTCTTCTTTGGATTTGAGACTGCGTGCAAATTCTGTTCGGAGTTTTTCAAATTCTGCTTTTGGAACAGCCATAATATTTGGTGAGAAACCGGCAGCTGAACTCATGATACTACCAAACATATCATTAAGATCACTGCGTTTCATAACCTGCTCAGCATTAAAGGCAGCATTAAATGCCAGGATAGCATTTTCCTGATTGGCTAATACAGGCTCGGAACCATTCAAAAGTGCCCTATTTTGTGGGCTGATAGAATCCAAGATTTCAGGCCAAGTTGCCTTTAGGGCATCCAGACACTGGCGTGATTTCTGCGGATTTTCCATGGTTTCACGCATAATAGTGAGAATCTTTTCACGATCCACCTTGTACTGATAAGCAGGTTTGGCTTTTCGAGTTGGTGCTACTTCTCCTTGGACTTTGCCCTCTTTAAGAGCTTTACGTAGACTTTCTACCTCGCGACGAAGACTATCTAACTCTTCTTTTAAATTCCCTGGAATTTCTTGTGAAACCTGAGTATGGGTTTCTGACAATTTTATAGTCAGCATTTCCGCATAGATTTTAGGATGTGTTCCAGTTTTAATTTCTGGCAAGGCACTTGTAACCAAGTCAATCAATTGGAAAAGTCGGTCTTGCTCCAGAGAAAGATTCTCTTCAAAAAGGGGACTATGGTGACTGTTCTCTCCGCCCGCTTTGACAATCAAAAGATCACGAAAATACTCCAAGAGATCCGTCGCAAAACGGCTCATAGACTTACCATTATCAAAAAGAGTTTCAAGATTTGATAAAGCTTGCGTAGTCTCTTGATTGCGAACGTTAGCGACAAAACTGTCTAAGGCTGTTAAACCAATAGAACCAGTGATTTCTTCAGCTACGGCTTGGCTGACATGATTGTCAGGAGACAGACTCAGTGCTTGGTCTAAGATTGACAAAGCATCACGCATACCACCTTCCGCACGACGAGCAATAATGGTCAAAGCCTCATCATCAAAGGTTAATCCTTCTTTTTCCAGGATTGAAGCCAAATGCTCTTTAATAGCTCCCTGCTTGATCGATTTAAACTCAAAACGTTGAACGCGAGAGAGGATGGTTGCAGGAATCTTATGTAATTCAGTGGTCGCTAGAATAAAGACAACATTTTCGGTTGGTTCTTCCAAGGTTTTCAAAAGAGCATTGAAGGCACCTGTCGAAAGCATGTGAACCTCGTCGATAATATAGACCTTGTAAGTCGCACGACTTGGAGCATAGGTTGATTTATCACGGATTTCACGAATCTCATCTACACCATTGTTTGATGCGGCATCAATTTCAATCACGTCTTCGAGACTTCCGTTAGTAATATCGCGACAAATATCGCAGTGATTACAAGGCTCACCATCAACTTGATTAGGACAGTTCATAGCCTTGGCAAAGATTTTCGCCGCACTGGTTTTACCGGTACCACGTGGCCCAGAAAAGAGATAGGCATGACTGATTTTCCCTGACTCTACCGCCTGTCTGAGCGTGGTTGAAATCACTTTTTGACCAACCATTTCACCAAAGGTCTGACTACGGTATTTACGATATAAGGCTTGATACATTAGTTTACCTCAAACATTCCAAATGTAAGCTCGGTTTTCTCGAGTAGAATTTTGATAAACGCTTCCAGATAATCTTGGTCTACGTCGTTATAGTCTCCTACTTGGTGAGAATCCAAATCGAGAACACCAACTAATTTGCCATCTTTGACCATTGGTACAACAATTTCACTTCGAGCAGCGGAATCACAAGCAATGTAATTGGCGTGTTTGGTGACATCTTCGACAATTAGGGTTCTATTTTCTGCTGCAGACTGGCCACAAACACCCTTACCTAGGGCAATTCGAACACAAGAAACATTACCTTGGAAAGGGCCAAGGATTAACTCATTCTTGACATTATCCATCAGGTAGAAGCCTGTGAACACAGAATTTGGTAGGGTTGTATTCAAGAGAGCTGAGGCATTAGAAAAGTTGGCCATAGCATTGTCTTCATTGGCAAAAAGCACCTTAGCCTGTGCTAGCATTAATTCATAGGCTGATTTTTTTTCTTCGTTAGTCATAACTACCATTATAGCAAAGATAGGTTCTTAAAACTAAGATTGACCTACCTTTTCTCCTTCCCTTTCATTTAAAAATAATTCAAGATCTTGAACGACATTTTTAGGATATTCTGGACTAGAAATCTGATAAAACTTAACAGTCATTCGATTTCTGAACCAGGTTAATTGACGTTTAGCAAATCGACGCGTATTTTGCTTGAGTTTTTCCAAGGCTTCGTCCAAGCTCTGGTTCCCAGCAAAATAAGGAACCAACTCCTTGTAGCCTATACCACGAGCTGACTGGGCATTAGGATAATTTTCGTACAGCCACATGGCCTCTTCCAAGAGACCATGTTCAACCATCTTGTCTACTCGTGTATTGATGCGGTCATAGATCAAGGAACGTTTATCATCTAATCCGATAAGAAAGGGATCATAAGTCGTCTCAGTATTTTCAAGATTCTCCGAAAAACGATGAAGTTCAAGTGCTCTAATGGCACGACGACGGTTAATCTCTTTAATCTCAATACCTAAGCGATCAATTTTTTCAAAAAGTTCCTGATCAGATAATTGCTCTAATTCCGAGCGATAGGCTAAAACCTGCTCCTGATCTACCTGTCCCCCTAGGTGATACCCTTCTAGGAGACTTTGTAAATAGAGACCTGTTCCTCCTACTATAATAGGCAGCTTGCCACGACTAACAATATCAGTAATGGCAACCTCTGCCTCTGTCACAAAATCATAGGCTGAATAGGACTCATCAACATCGCGAACATCAATCAGATGATGCACTGCTGCTGCCTGCTCTTCAGGAGTGGCCTTGGCGGTTCCTATATTCAATTGTCGGTAAACCTGCTGGCTATCTCCTGAAATAATTTCGCCATTAAAACGCTTGGCCAATTCAATTCCAAGCGCTGTTTTTCCTACAGCAGTAGGACCAGCTACTACAATAAGTTTGGTTTTCATAATGTTTTCACTTGCTATTCTAGATATTTTTTTAGATAATATAAGCATATTATAACATATACGGAGGATAGTCTCATGGCTAAAAAACATTCATTTGCTAAAGGTCTTGCTACTGGCGTTCTTGGAACTGCTGCTACCGTTGCAGGTGCCGTTTTCGCAGTTAAAAAGACAATTATCGAACCAGAAGAAAAGAAATTGGCTTTCATCGAAGAAAATCGTAAAAAAGCAGCTCGCCGTCGTGTAAGTCGCTAATAATGAGAACCAGGGAAACCTGGTTTTTTACTGTTATTTTTAACTCTTCATCTATGACTAGGAACAGAGCCAAATTGAAAAGAAAAGAAAAGAAAAGAAAAAATATAATATCATTACATTTGTGAACTGCACCCCAAAAGTTAGACAGAAAAAAATTAACTTTTGAGGTGTTTTTCTTATGAAATTAACTTATGGGGACAATGTTCTGGTCTATGAATTTAGAAATCAAGAAAAAATTAGACGAACTTTCAAATAAATTTGGAATAATCGTTTACAAACATAGGTACATACTTAAATTGATTAATCGTTACGAAATAGAGAGCATCAAAAAAGGAAAGAATCATTGATACCTTGGTTTGGTTGTTAACCTAGTCGATTGTTTTAGTAGTTGTAATTGCGAAACCTTGATCAACAACTTCAACTTCTGCTTCTGGAGTATTGCCAGATTGCAAATCTGACTCTTCTGGAGTTGTACCGAAAACGGTAGAACCCAATGAACCATTTGGCACCAAAGTCAAATGACCATCTGAATAGAATTCGCCAATTGCTCCTTTGTCATTTCGATATTGTTATCTTGTTCCATAATTTCCTCCCACCTAGTCCCCTAGTTGTACACCGTCAGAGCCACGAATGAGGTAGCTATCCCCTTCTAGTCTCATCTGAAATACTACGTTACAAGCCACGCTAGTATTGTTTATTTAGGGCTTAAATTAGCCCTATGCGCTGACGAGGTATCGAACCCCAAAGCCCTTTGGCTAGCACGGCTATCAGCGCATAAGAAAAAGCCGTATTGCTACGACTTCAATTATTTATTAAGCATACCTTACTTCGACGTTTTCCATCAATTTTGGCAGTGTAACGCCGTCCAGTTTCAGTTCTATGAGCTCATCAAACGACTTTACGATTATCTCCTTGCCATCGTAAACAACAACTATGTTATTTTCTGATTCAGGAAGAATGCTAACAGTTTTACCATCAACTTCAAAATCTGCATCCCAAAGATATTCGCAAAGTTGTTTTAATTCCTTTAGGTTTTGACTATAAGACATCGCCATTCTCACTCCTCTCTTCATCAGTTAACTTCCTGGTTGTTCTCTTCTTGGCTTTTGATTTACTAGGTTCGTGGTACTCAATATCGTGAGCGTATTCCCTGTTTTTTCAAAATGAATGTTTATCTGGTTATCTGTGATTCGTGAAGTGAATATCCTTATACCTCATACCATCATAGTTATAGAAAGAACACCCAAGAATATCACCGTTCTAAGCATTGTGTTGAATCACCTTTCTCGCCTCCCCGACAGGGTGCGGAGTTCCATTGATTACTTCATCCACTTGTACAATACCATTTTCATTAATTTTATGCAATTTCTCTTTGTCCAAATACACTTCAGCAACTGCACAATGACAATATGGGGGCATAGGCGGGGCATTTAGTCCGCTATCAATCTTGTCAATTGGAACAGGTTCCTTCTCGGTATCACGGCCAACCTGTTTACAATAATCGCAAGCTCTTGAATCTGGCATGAGTTTGAAATACTCAAAACCGTTTTCTTTCATAATATCTTTCTGCGCCAAAGTTTGAACTCTAGCATGTTCCGTGATACCTAAACGCTCTGCATTAGTACGGAGCACATCCATGTGTTTTCTAATGCGTCTCGCAATCGTTAAGCCGTTATTTCCACGAATTAAAGCCCTCGTTACCTCAGTTCTAACAAGTTGCCATAGCTGAGCATTTCTACCCCAGATACGCTCTGACCATTTAGCGCCTTCAAAATTAGCGTCAACGACCGTCGTCATGTACTTTTCAAGCATTTCCTTGTTAAGCACCGTCTGGTCAAGTAGGCTTCCTCTTGCAATCTCGCTCTTGTATCCATTCATCAGATAATCGTTAGTTAATTGACGTTCGCCTTCAGATAAAACCAATAGTTCGAGTTCTAACTCTTGGATAAGAAGCTCTTGACGACCAACAGACATAGAAAAGTTGTAGTCTCGAAGCTCCTTGTTTGCCTCTGGACTAAAATCTTTGTCAGCTACATACTGTTTAGCTTATAGGTAAAACTGGCATACGTTTCGCCGAATGTTTAGGTTTGACGGTGGATGATGTTGATCACGATGCAGGCATGGTGTCCATCAATAAAACAAGGGACTATAAAAATGATTCTGGTTTCATGCCTACGAAAACAAAAAGCAGTATCAGAGAAATACCGCTTAATGATGATTTTATAAAATTCGTTGACCACTTACCACCAACCAAGGATGGCAGGCTACTACCTCCTTATCAAATAACGCCATAAATAAGTAAATAAACCCCTACGGAAAATCGTAGGGCGTGAGGTACGTATCCACTCCTTAAGTCATACTTATGCTAGTTACTTAATTGCTCATGATGTGGATTTAATTTCTGTGTCGCAAGCCTTAGAGCATGAAAATCTCAACATCACCTTGGAAGTCTACGCCCACCAATTACAAGAGCAGAGATCCGGAAATGACGAAAAGATAAAACAAATGTGGACAAAACGCTTTAAAACCACATGGTTAAAGGCTTAAAAATGTCCCCTGCCGGAATCGAACCAGCAACGACTCCTTAGGAG
>SKEK01000943.1_pt1 | contig 13822 bp, 10 predicted proteins | sample 4826761 | NCBI WGS metagenome assembly SKEK01 (sample SAMN11008811, study PRJNA524170) | human gut metagenome | biome: Human fecal sample; material: Feces; isolation source: fecal sample from pouch patient p32 | host: Homo sapiens | place: Israel: Tel-Aviv | collected 2015-10-13 | reverse complement strand
CGTATTTAAGGGAGATCATGTGGAGGCTGGCGAGGTGATTGCCGATGGGCCATCGACAAAGAATGGTGAGATTGCACTTGGAAAGAATCCTCTGATTGGCTTTATGACTTGGGAAGGATATAACTACGAGGATGCAGTACTTTTAAGTGAGCGTCTTGTACAAAATGATGTTTATACCTCCATCCATTTGGAGGAATATGAGTGTGCGGCTCGTGATACAAAGCTTGGACCAGAGGAAATTACAAGAGATGTTCCAGGTGTTGGTGATGATGCCCTCAAAGACCTCGATGAGAGGGGAATTATTCGCATCGGTGCAGAAGTCCGTGCGGGAGATATTCTTGTCGGAAAGGTAACACCAAAGGGAGAGACAGAACTTACAGCAGAGGAGCGTTTGCTTCGTGCCATTTTTGGAGAAAAAGCCAGAGAAGTAAGAGATACTTCATTAAAGCTTCCACATGGAGCATATGGAGTGGTTGTATCTGCCAAGGTATTTACAAGAGACAATGGCGATGAATTGCAACCAGGAGTGACACAAAATGTACGCATCTATATTGCACAAAAGAGAAAGATTTCTGTTGGCGATAAGATGGCTGGTCGTCATGGAAATAAGGGTGTGGTTTCAAGAGTTTTACCTGTGGAGGATATGCCATTTCTTCCAAATGGAAGACCACTGGATATCGTATTGAATCCTTTGGGTGTGCCTTCTCGTATGAATATTGGGCAGGTTCTTGAGATTCACTTGTCTTTGGCAGCAAAAGCTCTTGGATTTAATGTGGCAACCCCTGTGTTTGATGGTGCGAACGAGCGAGACATTATGGATATGCTCGAAGTGGCCAATGACTATGTCAACACGGAGTGGGAAGAATTTAGCAATAAATACAAGGAAACACTTGATGAGGGTGTGATGCAATATCTCGGAGAACATCTTGATCACAGAGAGCTTTGGAAGGGTGTGCCAATCCAAAGAGATGGAAAAGTTAGACTTCGTGATGGTAGAACAGGTGAGTACTTTGATAGCCCAGTAACTATTGGTCATATGCACTATTTGAAGCTTCATCATCTTGTTGATGATAAGATTCATGCTCGTTCAACAGGTCCATATTCATTAGTGACACAACAGCCACTCGGCGGTAAGGCACAATTTGGTGGACAGAGATTTGGAGAGATGGAGGTTTGGGCACTTGAGGCCTATGGCGCTTCCTACACCCTACAAGAGATCTTGACCTTTAAGTCCGATGATGTTGTCGGACGTGTAAAGACTTATGAGGCAATTATTAAGGGCGAAAATATTCCTGAGGCAGGAGTTCCTGAATCCTTTAAGGTATTGCTCAAGGAGCTCCAATCATTGGCATTGGATGTTCGCATCTTAGATGACAATGGTGAAGAGGTCGAATTAAAGGAGAACATCGATTATGGTGATTTGAGTATTAATTCCATTATCGAAGGTGATCGAAGATATAGAGATGAGGACAAATTTGCGGGCGCAGGCTTTTCAAAGCAGGAGTTTGTTGATGGAGAGTTAGTTGATGCTGGTGATGATGATGATTCCGATAGCGACTACAACCTAGCAGATTTAGATGATTTTTCAGAAGATGACGACGAATAAGTTAGAAGGGAGAACAATTTATGCCTGAGAATAACGAGACATACCAGCCGATTGTTTTTGATGCCATTAAGATCGGCTTGGCATCTCCGGAAAAGATTCTTGAGTGGTCCCATGGAGAGGTAAAAAAACCAGAGACCATCAATTATAGAACATTAAAGCCGGAGAGAGACGGTTTGTTCTGCGAGAGAATCTTTGGACCGAGCAAGGACTGGGAATGTCATTGTGGAAAGTATAAGAAGATTCGCTACAAGGGAGTTGTCTGTGACCGCTGTGGGGTTGAGGTCACAAAATCTAGTGTGCGCCGTGAGCGCATGGGGCATATTGCATTGGCAGCACCAGTTTCCCATATTTGGTATTTCAAGGGTATTCCATCACGCATGGGACTCATCCTTGATATGACACCAAGAGTATTGGAAAAGGTACTCTATTTTGCTTCCTATGTGGTGTTGGATGCCAAGGAATCCGGATTGACCTATAAGCAAGTTTTGTCAGAGAAGGAATACAGAGAAGCTGTAGAGAAATTTGGCTTTGGTTCATTCCGTGCAGGAATGGGTGCAGAGGCTATTTTGGAACTCTTACAGGGAATTGATTTGGAGAAGGATTCAGAGGAACTAAAGGCCCAATTAGATGATGCTTCTGGACAAAAGAGAGCAAAAATCATTAAAAGATTGGAAGTTGTTGAGGCATTTAAAAATTCTCATAATAAGCCAGAGTGGATGATTATGAGTAATATTCCTGTTATTCCACCAGACATCCGACCAATGGTACAGCTCGATGGTGGAAGATTTGCAACAAGTGATCTCAATGACTTGTACAGAAGAATTATTAATCGAAATAATCGTTTGGCTAGACTTTTGGAGCTCGGAGCACCAAATATTATTATCCGAAACGAGAAGAGAATGTTGCAGGAGGCTGTGGACGCTCTGATTGATAATGGAAGAAGAGGAAGACCTGTGACTGGTCCAGGAAACCGTGCACTCAAGTCGCTCTCGGATATGCTAAAGGGTAAACAGGGACGATTCCGTCAGAATCTTCTTGGCAAGCGTGTCGACTATTCTGGTCGTTCGGTTATTGTTGTTGGTCCTGAGCTAAAGATTTACCAATGTGGTCTTCCAAAGGAAATGGCCATCGAGTTATTTAAACCATTTGTGATGAAGGAACTTGTGGCCAATGGAACAGCACATAATATTAAGTCAGCAAAGAAGATGGTTGAGCGTTTACAGACAGAGGTCTGGGATGTGCTTGAGGATGTCATCAAAGAACATCCAGTAATGCTAAATCGTGCCCCTACATTGCACAGATTGGGTATTCAAGCATTTGAGCCAATTCTTGTTGAGGGTAAGGCAATTAAACTTCATCCGCTCGTGTGTACAGCGTTTAATGCAGATTTTGATGGTGACCAGATGGCGGTTCATCTTCCACTTTCTGTAGAAGCGCAGGCAGAGTGCAGATTCCTTTTGCTCTCACCAAATAACCTGTTAAAACCATCTGATGGTGGTCCAGTTGCCGTTCCTTCACAGGATATGGTTTTGGGTATTTATTATTTGACACAGGAAAGACCTGGAGCAAAGGGAGAGGGCAAGTACTTTAAGAGTGCCAATGAAGCTATTCTTGCCTATGCAAACCATGTGGTGACCTTACATTCTATTATTAAGGTGAGAATGACGAAGACAATGCCAGATAAAAGAGTGCTGACAGGAACTGTGGAGACAACGGTTGGACGTATTTTGTTCAATGAGATTATTCCACAGGACTTGGGATTTGTGGACAGAAGCATTCCAGGTAATGAGTTAAAGCCAGAGATTGGTTTCCTTGTAAAGAAGAAGCAATGTAAGCAGATTCTGGAGAAGGTGATCAATGTTCATGGCTTATCAAAGACAGCAGAAGTTTTGGATGACATTAAGGCCATTGGATATAAGTACTCAACCATTGCATCAATGACTGTATCCATTTCTGATATGACTGTGCCAGCAACAAAGCCAAAATTGATTGAAGATGCACAAAATACAGTTGATTTGATTGCAAAGAATTATCGCCGTGGCTTGATCACAGACGAAGAGAGATATAAAGAGGTTATTGAGACTTGGAAAAAGACGGATGACCAATTGACAAAGGACTTGTTGACAGGACTTGATGCCTACAATAATATCTTTATGATGGCAGACTCAGGAGCCCGTGGTTCAGATAAGCAGATCAAGCAGCTTGCAGGTATGCGTGGATTGATGGCCGATACAACAGGTCACACCATCGAACTTCCAATTAAGTCAAATTTCCGTGAAGGTCTCGATGTATTGGAGTACTTTATTTCTGCTCATGGTGCTAGAAAGGGACTTTCTGATACTGCACTTCGAACAGCCGATTCAGGATATTTGACAAGAAGATTGGTCGATGTATCGCAGGATTTAATTGTTCGAGAGACCGATTGTTGCGAGGGCAAGGAAATTCCGTTTATGGAAATTAAGGCGTTTACAGATGGTAAGGAAATCATCGAGAGCCTTGAGGAGAGAATTACAGGAAGATATATTGCGGAAACGATTACAGATCCAGATACTGGAGAAGTTGTGGTCAAGGCAAATCATATGGTCACACCAAAGCGTGCGGCGGCCGTGATGAAGGTATTGGAAAAGACAGGAAGAAATTCTGTAAAAATTAGAAATATCCTTTCCTGTAAGAGTCACAATGGTATTTGTGCAAAGTGTTACGGTGCAAATATGGCGACAGGTCAAGCCGTACAGGTTGGAGAGGCAATTGGTATTATTGCAGCACAGTCTATCGGTGAGCCTGGTACGCAGTTGACGATGCGTACATTCCATACCGGTGGTGTTGCCGGTGGAGATATCACACAGGGTCTTCCTAGAGTCGAGGAGCTCTTTGAGGCTCGCAAGCCAAAGGGACTGGCAATTATCTCCGAATTTGCAGGTGTTGTCGAGGTAAAGGATACCAAGAAGAAGAGAGAAATTGTTGTGACCAACAATGAGAGTGGAGAGTCAAAAACTTATTTGATTCCATATGGCTCAAGAATGAAGGTTTCAGATGGTCAAGTCATTGAGGCGGGTGATGAGCTGACGGAGGGTAGTGTAAATCCACATGACATCTTAAAGATTAAGGGTGTTCGAGCAGTTCAAGACTATATGCTTCAGGAAGTACAACGTGTATATCGTCTTCAGGGTGTAGAGATCAATGATAAGCATATCGAGGTCATTGTTCGCCAGATGCTTCGCAAGATTAAAATTGAGGAGAGTGGAGATTCTACTGTTCTTCCAGGTGTTTCAATGAATGTTTTGGAATACAATGATATGAATGAGGCATTGATTGCTCAAGGAAAGAGACCAGCAAAGGGAAATCAGGCAATGCTTGGTATTACAAAGGCTTCTCTTGCAACCGATTCCTTCCTTTCTGCGGCGTCCTTCCAGGAGACAACAAAAGTTCTTACAGAGGCAGCAATTAATGGAAAAGTAGATCATTTGATTGGTATCAAGGAGAATGTATTGATTGGTAAACTCATCCCAGCAGGTACGGGTATGAAGAGATACCGCAATGTAAAGCTTGACACTGACATCAATATGGATGACAATATTGTGTTGGATGATTTTGAATTTGACACAAATAGTGAAGAGTCACCAACAATAGAAGAGTAAAAAATATAAAAATGCCACGAACAAAGGGAGGTGTATGTTACATATCTCTAAATTCGTGGCATTTATTCTATAATTTTTGGTTTTTTTGTATTGACAGTACTATAGCAAACTGTTATACTTTAGCTGTATTTCGGGGGCTTAGAATTCATGTGTGACTTTTTGGTTTGAGCGAGTACAAATAATATTTTTTATGGAGGTACCACAATGCATAACGGTACAGTAAAGTGGTTTAACGCAGCGAAGGGATACGGATTTATTACAGATGACGCAGATCAAAGCGAAATCTTTGTACACTTTTCAGGTATTAATACTGAAGGTTACAAGTCTCTTGAGGATGGTCAAAAGGTAACTTTTGAGACAACTGAGGGAAATAGAGGAATCCAGGCTGTTAATGTAACAGTAGTTGCTTAATTTCACGAAGACTCCAAAAGGATCAGCAGAAGGCAGTTGTCATCTGTTGGTCCTTTTTTTCTTGCTAGAGTGAAGGAAATATAGTATATTGAGAGTATCAATATAAATAGAGAAAGGGCGACAATATGAAATACGAAATTAAGGGTGGAAACTTTCCAGTGGTAATATGTACTTGTGATGCCGGAGAGAAGTTACTCTGTGAGGCTGGAGCAATGAGTTGGATGAGTGCAAATATGAAGATGAGCACCAACATGACAGGCGGTCTTGGAAAGGCTTTTGGAAGAATGTTTTCTGGAGAGTCTATGTTTATGAATAGCTATGAAGCACAGGGTGGAGAAGGAATGATTGCCTTTGCATCGACAATGCCAGGAGAGATTCGAGCAATTAAAGTGGAGCCAGGAAAGGATGTTATCCTTCAAAAGAGAGCATTTTTGGCTGCGGAGTCAGGAGTGGAGTTATCTGTATTTTTGCAGAAAAGATTAGGATCAGGCTTCTTTGGCGGCGAAGGATTTATTATGGAGAAGGTATCTGGAGAGGGTATGGTCTTTGCAGAGATTGATGGAAGTGCTGTGGAGTACACTCTCGAAAAGGGACAGAGTCTAGTTGTAGATACAGGATATGTGGCGATTATGGATGCAACTTGCACAATGGAAGTGCAGACTGTTCCAGGTGTAAAGAATGTGCTCTTTGGTGGCGAGGGACTATTTAATACTGTAGTCAAGGGACCAGGAAGAGTAATTGTTCAGACAATGCCAATGTCTAAGTTAGCTGGAGCTATTGGCGGAGCAATAGTAAAGAAGTAGCGATGGATTTATTTGACTATATGCAAGAAGATGCCAAGAGGGCGCAGGCACCGCTAGCTGTGCGTATGCGCCCTCGGGTGCTCGAAGAAGTTGTGGGACAAGAGCATATTTTAGGCAAAGGAAAACTACTCTATAGGGCAATTCAAGCCGATCGAATGGGTTCTATTATTTTCTATGGTCCTCCTGGAACAGGGAAGACAACGATTGCGAGAGTCATCGCAAATACTACAAGAGCAGACTTTAAACAAATAAACGCAACAGTTGCGGGCAAAAAAGAGATGGAAGAAGTGGTCAATCAAGCAAAGCAATGGCTTGGGATGTACGGAAAAAAGACCATTTTATTTGTTGACGAAATCCATCGCTTTAATCGAGCACAACAGGATTATCTACTTCCTTTTGTGGAAGATGGGACATTGACATTGATTGGAGCGACAACAGAAAATCCATATTTTGAGGTAAATGCAGCACTATTATCTCGGTCGTCGGTGTTTGAATTAAAAACTTTAAAAAAAGAAGACATTGCATTGTTGTTGCGTCGAGCAATTGACGATCAGGAGCGAGGGCTTGGGAAGATGGCCCTAGAGGTAGAACTTGAGGCAATTTCTTTTTTGGCAGGGGAATGTAATGGGGATGCCAGGGTGGCACTCAAGGCCCTTGAGATGGCGGCACTCACAACACCAATGTCAGAAAATGGGAGAATTATCATTTCACTTTCTACGGTTGAGGAATGTATTCAAAAGAGAGCAATGTATTATGATAAACAAGGAGACAATCACTACGATACGATTTCTGCGTTTATTAAGAGTATGCGAGGCTCTGATCCTGATGCCACAGTATATTATCTAGCTAGGATGCTTGAGGCAGGAGAGGACATTCGATTTATTGCACGAAGAATTATGATTTGTGCGTCAGAAGATGTGGGAAATGCAGACCCACAGGCTTTACAGCTTGCTGTTTCAGCAAGTTTGGCAGTGGAAAGAATTGGCATGCCAGAGGCAAGAATCATTTTATCTCAGGCGGCCATTTATGTTGCGTGTGCACCAAAGAGCAATGCATCCATTGTGGCGATTGATGAAGCATTCAAAGTGGCGAGAAAGGGACAGGTGCCTGATCACTTAAAAGATGCACATTATAGGGGTGCAAGGGCACTACAAAGAGGAGAAACATATCAATATCCCCATGATTATCCAGGACATTATGTGAGACAACAATATCTCCCTGATGGATTAGAAGATTGTCGATTTTATCACCCTGGAGAGCTTGGATATGAGAAAAAAATGGGGGAAGATTTGTCCAGGAGAAAAAAATGAGAGAAAAATTAGAAACATTGTCCATTTCAGAATTAAAAATGATGGCTAAGGAAGCTGGGATAAAGGGAATTAGTCTGTTAAGAAAATCAGAGTTGATTGATGTACTGTGTGAATACGCAAAGGAAATGGAAGAAAAGGAAAAGGAAGAGGAAAGTAAGGCAGAAGAAAGCAAAAGAGGTATTGATATGCAAGAACTTGACTCTGGAGTAAAGGCCGAGGGAATTCTTGAGGTGATGCCCGATGGATTTGGTTTTATTCGCTGTGCCAATTATTTGCCAGGAGATGATGATGTCTATGTTGCACCTTCGCAAATTAAACGCTTTCGTTTAAAGACAGGGGATATTATCTGTGGTTCAAAGCGAATTAAGGCGGCGACAGAAAAATTTGCTGCACTATTGTATTTAAAGACGGTCAATGGTTGTCCACTTTCGGCAATTGACCGAAGACCAAATTTTGAAGATTTGACCCCAATTTTTCCAAATGAACGCATTCATTTGGAGACAAGTGGTGTAAAAAATACAGTGGCTATGCGAGTGGTGGACTTATTGTCTCCGATTGGCAAGGGACAAAGGGGAATGATTGTATCCCCACCAAAGGCAGGTAAAACAACATTGCTAAAACAGGTAGCTAAGGCTGTTGTGGAAAATGAGCCAAGTATGCATATTATTATTTTGTTGATTGATGAAAGACCAGAGGAAGTGACCGACATTAAGGAGGCAATAGAAGCACCAAATGTCGAAGTTATTTATTCTACATTTGATGAATTGCCAGAGAGACACAAGAGAGTTTCTGAGATGGTTATCGAGAGGGCAAAGCGGCTCGTAGAGCAGGGGCAGGATGTAATGATTTTGTTGGATTCCATAACAAGACTGGCCAGAGCCTATAACTTGACCATTGCACCGAGTGGAAGAACGCTCTCTGGAGGTATTGATCCAGCAGCACTTTATATGCCAAAGAGATTTTTTGGTGCAGCGAGAAATTTGAGAGAGAGGGGAAGTCTTACGATTCTTGCCACAGCCCTAGTTGATACAGGAAGTCGAATGGACGATGTAGTCTATGAGGAATTTAAGGGCACAGGAAATATGGAATTGGTACTTGATCGAAAGATTTCTGAAAAGCGAATTTTCCCAGCGATTGATATTTATAAGAGTGGAACAAGAAGAGATGATTTGCTTTTGACAGCGAGAGAGCGCAGTTGTGTGGAGGTTCTTCGGAAAGAACTCAATACTGCAAAGCCAGAAGAAGTGACCGAAAGTATTATCGAATTGTTCTCTGCAACAAGGACAAATGCAGAGTTTATAGATAAGATGCTTGCGAAGTATTCCCTATAATGCTAAAATGACAACAGGTTGCGTTCATAAAATGAAGGGAGAGAAAGTATCGTGGCAGCGAATAAAGAAGTTCTAGATGCCGTATTGAGGGCACAGGAAGATAAAAATTATTTTGATGCACTCGTAGAATCGAACAGAAAATTTGTGACAACTTGTACAAGCAAGGCACTTGGAAGAAGTGCAAGTGAGAAAGATGTACAGGAGGCCTTAAAGATTTTTAAGGCAACGATTTATGAGTATGATGGTTCACAGGGGGAGTTTAGGGCATTTGCAGAGAAGCGAATTGCACAAAAGATGAGAGTGAACCCAAGCACAGTATCGGAGGCGGAGAAAAAGCCAGTAGTTCATCCTTCATCTCAGCTAAATGCAGAGGAAGATGCAAGGGTTCAGGCAAGAATGCAGGAACAAGGGCCAGCAAAGCGTATGGGAACACCGAGCATAAAAGATGAGATTGAACGGTTACAAGAGGCGATTTCTCGATATGATTTTACACTGTTTGAGTTGGCGGATAACACGCCAGAGCAGGGCAAGGAGAGAACGATTTGTGCCGATGCCATTGTACTTTTGGCAGAGGATAAGGAGTTATTTGCTCAAATGCGTACAGATAAGGAACTTCCCATTGCCGATATTCGAGAGGAAGTGGCTGGACCAAAGAAGGTCTTTGAGGAAAATCGAGAATATATTATTGCCGTGGCAGAGATTATGCACGGGGATTATCCAAGACTTAGAGAATACTTTGACTATATCAGAAAGGCGTTGAGGGCATAAGAGATGAAGGCAGTAGTATTAGAGATAAGGGGCGCACATGCGGCCGTTCTTCAAGAAGATGGTGTCATTGTCAAGGTGGAAAAGGGAAGTTTGCGTGTTGGAGATACCGTCAATGTTGCAGAAACTGTAGAAAAAGAGACAACTCCTAGCAAGGGATTTGGATTTGGAAAATTGATTATTGCGGCAGTCGCTATTTTTGTTGCCGTAATTGTTGGTGTCAATATAAAAAATACAAAGTTTGCCAGTTCCTATGTTTCTTTGGATATTAATCCATCTATTGAGTATGGCATTAATACAAATAATCGCATTGTGACTATTAAAGCTTTGAACAGTGATGCAGAAAAAATTGTCAATAGCTTAAATGACAAGGGAGTAAAGAAGGTTACTTTCTATGATGCAATGAAGATGACGGAGGAGTTACTTCGTCAAAATCAATTTATTACAGGTGACACCAACTATATTCTTGTAGATGTGGCATCAAATAATAAAAACCGTGCAGGCTTTTTGGAAAATGCTGCACAGGAGGCATTTAAGAGCGTCAATACAACACTTCCAATGGGACAGGGAAGTTCTTTGGTTATTCGCAGGTCTTCCATTGCCGATTGGAAGAAGGCAAAAAGCTATGATATTTCTTCGGGATATTATGCAGAAATCAAGGAAATTGTGAGAGCGAAGGGAAATGCGTCGAGCAAAGTGGGGAAAAATGATATTGCCCAGTACAAGGGAATGAGTGTGCAGGAGCTGATTCAGGCAGAAAAGAATCCATCTCAGGCAGTGGAGACCACAGCCCCAGAGAGCACTTCGGCCGATACTTCAGCAGCTCAGACAAGTAGTGATATAGAGTCAAATAATACTAATACAACGACAGCAACACAAAGAAGCAACCAAAATAATGTCCAGAGTAATATAGCAACGGCACCAGCAAGAAATAATAGTTCTTCAAGGCAGCAGACAACTACAGCAGCACAAAGTAGAGCACAGCAACCAAGTGAAAGCTCCAGCACAAAGCAAAGTAGTGCAAGACAGACAAGTACTGCACAGCCAGAAAGCAGCAGTAAGGCAAGTAGCAGTACAAAGGCAAGTAGTAAGGCAGCACAAAGTCATGAGGCCATTCAGGGCACAACGGCAGCACCAACCCATGCCCAGACCCATGAGCAGACAACCCATGCTCAGACTCATGAGCAGACAGTCCGTGAGACTGCTCCAACAGAAACAAGGGAGAAAGAGCAAACAAGGGCAAGGAAAACTGAGCCAGCACAGGTTGCACCAGGATCTGGAGATGATGATGACAATGGAAAGACAAAGACAAATTTGGAGTCAGATGATGCAGAAAATGGTCCAGGAGCAAATAACTAGAAAATACTTGCAAAGTTTTGATGAGTATGATATACTGTACAAGCTGTTCAGAGACTTACTAAGGTAAAGAGCGGTAAAAATTCGCTGGAATAATAGATTTTTTTGTGAATGAGGTGAGATGATGAGAGAAGGAATACATCCAGAGTATTACCAGGCAACAGTTACATGTAACTGTGGTAACACATTTGTGACAGGTTCAACGAAGAAGGATATCCACGTAGAGGTTTGTTCAAAGTGCCATTCATTCTACACAGGACAGCAGAAGGCAGCTTCCGCACGTGGACGAATTGAGAAGTTCAATCGTAAGTATGGAGTAAAAGCAGAATAAGTTGAAAAACTTTAGAAGGTTGGGCAGTTGCTCAACCTTTTTTGCTATACAGATGGAGAAGAGAAAATGAAATATTCAGGAATTGGTGGTCAGGCAGTGATTGAGGGCATTATGATGAGAAATGGGAAAAAATATGCCACAGCTGTCCGAAAACCAGATGGAGATATTGCCGTACAGGTCGATACTTATGAAAGTGTTTCAGGTAAGTGCCCAGTATTTCGCTGGCCATTTATTCGCGGTATCTTTGCTTTTGTCGATTCAATGATATTGGGAATGAAGACATTGGCCTTTTCAGCAAGTTTCTTTGAAGATGATGAAGACAGTAAGCCGTCAAAGGTCGAAGAATTTTTGGATCGAGTGTTTGGAGAGAAGGCGGAGAGTGCCATTATGACACTTTCTATTCTTTTTTCAGTGGTGGCGGCCGTGGCCATTTTTATGGTTTTGCCACTGCTATTGAGCAATATTGTCAAGAAATTTACAGAAAATTATTATGTCATTGCATTGTTTGAGGGAGTGTTGAGAGTGGTCATCTTTGTCAGCTACATTAAAATCATTTCTCGGATGGAAGATATTCAGCGGACATTTATGTATCACGGTGCGGAGCACAAGTGCATCAATTGTGTGGAGCATGGAATGGACTTGACAGTGGAAAATGTAATGAAGAGCTCAAAGGAGCACAAAAGATGTGGAACAAGCTTTCTAATTATTGTGATGATCATTAGCATTTTATTTTTTATGGTCATCCGTGTGGACAGCATTCCATTGAGGATTTTGAGCCGAATTGTCTTAATTCCTGTCATTGCTGGCATAAGTTTTGAGTTTTTAAGTCTTGCAGGTCGAAGTGACAGTGCACTTGTGAATATTTTGAGTAAGCCAGGACTTTGGATGCAGGGCTTGACCACAGCAGAGCCAACACCTGATATGGTTGAAGTGGCCATTTGTGCGGTGGATGAAGTGTTTGATTGGAAGAAATACCTGAGAGAAAATTTTGATCGGAGTGGGGCAAATGCATAATTTGCGAGAGATCTATACAGAGGGAAAAAATAGATTACAAAAGGCAGGAGTACAGTCCTATGAATTTGATGCAAGACAACTTCTCTTTTTTGTCTTTTCCATTGATGCCAACCAATATTTACTTAATCAGAGTATGCCCTTGAGTAGGGAAGAGGAAAAAAAGGTAAATTCCTATTTTGAGGCGATTCAAAAGCGATCAGAAAAGACTCCATTACAATATATCACAGGGGAACAAAATTTTTGTGGACTTGATTTTTATGTCAATGAAAATGTATTGATTCCTAGATTGGATACAGAAGTATTAGTTGAAAAAATTTTGGAATATGAAGAGCCAGGGCAGAGGGTAATGGATATGTGTACAGGTTCAGGTTGCATTGCCATTACATTGCAAAAACTTGGGGGTTTCAAGTGATGGCTGTGGATATTTCTGAGGAGGCATTGACATTGGCAAGAAAAAATGCACAGAGAAATCAGGCACAAGTCACATTTTTTCAGTCAAATATGTTTGATCAACTCTCCAATACTTCTAAGGTGGATGTGATTGTGAGCAATCCACCTTACATTGAGAGCAAAGTGGTCGATGAATTAGATGACGAGGTAAAAAAATATGAGCCAAGACTTGCACTGGATGGGATGGAAGATGGACTTCACTTTTATCGCATCTTGGCGAGGGAAGGCAAAAGATTTTTAAATGAGGGTGGAAGGCTATATGCAGAGATTGGCTTTGACCAAGCTGAGGCGGTAAAGGAAATTTTTGGGGCACAGGGATTTTTGGATATCCAAGTTTACAAAGACCTTGCAGGACTTGACCGTGTTGTGGCGATGCACCGATAGAAGAAAGGATACGAGATGTTTGATAACTTAGAGGATATTTTAATACATTACGAAGAAGTTATGATTGAGCTTGGTAGCCCAGATGTGGCGAATGACCAAACAAAATTTAGAAAATTAATGAAAGAGCAATCAGATTTATTGCCACTAGTAGAGGCCTATAAGGCCTATAAGGAGGCAAAGCAAAGTCAGGAAGATGCCCTTTCTATGCTGGATACCGAGAGCGATGAAGAAATTCGCGAGATGGCAAAGGAAGAACTTGCCGAGGGAAAGAAAAAAGAGGCAGAGCTTGAACAAGAATTAAAGATTTTGTTATTACCAAAGGATCCAAATGATGACAAGAATATTATGTTGGAGATTCGTGCAGGTGCAGGTGGAGATGAAGCGGCTCTTTTTGCAGCTGAACTCTATCGCATGTATGTGCAC
>SKEK01000940.1_pt1 | contig 13933 bp, 13 predicted proteins | sample 4826761 | NCBI WGS metagenome assembly SKEK01 (sample SAMN11008811, study PRJNA524170) | human gut metagenome | biome: Human fecal sample; material: Feces; isolation source: fecal sample from pouch patient p32 | host: Homo sapiens | place: Israel: Tel-Aviv | collected 2015-10-13 | reverse complement strand
TTGCACTTCTGCCTCAATTCCTTTAGCGGCATCTGCTTTTGCTTGGGCAATGTCTGCTTCTTGCTTGAGGGCTGCTTGTTTGAGTTTCAGTTCATTTTGTTTTTGCGCAATTTCAAGATCGGCAGCGACGCGTTTGTCGTTAGCCAATTTATCTTGTTCTGCTTCGACTTCCTTGCGTTCACGTTCTGCTTTGGCTTTGGCAATCAAGGCATCTTTCTTAATGGTTTCAACATTTTCAATCCCGAGGTTATCGATGACTCCCCCTTCATCAGAGAAGGATTGAACCGTAAAGGCGATGACTTCTAGACCCATTTTAGCCAAGTCTGGCGCTACGTTGTCTTGCACTTTTGAGGCAAACTCTTGACGGTCATTGACCATCTTACGGAGCTCCATCTGACCGATCACTTCCCGCAAGTTTCCTTCCAAGACATCTTGGACAGAATTGGAAATATCTGTCGTATTCCAGTTCAAGAAGTTTTCTGCAGCACGGGCAATCATTTCATCGGTTGTACCGATTTTTAATTTAACAGCTGCATCGGCACGGACGTTAATGAAGTCCAGTGTTGGAACAGACTCAGAAGTCCGAACATCTGTCGAGAATTGCTCAATATCAAGATAAGAGCGTTGTTCAACAAAGGGAATCATAAAGCCAGCTTTCCCACGTAAGTGACGTTGTTTTCGAAGACCTGTAATGACCACGACTTCGTTGGGTTTAGCGTTGACATACCCTTTGACCAACAAGATCAATACAAGAATGGCTACGATTACAAAAGTAATCAACCAACCTGGAATAAATAAAGTATCCATACTTTTTCTCCTTTTTTAGAGGTCTCCCCTCTGTTGTTTATTAATCCTAGTATATCAAAAGAAGGCCTTTCCTCAAAGAAAAGACCTGTATTTATGTCTAAATTTATCAAATGTAATCTCTAGCTTATTCTTCGTCAAACAAGCCATTTAGACCAGCGAAAGGACTGTTTTCTTCTTTCTTGATCGCTTGAACGGCTTGGTATTCTTCTTCGGATAAGATTTTCCAATCATTACCTTCGATAAAACCTTGTCCAGCCTCTTCTTCTGGAGTAAGAACCTTGAGGGGAATATTGAGCAGGATATTATCCGCTACACTCTCACTCAGGTCAATCTTCCCACCTTCGATTGGAAGGATCAAGTCTTCCTCTAGGGCCTCGATATCTGCATCAGACTGTACATCTTCAGCAAACACTTCTGTTACAGGATAGCTCTCTTGAAGCTCGACAGGCTCCATGCTTCGGCTAGATGCCAAAACGATGGTGTAGCTCAACTGGTAATCCAAGATATAGAGGCCTGTATCATAGGCTACTCGTCCTGTCGCTGTCACATTCTTTAAGTCAAGAATTTCTGGATTGCGCTTTTGCAATTCCTTAAGCAAATTCAACTCTTGATCAAAAGCTAGTCCTTCAGGATTTTTACGGATTTCTTGTGTATATAAGTTCATTCTTTTGTCCTCAAATCTTCTAGATACTACTAGTATATCATGAAGCTGCCCCTCAACCAAGAAGTCTCCTCAAAAATTTGTTATAATCATGAAAAAAGATACAGTAACTAGGCCAATTGGTGTTGTATACAAGGTCCCACCATCTCTTGGACAAAAGAGGGTCACTGGCTAGGGCATTGTTAGATAGAGGAGAATTCATGAAAGAAATCGGAGCTGTTTTTCGGCAAATACGTGAAAGTCGCCACATCTCTCTAGAGGAGGCTACGGGTGGCGAATTTTCGCGCTCCATGTTATCTCGATTTGAAAGAGGGGAAAATGACCTGACCACGCAACGGTTTTTTCAGGCCCTTCAACAGATCAAAACAAGTCTCAGTGAGTTCTCTCATCTAGCAGGGATCGATCAGCACTCTTTTATCCCCAAATTGTTGAAAGAGCACTATGAAAACATGAGCTTGGAACACGACCAAGCCTTGTACCAAAGCTACCAGCAAGCCTACCAGAAACATCAGAAAAAAGAAGACTTCTTAGCCAGCATTATTCTCAAGGCCAAAATACTTGGCTTATATCCTGAGGTAGAGTTGGCTGCTAGCCAAGAGGAACTAGATTTCCTCTATGACTACCTCTTCTCTGTCATGGTCTGGGGAAATTTTGAGTTAAGCCTATTTTCACTGACCTCTCCTCTTTTCTCTAGTCAGCTCTATCGACAATACACAGAGGAGTTGGTCCAACGGGAGGATTTCAAGCTTCTCCTAGATTCCTCTCGTCCTGCCATCAATTCTATTTTCCTTAATGGCTTTTTTCTGGCCATTAGTTCAAATGAATTTGAAGATGCAACCTATTTTGATCACCTGATTAACAACCACTTTTACTCTGAGAACGAAGCCTACCTTCGGACGGTTTATCTCTACGCCAAAGGAGAATTTCTTTATCGGAAGGGTGAAAAAGAAGCTGGTCTTGAAAAGATGGAGCAGGCCATCCAGGTTCTCTCTATTCTGGATTGTAAGGACAGTGCCAACTACTACAAACAGGGCCTGCAAGAACTGATCAAGGAATCCTGAAAAGAGAGTGGGACAGAAATCGGTAATTCGTTAGAATTCGATTTCGTCGTCCCATCTCCGCACAGTTGAGTAGGGCTGTAAAAGCTGATGAAATCAGCGTAGTAGAGCCCACTCAACCACTGCGTCTTGCTCGACAATCCAAAGATAATTGAGAGGCTAGGACTTTTGTCTCAGCCTCTTTTTGTTGAAAATATGCAACATTTTGTTTTTCTTGTTTTTGAGGTCTACAATAGGATCATCAATCAAAGAAAGAAGGCCCCTTCCATGATGATCAAACTAAAAAGATACTTACTTCATTTGTTTCTCAAGCATACCAGCGTCTACCTAAAAGATCAGAAACTTCTTCTCTCTGAAGAGGAGAAATTGGAGGTCTTTAAACAGATCGTTCGATCCATCAAACAAGTCCTACCAACTGATCACACGAAGGAGGAAGGCTTATGAAACTCTTAGCTCGAAATAAAATTTTTGCCTTACTCAGTCTTTCTCGCTTTTTGAATACCCTTGGTGCCGCCATCTACAATCTGGTCTTTGTGGTCTTTGCTGCCAGCATGCCGCAACCGAGTCTGGCAGTTGGCATTGCCAATCTCATTGTGTTTATTCCTAGCCTCTTTAGCATTTTTGTTGGGATGAAGGCTGACCATACGAAGAAAAAAGCTAACTGGTTGATCCGCATCGGCTTTCTCCAAGCCATCCTCTTCATACTTATTGCTCTCATAACCAAGATTCCGGGTTACTTTGCTTTTTCCTTCATCTGTTTGTTAAACATTGTTTCAGATTGTTTGAGCGATTATCGCGGGGGGCTACAACTCCCCATCATGAAAAAGAACATCTCTAGCGAGGATTTGATGGAGGCCTATTCCTTCAATCAACTACTTAGTATGGTCTGTTCGATTTCTGGACAAGCTCTAGGAGTTTGGCTGCTAGCTATCAGCCATCAACATTTTGCTCTGGTCGCTTCGATCAATGCCGTGACTTTTCTCCTGTCTTCCACCTGTCTCCTGATGAGAAAAAAGCAGCTGACACATGACCCCGTCATTGAGCCCCAAAATAAGAATTCTTTGCTCCACGAATGCCAAGAGATGTATTTCAATGCCAAAAATATTTTTGCAGATGAGGACGTTCACCACTTTGGCAAGTTGCTCTTCTCTTTGGTTCTCATCAATGCTTTAGGGGGATCCATCTCTGGTATCTACAATTTGCAACTGCTTCACTCCCCCTTCTTTCAGTTGAGCTTTAGCCAATCCCTCTTGATCTTAGAGGTTGTAACTATTTTAAGCATGGTCTGGGCTAGTCTGACACCTCACGATTATTTTTCCAAGCAAAGCCTCCACCATATCCTCCTTTGGATAGCAGGTGGGCTGACTATGCTTGGGCTCACAAATATTCTGGTGCACTGGGATTTCCTTTCCCTTCTACTCATCACTTTCCTTGGTTATCTTGTTGCAAAAATCAACCCAAAAGTTTCCAGTCTTTTAATGAGTAAATTACCCGCTGAAAAATTAGCTTCTACCTCTAGCTTTTTGGGACTGATGGTCAGCTTTGCCATGCCACTTGGGACAGCTCTCTTTTCTAGTCTAGCTATCTGGAGCCTTCCCCTAGCTTGGGGGATCTTTGCTATCCTTGGTTTCACTACCCTCCTCTTAACAACTAAATAAAAACCCACCATTGGGTGGATTGAGCTTAAAGACAAAGTTATCTTTTATACAATTCTATTAACTTCTATAAAGATAAATACTTTTTATTCTTTAGAGTTATTCAATCATCTACTGAAACTTTCCGCTGTGAGAAAAGTGCTAGAAACACCATTGTTTCTAGCACTCGGGAGTTTTGGGAGTAAAACAGTTTGGGAAACTGTTTTAGCCTGAGCCTAAAAATTAAAAAGCGAAGGGGTTCAAAACTAAGTCATGGAACTTCGTGGATTGCTGAAATCATCCACTGGATAATTTCACCTAACGTCCGTACTCACTTAAGGAAAGTTTCTAAGAGGAGTTTATCTTCAATCAAAAAGGAACCCGAAGGTTCCTTTTTGTTATTTTCGATACATCTTGACCTGAAGGTAAAGATCGTTATAGACTCCAAGCAATTTCTTGCCTAATTGTTGATAGACTTCCAAATGGTCCAGCGTTTCATCGCTTGGATAGAAGGATTGGTCATCTTGGATTTCTTTTGGCAACATGGCTTTGGCTTTTTTATTTGGCGTTGAGTAGCCGACATAAAGAGCATTTTTCAAAGCATTTTTAGGACGAAGCATGAAGTTAATAAAGGCATATGCTGCTTCTTTATTTTTCACGGTTTTTGGAATGACAATGTTATCAAACCAAAGGTTGCTGGCTTCAGTTGGGACGACATAGCGAAGATCCTTATTGGCTTCGAGCATTTGGCTGGCTTCTCCTGAGAAGGTAACCCCAATAGCCGCATTGTTTTGGATCATATAGCCTTTCATCTCATCAGCAACCAAAGCTTTGATGTTTGGCGTCAAGGTGTAGAGTTTATCTACTGCCTCTTGCAATTTCTTTGGATCCTTTTCATTGAGGCTATAGCCCAAGGTATTGAGACCAATTCCCATGACCTCACGCGCACCATCGTACATCATGATGTCATTTCTGTACTCTTCACGCCAGAGATCTGACCAATGTTCAGGAGCATTTTTGACCATCTTGGTATTGTAGATAATCCCCAAGGTACCCCAGAAGTAAGGGACTGAATATTGGTTGCCCGGATCAAACGATTGGTTCAAGAGTTTTGGATCGATATTTTCCATCCCTTTGATCTTGGATTGGTCCAACTTTTCAACCAGATGCTCATCCATCATCTTAGCAATCATGTATTCACTAGGAATCGCAATATCGTAAGTGGTTCCACCTTGCTTGATCTTGGTGTACATGGCTTCGTTGGAATCAAAGGTATCATATTGCACCTGAATCCCTGTCTCTTTTGTAAATTCCTTGAGCAAGTCTGGATCGATATAATCTCCCCAGTTGTAGATGACCAGCTTGTCACTATTCTTGGTATTCATGCTCGCTTCGATCTGGTGGCTAATTCCCCAGAGGACCAGAATGACAAGGACAATCCCAGTTAGGAATGAATAAAGTTTTTTCATGCTGCTTCCTCCTTTTCACGGGTGATAAAGTAATAACCGATGACCAAGAGCACACTAAAGAGAAAGACAAGGGCGGACAAGGCATTGATACTGAGGGAAATCCCTTGACGCGCACGTGAGTAGATCTCTACAGACAAGGTTGTAAAGCCATTTCCGGTTACAAAGAAGGTCACGGCGAAGTCATCAAGAGAATAGGTAAAGGCCATAAAGTAGCCCGCAATGATGGCTGGTGTCAGATACGGCAACATGATCTCTTTGAGCATTTGCACTTGGGTAGCTCCCAAGTCATAGGCAGCATTGACCATATCCCGGTTCATTTCCTTGAGTCGTGGCAAAACCATCAAGACCACAATGGGAATCGAGAAGGCCACGTGGCTAGCCAGAACAGATAGGAAACCTAGCTGGTACTTCACCGTCGTAAAGAGAATCAAGAAGCTGGCCCCGATCATAACGTCTGGCGCTACCATGAGAATGTTGTTGATGGAGAGCAATGGTCCTTCTAACTTTTTCTTGGATTGGTAAATATAAATGGCTCCAAAGGTTCCAATCACTGTCGCAATCAAGGCTGACAAGAAGGCCAAGAGGAAGGTCTCTGATAAGATCAGCATCAGGCGACTATCTGCGAACAATTCATTGAAATGCTCAAGCGTGAAGCCCGTGAAGGCATTCATATCTCCCCCTTTATTGAAGGCATAAAAGATCAAATAGAAGATGGGAAGATAGAGGATCAGAAAGACGAAGCCTAGATAGAAATGGGATACTTTTTTCATCGTTCTCTCCTTTCTCTCGTTGCCCACATGGTAAAGAGCATGGCAAGGATCAGAACAACTCCGATGGTAGAACCCATTCCCCAGTTTTGTGTAGTCAGGAAGTGCTGTTCAATCGCAGTCCCCAAAGTAATGACCCGGTTTCCACCGATCATCCGTGTCAACATGAAGAGGCTCAGACTAGGAATAAAGACAGATTGTACACCTGAGCGGACTCCATTCATGGACAAGGGGAAGACCACATGACGGAAGGTATCCCAACGATTGGCTCCCAAATCATAGCTGGCATTGATCAAGTTTGGATCTAAGTCATCTAAGACATTAAAGATCGGCAAAATCATAAAAGGCAACTCGATGTAGCTGGCTACAAAGATAAAAGAGAAATCGGTAAAGAGGATCTGCTGGGGAGCGACTCCGAGAAAGCTTAAAAAGCTATTGATGGAGCCGTTTTGACCAAAGATTCCGATAAAGGCATAGGCCTTGAGCAAGAGATTGACCCAGGTTGGCAAGACGATCAACATCAACCACAACTGCCGGTGTTTGAGCAGCGTCAAAAAGTAAGCAGTCGGGTAGGAGATCAAGAGCGTCACCAGGGTGACAATTCCGGCATAAAGGACCGAATTAAAGCTCATCTTTAAATAGGTCAGATTTTGCGAAGTAAAGAACTCTTTGTAGTTTTCAAGTGAAAACTGCCCTTCAACGTTAAAAAACGATTGAAAGATGATCATGACTACAGGAGCCAAGACAAAGAGAAAAATCCACAAGAAATAGGGGAGGATAAATAGATTAGAGGTTGTTTTCTTCATCTCTTTCCTCCTCAATGGCATTAATCAAACCAGCTTCTTGCTCTTCCACTTCAACGTACTCTTCGATCCGTGCATCGAATTCTTCTTCGGTTTCGTTGAGACGCATAACGTGGATATCTTCTGGTTCAAAGTCTAGCCCGATAACTTCTCCCACGATAGCCTTACGAGTGGAGTGAATCATCCACTCATTTCCCAAATCATCATAGGCGATGATCTCGTAATGAACACCACGGAAGAGCTGGGTGTCCACTTTCACTTGGAGCTTGCCTTCTTCAGGAAGAGTGATTTGCAAGTCTTCAGGACGAATGACGACTTCAACTGGTTCATTTGGACGCATCCCCCCATCGACCGCTTCAAAGCGTTTGCCATTGAACTCAACCAAGTAGTCCTCGATCATGCGACCATCTAGAATGTTAGACTCCCCGATAAAGGTGGCTACAAAGTGGTTAATCGGTTCATCATAGATATCAACCGGTGTACCAGATTGGACGATTTCTCCTTCATTCATGACAAAGATCCAGTCACTCATGGCAAGAGCTTCTTCTTGGTCATGGGTAACAAAGACAAAGGTAATCCCCAAGCGTTGTTGCAATTCCCGCAACTCATACTGCATGTCTGTCCGCAGTTTCAAGTCAAGTGCAGACAAGGGCTCATCTAAAAGGACCACTCGTGGTTCATTGATAATAGCCCGGGCAATAGCTACCCGCTGGCGTTGACCACCGGATAATTTTTGGATCGAACGTTTTTCAAATCCAGCTAACTGGACCATTTTCAAGACTTCTGAAACCCGACGTTCGATCTCAGCCTTGTCCACCTTTTTCAAACGAAGGGGAAAAGCCACATTTTCAAAGACCGTCATATGTGGAAACAGGGCATAGGACTGAAAGACGGTGTGGACATCCCGTTTGTTGGTAGGGACATCATTGATCCGTTCCCCGTCAAGATAGACATCTCCAGTCGTCGCATCCAAAAGACCGGCAATGATATTAAGGATGGTCGATTTTCCAGATCCAGATGCACCGAGCAGGGTATAGAACTTCCCTTCTTCCAATTCAAAATTGATATCCTTTAGGACAACGGTTCCGCTATCTTCAAAGACCTTTGAAACATTTTTAAACTCAATAATTGGTTTTTTCAATTCACATAAATTCCTTCTTTACTGCAATTACCAAACTGCTTTTCAAACGAAAATGCAGCGGCTGACAGGAAGACCTGTCAGACCACCAATACCTCTCGGGGACTTACTAGACTGCCCCACCTATTTACGGTATCGATAGGCACTCACCCCCTCTCCGACTGATGCTATCGATGGTTCACTATCAATTGTTCTTCAATACTTAAGCTCTTAGGCTTGGCCGATAATACGAACTTCTGGTTCTAAACGGACGCCTGAATGAGCTTCTACTGCCTCAATGACATGGGCGATCAAATCTTCGTAGTCCTTAGCTGTTCCATTATCGACATTGACCATAAAGCCGGCATGCTTTTCAGAAACTTCCACACCACCGATTCGATAGCCTTTTAGACCTGCTTCACTGATCAATTGACCTGCAAAATGACCGACAGGACGCTTAAAGACAGATCCACAAGAAGGGTATTCAAGGGGTTGTTTCAACTGACGAAGATGGGTCAACCGATCCATCTCCTGCTTGATCGCCTCGTGATTGCCTGGTGACAAAGCAAATTTGGCAGAGATGACAACAGCGCCTGTCTCTTGAATCTTAGAATGACGGTAGCCAAAAGCTAGTTCACTCGCTGACAGAGTTTCGATCTCTCCGTCTTTGGTCAAGACCTTACAGGATACAAGGACATGCGCGATCTCTCCCCCATAGGCTCCCGCATTCATAAAGACAGCACCACCGACACTGCCTGGAATGCCACTAGCAAACTCGAAGCCTTTCAAACTATGGTGCAAGGCCACATGAGTGGTGTCGATGAGTTTAGCTCCTGCCTCTGCTTCGATCACATAGCCATCCACACTGATGTCACGCAAGCGATCAAACATAATGACAAATCCCGGAATGCCCCCATCACGGACAATGATATTGGACGCATTGCCCAGGACCATCCATGGGATTTGCTCTTGGTTGGCAAATTGGACGATGCGTTTTAATTCGTATTGGTTGCGAGGGAAGGCTAAAAATTCAGCATTCCCACCGACCTTTGTGAAGGTATAATGTTTTAAAGGTTCTTGAAAACGGATATCAATCCCTTCAAGAATTTGATTCATTTTTTCATTCATCTTTCTGTCTGTTCTCTCTCTATAAAAATACAAACTATTATACCAAATTTTTGACTATTTTTCGACCCTAAAAAACAAAAGAAGACCTATAATATTCAGGCCTTCCTTTTATCATTCACTATGCAATTTTACGAGCGATGGCACGATTCTTCTGTCCATCCAGAGCTGATTTGACCGAAATCCAAGCACCACCAAGAGTGAAGACAGCTAAGAGTCCTAGATTCAAGTAAAATTTATCTGGGACGTCCCCTGAGAATGTCGCTTCATTGAGAAGCGTCCAGGACATACCAAATGGCAAATCCAGTTCACTCATGAGCGCCAAAGTATAATCTAATTGGTTGACCAAAAAGACCGTCAAGACCATCAAAATAGCTGAAACTACCACACCTTTTTTAGTCAATTTCTTACCAAGGATCTCATAACCTTTGATAGTACAATAACCGAGGGCAGCCCCTGCTAAAACAGATACATAGCCGAGACGCGCTACCAAGAGGGCAACTGCTCCACCGATGATTACACCGATCACAGCCCCTACAATCCCTAAAAGGAAGTTTTCTTCCCGCGCTTCATAAGCCTCAACTGTATCTTGCACTTCGGCTTGGTAGGCTCTAAAGGTTGCATCGTCGATTAAAAAGATCGCATCTCCAATTTGATACAGACCGATTGGTCCTTCCTCACCCGTTTCCGCATTCACTTGCACAAATTGGTGGTTGAGCAAGAAATCAACAATATCTTGGATAGCTGTCCATAAGGTTTCGACAGCCTTGCCTTTGGTCATTCCACCTTTGACGACGATCGAGGTCAAATAACCATCAGAAGAGATGGCATTAAAGGCTTTTGATTGTTCTTTTAATTCATTCCAAAGAATTTCACTATCTTCGATCAAGTCTCCTTCGGAACCTTGTTTCACACTGAGTGAAATGGTAAATACATTCTTGGTTTGAGCGCCTTCAATGACTAACAAGAAGCCTTCACGCTCTCCATACATCACACGGGCTTCGCCATCAAATTGCAGCCCAAGATCGGTAGCAATACTATATAAATATTCTGGTTTCATGTTTCCCCCTAAACTTTCGGGAAAGCTTGAGCTTTTCCCCATACAATTCCCATTCTACCATAGGAGAAGCAAAAAGGACATATACATTCGTATACATCCTTCTTTCATTTGTGTTACATTGAGGTTTATTTCTCAACACGAACGCCAAATGTGTCAATTTTAAGTTGGAAAATCTGACCATCTAGCCCGAGTTTTTCGAGAGCTGCGACAAAGGCTGCTGTATGCTCTGGCGCTAAGAGGTTCATGATCGTTGGGCCTGCTCCCGACAGATAGGTGGCGTAAGCCCCATGCGCATGCGCGACTTCTTTGACCTGAGGGAACTCTTTGACAAGAGATTGACGGTAGCGCTCGTGGAAATGATCTGACTCGATGGAGCGACCAGCCGTCAGCAAATCTCCCTTGAGGAGAGCTGCGATAGCGACATTGGCTACGCTACTAGCTGCAACTGCTTCCTTATAAGACCATTCTTTCGGTAGGACATTCCGACTATCACTGGTCTTCAATTGGTAGCTCGGTACAAAGGCCACAAGGTCACAGCTTGGGAAGTCAGCCGTGACATATTGGACATCTTCACCGATGTAGCTCGCAATGACCATATTTCCAAAGATAGCTGGAGCTACATTATCCGGATGACCTTCGATCTCGGTCGCGATGCGTAATTTCTCAGCGTCTGATAGCTGGAGGTTGGCTAATTGGTTGGCCAATTCAATCCCTGCGACAATGACCGAGCTAGAAGAACCAAGACCACGCGCCAAAGGCACTTGACTGGTCATCTTGATCCGATGAGGCTGCATATCAGTTGAGATAGAAAGAGCTGTTGAGAGCAAAAGGTTTTTCTCATCTGTCGGAATCCCTGCTCCTAGATCATGCTCAATGAACCAAGCATCTGCTGGTTCAAGGACTTCAATGGTCAAATAGCGAGTCACGGCAATCCCAACCGAATCAAATCCTGGCCCTACATTGGCACTTGTTGCTGGAACAATAATTTTCATGCTTATTCTCCCAAGACTTTAAAGGTATTCAAGAGTTCGAAATTCGCCTCTGAATCCAATTTTTCAACCAAGTTCTTGAATTGTGTTTGGTTGACTTGGTGGGTAATGATGACGACACTTGCAAATTGACCATCTGAGTCCTCTTGAAGGATTTGCTTGAAGGAAGCTCCTTCTGCATTAAAGATTTCCGCAAGACGCAAGATTTGACCAGTCGCATCTGGTGCCTTGATTGAGAAGTAATAATTGTTCTTCACGTCTTCTGGCTTAGCCAATTTAAGAGGGCGGCTGTATTCATTGAAGGCTTTACCGATTGTTCCTTCTTTTAGTCGACGGACAATGCGAACGATGTCGGCTACGACACTGGTCGCAGTTGGTTTTTGACCAGCACCTGGTCCGTAGTACATAGACTCCCCAATACCGATGGATTCCACATAGACCGCATTCATAACGTCGTTCACGCCAGCAAGTGGATGTTGTTTTGGAAGGAAGGTTGGTGTCACTTCTGCTGCGATCCCTGACTCTGTTTCAACGATAGAGCCGACAAGCTTGATGACATAGCCAAGGCTTTGAGCAACTGAGACATCTTGAGGAGTGATTTGGCTGATTCCTTTGTGACCTACTTGGTCAAATTGGATATTCATTCCAAAAGCGAACTGGCTCAAGATCACCATCTTGTAGGCAGCATCGATTCCTTCGACGTCGTTGGTTGGATCACTTTCAGCGTAACCAAGACGTTGCGCTTCTGCTAAAGCATCCTCATAAGTCCAGCCTTCTTCGACCATTTTAGTCATCATGAAGTTAGAGGTTCCATTGACCACACCGAGCACTTTGGTCACCTTGTCAGAAGCAAGGGAATTGACCAAGGTCCGAAGGATTGGGATCCCACCAGCTACGGCAGCTTCGTAATAAAGGGCCACTTTGTGTTTTTGAGCAATCTCTAGCAACTCGCTTCCATGAACGGCAAGAAGGTCTTTGTTAGCAGAAACTACATGCTTGCCTGCTTCCAGCGCACGGGTGATAAAGGTCTTAGCTGGCTCGATACGACCCATCAATTCGACCACGATGGCAATGTCCTTGTCTTCAATGATCTCATCAACATTGGTCACAAAGTTGTAGTCATGACCAGCAGCTTGCAATTTTTCCTTTTCCGCATCATCTCGAACCAAGACCTTAGCGATCTCGATTTCATCTTGAGCTGCCTGGGTGATTTTTTCATGGTTTTCTTTTAATAAAAATGGTACGCCACTTGCAACAGTACCAAATCCTAGTAAGGCAATCTTAACAGACATCCTATTGACTCCTTGAATTTTCTATAGTAGCTCCATTATAACAAAAACTTGAGCGTTTGACAGCCAATTGCCTTAAAAATTCTGAATTTTCATGACAGGATCTGCCTGTAGCAAGTTCTGGAAAAGAACATAGAATTTGTGGTACAATAAAGAAAATAATGAAAACGGTGACACTATGAGTAAACGAAGAGTACCTAAAAAAATCAAAGCCCTACTTGGAATCAATGCCCTCCTCCTAGTCTGTATCTTTATTTGTAGCTTTCTTCTGATCAAACGGATCACTCAGCCGAGTGACGGGAATACCAGTGGCACTGCCGTAACGCGTTCTCTCGAGGAAGGTAGCTCCTCTATCGAGTGGACTCGTGTGAAAAAGCCGGTCAAACTGCCCATCCTCATGTACCACTCCGTGCACAATATGGCCGAGTCTGAAGCTGCCAATGCCAATCTGATTGTCGATCCAGAAACCTTTGAAAGCCAACTAAAGGCCCTGAAAAAAGCGGGTTACTACACCCTGACACCTGAGGAAGCCTATCGGATCCTCGCAAAAAATGAAGTGCCAAAAGGAAAGAAATATGTCTGGTTGACCTTTGATGATGGCGTCGAGGATTTCTATACCATCGTCTATCCGCTTCTCAAAAAATATAAGATGACCGCCACCAACAATATCATCACGGACTTTACCCAAAAGGAAAAAGAAAATGTCCTGACCTTTGACCAAATCAAAGAGATGAAAAATGCTGGCTTGACCTTTGAAAGCCATACGGTCAATCATCCAGACCTAGCCAATTCCAGTCTTGAGACCCAAAAGAATGAGCTAGTCGCTTCTAAACGCCTGCTGGATAAGGTGCTGGATCAAAATACCAGCGTTATCGTCTACCCATCCGGTCGCTACAGCCAGGTCACGATCGACCAAGCCAAGAAAGCTGACTACAAACTAGGCCTCACCACTAAAAATGGACTAGCCAGCTCCGCTGATGGCCTCTATTCCCTCAAACGAGTTCGGATCCTTCCAACCACTACAGGAGAGGACCTCCTAGCCATGATCCAAGAATAAAGAAAGAGAGTGGGACAGAAATCGGTAATTCGTTAGAATTCGATTTCGTCGTCCCACCTTCGCACAGTTGAGTAGGGCTGCAAAAGCTGATGAAATC
>SKEK01000936.1_pt1 | contig 13974 bp, 9 predicted proteins | sample 4826761 | NCBI WGS metagenome assembly SKEK01 (sample SAMN11008811, study PRJNA524170) | human gut metagenome | biome: Human fecal sample; material: Feces; isolation source: fecal sample from pouch patient p32 | host: Homo sapiens | place: Israel: Tel-Aviv | collected 2015-10-13 | reverse complement strand
ACATCAACCCATTCCGGATGATCTTTAGCACGCTCCGCTACCTCATCTAGCCACTCTCTGACAATTTCTTTTGAATAAACCATAAACTATTTTGCCTCTTTCAAACAGGATTCATTTTCAGTATAAGAAAAAATAGGTCCAAAAGATATACACAAACTAAAGTCGTTTTGAAACAATCTTATGAAAAAAAGTTGGGCAAGCCCAACTTTTTATTCACTTTTCTTTTCGTCTTTTTTATTCTCTATCAAATGGTATTCTTTCCTTTGAAGCTCTTCTTTTAGCACTTCAAAATCTTCTAGTCCTCCACCATTGATTGGACTTATACCCTTCTTAGCGACTAAAGTGTCATCTTTCAATTCATAACCACTGAAACCATAGTACTTGTAACTAACATTTGTAAATAAACTACCTTTACGCGTTACTTTATACACCGTAATTATATCAATGTTAGCACTCGACGTATTTCCTATTCCTGTAGTGATAGCTACATAACTACCCTGAGGTTCTAAAGTAAAGGTTTCGTAAGTACTATCCTTATTCAATTCTTTGCTATATGCATCGTTTTTCTTCAAGATATCGGTTAAGTTCTTCACATCTTTCGGGTCTTTAAGACCTTCAACTGTCACTTCTACAGTTTTAGAATCAACCACTTTTCCTGCTGCTTTCAAAGAATCGATATTTACGTCTTTCACCTTCAAAGTGACTTTGTCACCATTTTTCAAATTTCTTGGACGTTTGCCATTTTCAAAATCAAAGTAGGCTTCATCCTTAGAGTTTTTTGTGATTGTAATAGTACCAGAGCCATTAAGCCCAGCGAATGTTACAGGTGTTTCTGTCAACAAATCAGAAGCTGAAACTTTCTCATATTCTTTAAGATTTTCAACTTTGAAGGTTTTCTTTTCAGCTTTAACGGGTGCGCTCTTAGAAGCAGTCACAACACTGAAAGTAACCTCATCTCCATTTTTTAGGCCACTTGTTTTATCAAAGCTAAATTGAACACTTCTAATCAAAGCATCTGCCATACTATATTTTGACGCTAGTTTTGGATCTCTAGTGACTTCTGAAAAAGTAATTGGATCTTTTTGTGCCAGTCCTTTTGCTTGTTTGGAGCTAAATCCAGCTTTCTTATATGCTATTTCTTGAAGCTTGGCTACAACTTCGTCACTATTGTAGGTCAATGTTCCAGATTCTTCGTAGCCTGAAAACTGCACCTGAACAACATCTAACAAGCTCTTTGGTTGAGAATCATATACCTTGAAACCAACAAGTGCAACAATCAGTACAGCAACTGCTGCAAGACCACCGATAACCGCAATCTTTCTCTTTTGGAACAAATCTTTTGCTTTCTCCACAAGTTCATTTACATCAAAACCTTTAGTAGCTGTAGGTGTAGCCACTGCCTCTTTTGCCGGCTCCTCTGTCGCAGGCTCTGGATCTTCCGTAGAAGATGGTTCCTCTTCTTTTTCAACTGTAGGTTCAGCTGTCTCTGAAGATTGCACTTCTTCTGCGACTTCCGTAGGCTGCAACTCCTCTTTTTCTACTAATTCTTCATTAGTAGAATGTTCATCAAAATTACTCATAATAGTCTCCTTTCTTACCCTCATTCTAGCAGAAAAGAACCTATTTGTAAATTTTAAATATATATTTATACACTATTTCAACTTTTAGATGTCTTTCTTTATTTTTGTGATATACTGAATACAAAACTCCTACAGAAGGAAATCACTATGAAACCTATACTTGAAACCATAGATACGCGTTTTGGAACAGCCAGTAAACATGCATTTTCACGAGGAAACACCCTACCATACACTGGGGTTCCTTTTGGGATGAATTACTTTGTTCCACAAACTAGTGACCAGGAAGGGTCTTGGTTTTTTGATCCCCATCTTCCCATATTTCAGGGTATTCGACTAACCCACCAGCCTAGTCCTTGGATTGGCGATTACTCCTGGCTCTTACTGACACCAATTACAGGAGAAATCAACGGTGACACCCTCTTCCATCGTCAGTCTTCTTATAACCTTGATCGTGCTATTTTCAATCCCCATTATCTCAGAATTTTTTCTGAGCGTTATCAGATTGAAACCCAGTTAAGTCCGACTTGCTATGGGGCTTCTATTCAACTAAGACAGATACAAGGCAAGAAGATCTCACTCTATCTGCATGCAGCTGATGACTTAACATTAGAGCAAGTGGATAATCGTACTATCGACATTCGACAAAGCGGATTAACCGAAACAAACAAAAGTCCCCTAGTCATGTTCACTGCCCTCGCATTTTCAGTAGAAATATTATCTATCAAACAAGAAGGACAAGACTGGCGTATTGACTTGACTGGAGCGGAAGCTCAGGTTCAACTGGCAACTTCTTTTATTTCCAAAGAACAAGCCCTCTTTAATCTTCCTAAACAAGATTTTGAAGAAACAAAAGCAGATGCCAAAGAAAGTTGGGAAGACCTTCTAGGCCGTTTTGATGTCGTAGAAACCGGCTCAGTAGACCGAACATTTTTTGACCATTGCCTCTACAGACTTTTCCTCTTCCCGCAAACCTTTTATGAGGTAAATGAGCAAGGCGAAAACATCCATATGGACCTCGCTTCAAGAACGATCAAGCCCGGTCTGCTCTTTACCAATAATGGTTTTTGGGATACCTTCCGTACTTCATTCCCACTCTTTGCCTTGATTATTCCAGATCGCTATCGCCAATTTCTGGAAGGCTTCCTCAATAGCTACCGCGACACGGGATATCTCCCTAAGTGGCTGGCGCCTGACGAACGAGGAATGATGCCTGGTACTTTGATTGATGGTCTTATTGCTGACAGTGCTTGTAAAGATATGACTCCTGAGCTTGAAGAAGAATTTCTCAAAGCTATGCTTGAAACTGCGACTAAGGCTGATCCAAAAGCTATCAACGGACGCCACGGTCTGGCCCAATACCAAGAGCTAGGCTACCTATCCACAGATTATCATGAAAGTGTCAGCCATACCCTAGACTATGCTTATAGTGATTTTTGTATCTCTACTTGCGCAGCAAAATTAGGTCAAGAAGAGCTGGCTCAAATCTATGCTCAATATTCTAAGAATTATCAAAATCTATTTGACCCTGAAACAGGCTACATGAGGGCGCGTGATGTAGATGGGAACTTCCGTCCTGACTTTTCTCCCTATAGTTGGGGTCGTGACTACGCTGAGTGTTCAGCTATTCAAGCCAGTCTCGGTGTCCTACACGATATTTCTGGACTTAGCCAACTAATGGGTGGAAAAGAAGCCTTTAGCAACTATCTTTTGAAAGCTTGTCAAAGTCTCCCACTCTTTGAAACGACGGGCTATGGTTATGAAATACATGAGATGAGCGAAATGGCAACAGCACCATTTGGTCAACTAGCCATTTCCAACCAACCAAGTTTCCACATCCCCTATCTGTTCCGCTACAGTAATTATCCCCAATATACTAGTCTCTTAATCAAGACCCTCCGTCAAAAAGCCTTCCGAGCTAGCTGGGATGCTTATCCGGGCGATGAGGATAATGGTAGTCTTTCGGCTTGGTATGTCTGGTCTGCTCTTGGACTTTACCCAACCTGCCCAGGAAAAGCAAGTTATGACCTTGGAATTCCACTCTTTGACCACCTTCGTGTCTATCTGGCAGAAAAAAATCAGTGGTTGGATATTCGTACTCAACAAAATTATGAACACTTCCACTTTGTCCAAGACTGTCAACTGGACGGGAAAGAAAAACAAAGGATCAGCCATCAGGAACTGCTCAATGCTAAGACTCTTGACTTTACCCTCAGCTGGTTGCCAAAGCATTAATAACCTAACCCCTTTGTCACGTGCAAAGGGGTTTTCTTATCCATATAAAGTTATCCACAAACTGTGAATAACCTTCAACTTTTCTTTGGAAAAGATTTTCAAGTTTTTCCAAAATATCTTTCCAATCCAAGTTCATAGGATGTACAAGAGAATAACGTCTATAAACCTTGTCCTAACAAGGTTTATAAAAGATTGATTTGTTTCCTACTCTATAAATTTCGTCTCTCTTTTTCCTATTAAAATTATAAAGAGACAGTTGTTGTTGATACCTTGACTTATCCACAAGTTGTGGATAAGTTTTTCTCAACTAAGCAACCCTAGTGCCTATCTGTTAGCGGTTTTTTACAATTTTTATAGTAAATTTTAAATTTTGGTAGGCGCTTTCAAAAAATCATGATATACTGAAATTATCAGAAAAGGAGACATTATGAAAAAAGATCAACACCAACTTAATTGGCTGATGGTTTCTCTGATTGCTTTCAACATGGTTTGGGGGCTAGGAAACGTCGTCAACAACTATTCTCAACAGGGAATTTCAGTAGTCGTATCTTGGGTTTTAATCCTCGCACTCTACTTTATCCCATATTCACTCATCGTCGGACAACTAGGTTCTACCTTCAAGGAAAGCGGAAGCGGTGTTAGTGACTGGGTTGAAAAAACATCAACCAAACGTCTCGCCTACTTTGCCGCTTGGACCTACTGGGTTGTGCATATCCCTTATCTGGCACAAAAACCTCAAGGAATTCTAATTCCACTTGGATGGGCCTTGCAAGGTAACGGACAATTTCTAAAACAAATCGACATCCACTGGATTGTTATTCTCTGCTTGCTAATCTTTGGGCTTTTCCTCTACCTTTCTACAAAAGGATTGACAACACTGAAAGTCATCGGTAGCTTGGCAGGAAGTGCCATGTTGATTATGTCTTTACTCTTTGTGCTTTTGGCTGTCGGTCTGCCTTTCATCAAGCCAGATATTCAGTTTGCGACACCACACATGGATCAACTGAGCACCTACATTCCAAACTTTGATTTTTCTTATTTTACAACGATCTCATTACTGGTCTTTGCAGTTGGTGGTTGTGAAAAAATTTCCCCTTATGTGAATCAAACTCGCAATCCTGCAAAAGAATTTCCAAAAGGTATGATTGTCATGGCCATCATGGTAGGACTCTCTGCTATCCTTGGTTCAGTTGCCATGGGAATGCTATTTGATGGTAATAACATCCCTGAAGACCTCATGCGTAATGGTGCTTATCAAGCCTTCCAAATGTTAGGAAATTCTTGGGGAGTTGGAAATCTTTTCGTTGTGATTTACGCTCTTACAAATATGGTCGGACAAATCGCGGCGCTTGCCTTCTCTATTGACGCACCATTACAAATCCTTCTCAATAACGCTGATGAAAACTACATCCCAAGCTGGCTTCGTAAACGTACTGAAAAAGGTGTCCTCATTAACGGCTACCTCCTTACAGGCGTCCTTGTTAGCCTTATCATCATCCTTCCAATTTTTGGTATCCAAGAAATTGACGGACTTGTAAAATGGATGACCAACCTCAATTCAATCGTGATGCCGATGCGTTATCTCTGGGTATTCCTTGCCTATATGATGCTCAACCGTGCTTGGAAAACATACAAAAATGCCGAATACAAGTTTGTGAACAATCCTAAGCTTGGCTTTGTGATCGGTACTTGGTGCTTCCTCTTCACTGCCTTTGCTTGTATCCTAGGTATGGTTCCAAAAATTAACTATGCTGAGAATCCAACTGCTTGGCAATTCTCTCTTCTTACAAACATCTTGACCCCAATTATTCTGATTGGATTAGGTGTTATTCTACCAATCCTTGCAAAAAAAGAACAAAAGAAACAAATCAAATAAATCCTACTATTAGCTAGATAGTTTCACTTTTGTCTTTTCCTGAAAGAAAAATCCCCTTTGAACAGTAGCGTTCAAGGGGATTTCTTTTTTGTCTAATAGTCTATTTCTACTTAGCTTCGTACCAAGTCACGCCTTCATTTTCATCAGCAATCAGTGGCACACTGAGTTGAATGGCTTCTTCCATGGTTTGTTTGACGATTTTTTTAATGGCAGCTAATTCTGACTTAGGTACTTCAAGAACAATTTCATCGTGTACTTGTAGAAGCATCTTAGTCTGATAACCACCCTCTACCAATGCTTTATCTAGCTGAATCATGGCGATTTTGAGAATATCTGCAGCCGATCCTTGGATAGGTGAGTTGATTGCTGTACGTTCCGCAAAACCACGAACGTTAAAGTTACGCGAATTGATATCTGGTAACTCACGACGACGTTTGAAGAGAGTCTCCACATAACCCTTATCACGCGCCTCACGAACGACTTCATCCATGTAGCTTTTAATACCTGGGAAGCGTTCAAAGTAAGTGTCGATGTATGCCTTAGCCTCTTTACGGCTGATACCTAGGTTATTGGATAAACCAAAGTCTGAAATTCCGTAAACCACTCCAAAGTTGACAGCCTTGGCATTACGACGGTCGTTTGGAGTCACATCCTCGGGACGCTCAATTCCAAAGACACGCATGGCTGTCGAGGTATGGATATCCGCTCCTTCTTGGAAGGCCTTGATTAAGTGCTCATCTTTAGAGATATGCGCCAAAACTCGCAACTCAATCTGTGAATAGTCCGAGCTGAGGAGGACACTGTCCTCCCATTCTGGTACGAAAGCCTTACGGATAAGGCGACCTTGTTCCAAACGAACAGGGATATTTTGCAAGTTTGGATCGACACTAGACAGACGACCTGTCTGAGTCAAATCTTGCACATAGCGCGTGTGAATCTTGCCATCCGCTAAAATCCAATCCTGCAAACCAATCACATATGTTGATTGAATCTTAGCAATCTGACGATAATCTAAAATTTTCTTGACGATTGGGGCAATAGGAGCTAGGCGCTCTAACACATCCACTGCTGTTGAATAACCTGTCTTGGTTTTCTTGGTGTATTCTATAGGGAGACCTAGCTTTTCAAAAAGTAGTTCGCCCAACTGTTTAGGCGAGTTGATGTTAAACTCCTCACCAGCCAATTCATAAATCTCTTGAGTCAGCTTTTCAATGACAAGCTCATTTTCAGCTTGCATCTCGAGTAAAGTTTCTTTTTTAACCTTGATCCCAGCGATTTCCATCTTAGCAAGAACAAAGGCCAGAGGTTGCTCCATGTCATAGAGAAGGTCTAATTGTCCGTTTTCACTTAACTTTTCAAGCAATACAGGCTCTGTCTCAACCAGCACAGCAACCTTGCGAGACAAGTGCTCCAAGAAGGTTTCTCTCTCAGGGATAGCTTTCTTGACACCCTTACCATAGAAGGTTTCATCATCGACTAGGTAAGTTTGACCATAGAGACTAGCAATGGTTGAAATTTCATTATTCTCAACAGTAGAGAGAAGGTATTTTGCCAAACGACTGTCAAAAGCAGGAGCCTGCAAGTCCAAACCAAAGCGATTTAAGAGGACTTTTACTTTCTTAAAATCATACACTTTCAGAGGTGTTTTTTCTAGAAAATCCTTAAGAATCGGATCCTGCAGAAGTTCCAGCTTATCTGTAGCATAGAGTTTGTCTCCGCATGACCAAGCAAAACCAACCAAATCATCTGTATGGTAGTTTTCGCCAAAAAGTTCAAAGTGGAAGATGGAACCGGCACTCAGCATGTCTTCGCTCACTTTGTCCACCATAGTGAAATTCAAAGTCTCAGCTTGATTCGCCTGAGAAGCATTCAAGGCTTGTTTGAGCTGTTTAAAGCCCATCTCATCGTAGAATTTCCCAAGGTTTTCCACATTTGGTCCACTATAGACCAAATCATCTAGACCTATCTCGATTGGCGCTTTCGTGTCGATGGTAGCTAGTGTTTTAGACAGAAAGGCCTGTTCCTTGTCATTGACAAGATTTTCCTTCATCTTGGAAGCCTTCATGCCATCGATATTTTCATAAATACCTTCCAGCGAGCCGTGTTCTAACAAGAGCTTAATACCAGTCTTTTCACCAATCTTGGTTACACCAGGGATATTATCTGACTTATCTCCCATGAGGGCCTTAAGATCAATAAACTGAGCTGGTGTGATTCCCATCTTTTCCATGAGATATTCTGGTGTAAAGGCCTCAAACTCAGCCACACCTTTCTTAGAAATCTCAACCACGGTATGATCATCCGTCAGCTGAATCAAGTCCTTGTCTCCGCTGACGATGGTCACATCAAAAGAATCCTTTTCAGCCAAGCGACCAAGAGTTCCAATGATATCATCCGCCTCATACTGAGCCAACTCATAATGGCGAATTCCAAGATGGTCTAGCAACTCACGTATAAAAGGAAATTGCTCACGAAACTCATCCGGAGTCTTGGCACGACCGCCCTTATAATCAGCATACATCTCTGTACGGAAAGTCGTCTTCCCCGCATCAAAAGCAACCAAGATATGACTCGGTTGAACACGCTCCAGTAGGTGATTTAGCATCAGATGAAATCCGTAGATTGCATTGGTATGTAGTCCATTGTCATTTTTAAAACGATCCAGTTGCTGGTAAAGTGCAAAAAATGCTCGGAAAGCAACTGAAGATCCATCAATCAATAATAATTTTTTCTTGTCCATACACCCATTATAAAGGAAAGCAGGGAAAAATACCATTGCTAAGAGTTAGATTATAGGAGAAGGCTTATTGGGGTGATTTTTCTACTCGCGCACCATTGCTGTCAACTTGGAAACCATCGATTGTCGTATCTACTGCCAATTCTCCAGATGCATTCACGTAATAATGTTTCCCTGAAACCTGGAACCACTGACTTGTTTTCATAGCACCTGAGCTTTCGAGGTAATACCAAATGCCCTTATCCTTCAACCATCCCGTCTGCATTTCTCCAGATGATTTCAAGTAGTACCACTTGGAACCGTCTTTTAGCCAACCTGTTCTCATTGAACCATTAGTTTGGAAATAGTACCAACTGCCGTTTATCTTTTTCCAACCAAGAGCGACTTTCCCATTTTCATAGTAGTACCATGTTATCCCCTGTTTTTCCCATCCATTCTTAGCAGTTGCTGTTTTAGCTAGCTGGACATATCTGCGATTTCCAGTTCGGGATAGATAACTAATCCATTTATAACCATCTTTTTCAAGAGTCTGATCGTAATGAACACTTTCTCCAGGATAGTAATAGTCAATAATCGCAGCCGCTTGTGATGGCTGGTTCATAATAGCAGCTTTTTCTGTAAAAACATGGGTTCCACTAGATAGTGACGTCGACTGAGGATTCCCTGAGCCAGCATGTCCTACATCTTTAAAGTGAATGAAACCAGACATAGAGCTTGCCTTCACAATTCGACGATTGTACTTCTCTCTAACGCCATAATTGTACTCTTCGATTTCAATCATATCACCAAAAACATTAGAAACCCATGCAACGTGGCCATAGTCTCCGCTTCCGTCCCAGGCAATCGAACCAATTGTTGGAGTTCTGTCTACACGATAGCCTTCTCGTTTAGCACGATAACCCCAATCCTTAGCATTCCCGTACGCAGCAGGTAACTCAAAACCATTTACACTACTGAGACGAAAGGCAGCAAATGAAGTACACTGTCTAGAGTATAGACGCCATTTATCAATTTCTTGACTTCCATTTTTATAATAATAGGGATAATCATCTCCTCGTGCCAGTGAGCCATTGTTTGCCTGATTGGCATGAACAGCTCCTCCACCAAACAAAAAAGCACCTGCTAGCAATAGTGAAGCTGTGCCCACCGTCGTTTTCTTTAGAAAAGTTCCCTTTTTACTATATGTCATTCATTCTCCTTCGAATAGATAAATTTTTGAGGTTGACCTCACTTATATCATTCGAAAGAAAAAGAAAAAAGTGAGAAAACTCCCACTTTCAATCTTAATCCAAATAGTGAATCAAATTCTTTTCTGTTAAAATATCAGAATAGGTGAAAGATTCAACGTAGACGTTGGCCTGTTTGTCCCCTTCAACATCCCCAAATTCAACGATAAAGAGCGATGGATAAACTTCGATAAGTCTTCCCAAGCGATTCTTTTGGCGTTTACGACCGTTTTCTAAGGTCATTTCCACGACTTGTCCTTCATGCGCCTTGATTTCTTCTTTGATTTTTTTCATCTTGGCTACATCTGTAAATGCATCTGTCATCTTTGTTCCTCTCTCTTCGAAATACTTGAAAACTTGTTATACTCTTTTTGAAAAATCAATTCTACCGTTCCACGTGCACCGCTACGGTTCTTCTCAATAATAACTTCTACCTTGTTATTCGGAAGGCCTTCCTCTTCTTCGCCACCACGTTCATAATAGTCATCTCGATAGAGAAAGGCTACGATATCCGCATCCTGCTCGATAGAACCCGACTCACGAATATCTGATAGCACCGGTCTTTTATCTTGACGTTGCTCAACACTACGCGACAGCTGACTTAGCGCAATTACAGGCACCTTCAATTCCTTGGCTAGAATTTTCAACTGACGTGAAATCTCTGACACCTCTTGCTGACGGTTCTCACGACCAGTCCCTGTAATTAGCTGCAGGTAGTCAATCAAAATCAATCCAAGATTGCCTGTTTCCTGAGACAATTTTCTGGCGCGTGATCGAATCTCTGTAATTCGGATTCCAGGTGTATCGTCAATATAGATGCTTGCTTTAGCAAGATTCCCCTGAGCAATCGTATATTTGCGCCATTCTTCTTCAGTCAGTTGTCCTGTACGGATAGAATGAGACTCTACTAGTCCTTCAGCAGCCAACATACGGTCGACCAAACTCTCTGCCCCCATCTCGAGAGAGAAAATTGCAACGGTCTTGTCTAGCTTGGTTCCAATATTTTGAGCAATATTCAAGGCAAAAGCAGTCTTACCAACCGCAGGACGAGCAGCAAGAATGATTAACTCCTCCTCGTGCAAACCAGTTGTCATATGATCCAAATCTTGATAACCAGTTGCAATCCCCGTAATATCCGACGTTTGTTGCGATCGAACTTCCAGGTTTCCAAAGTTAAGATTTAGAATGTCACGAATATTTCTAAAACCACTACGATTTGCATTCTCGCTGACATCTATCAAGCCTTTTTCTGCTTGAGCAATGATTTCATCTGCAGGACTAGAGGCTTCATAAGCTTGGTTTACAGACTCCGTCAACTTAGCAATCAGACGACGAAGAGTGGCTTTCTCTGCTACAATTTTTGCATAGTATTCAGCGTTTGCAGAGGTTGGTACAGAGTTGATAATCTCAACAAGGTAGGACAAACCTCCAATATTTTGCAAATCACCTTGATCATCTAAGATCGTGCGAACAGTCGTTGCATCAATGGCTTCGCCACGATCTGACAAGTCAACCATGGCCTGAAAAATCAAACGGTGAGCATACTTAAAGAAGTCTCGAGAGTCTATATATTCTCGAACAAACACGAGTTTACTCTCATCGATAAATATAGCTCCCAATACAGATTGTTCTGCCAAGATATCCTGGGGCTGAACTCGTAGTTCCTCTACTTCTGCCATCAGACTTTCCTTCCTTTTACAAAATCATTACTCAAATCTAGCTTAGCCTTCTTTTACACGAAGATTGATGACGCTAGTTACATCCTGATAAATTTTTACTGGAACATCAATCAAGCCAACTGCTCGAATTGGAGATTGAACTTGAATGTGACGTTTATCAATTTTAATTCCAAATTGTTTTTGGAGCTCTTCCGCAATTTTCTTGCTAGTAATTGAACCAAAAGTTCTTCCATCTGGACCAACTTTTTCAACAAACTCAACGATTGTTTCTTCTGCTTCAAGTTTTGCCTTAATTTCTTGTGCTTCTGCAAGAAGTTGAGCATGTGCTTTTTCTTCCGATTTTTGCTTGCCACGCAACTCACCAATTGCTTGAGAAGTCGCTTCTTTAGCAAGGTTTTTCTTAATCAAAAAGTTTTGCGCATAACCTGTTGGCACTTCCTTGATTTCGCCTTTTTTTCCTTTGCCTTTTACATCTGCTAAAAAGATTACTTTCATTCTTCTGTCTCCTTTTCTCTAATTTCATTAGAAATAACGGTTTTTAGTTTATCACCTGCTTCTTGCAGAGTCATATCTGTCAGTCGGGCAGCTGCCAGGTTGAAGTGGCCTCCACCTCCCAACTCTTCCATAATCCGTTGCACATTGATCTTACTTCGACTTCGTGCAGAAATGGAAATATCCCCTTGGCTGTTTTTAGCAATGACAAAGCTAGCTTCAATACCTGACATAGCTAACATAGTATCAGCTGCTTTACTAATCACTACAATATCATACTCCTTAGTATCCTTGGCCTGAGCTACAAGAATAGAAGGTTGTACGGCCTGTCCTTGCAAGATTAGCTCATTAACCAATCGATACTCTTCAAAGTCAGTTGCCGCAAGTTCTTGAATTACAATACTATCACTACCACGTGTTCTTAGATAACTTGCCACGTCAAAGGTTCGGCTAGTAACACGAGAGGTGAAATTCTTAGTATCCAGCATCATACCGCCCATGAGAACACTAGCTTGAATACGACTTAAGCGTGCTTTCTTAGAGTTTTGGAATTGAATCAACTCTGTTACAAGCTCGCTCGCGCTACTTGCTCCACTCTCGATATAGGTGATAACAGCATTTTCCGGGAAATCCTGATCTCGTCTATGGTGGTCAATAATGATGGTTTGTGTAAACAAATCATAAAACTCTTTTGACAAGGTTAAAGCTGTCTTAGAGTGGTCGACCATCACTAGCAAGGAACGATTAGTGACCATTCCCATAGCTTGAGTTAGAGGGATGAGTTTTGTTACTCCCTCATTCTCTAAGAATTGAATGGCACGATGAATGTCCGGAGACATTTGTTCTGCATCATAGACCACATAACTATCATCCAAGACGTTACTCGAGAACAATTGCATACCAACAGCCGAGCCTAAAGCATCCATGTCTAAGTTTTTATGACCAACCACGAAGACATGGTCAACGCTTCTCAACTTTTCAGAGATTGCCGTCATCATTGCTCTTGTACGTGTTCTTGTTCGCTTAATAGAAGCTGCAGAACCACCACCAAAATAAATTGGATTTTTCGTCTCATCATTTTCTTTTACAACGACCTGGTCTCCACCTCGAACTTCTGCAAGGTTGAGATTTGATAAAGCAACTTTACCAATACCCTCATGATCGCCATCACCGTATGACAAGCCCATACTCATGGTTAAGGCTAAATCTCTATGCTTAGCTTCTTCACGGAAGGTATCAATTACAGAAAATTTATCCTGCATCAATTGCTCTAATACCGTATAGTCGGTAAATAAGTAAAAACGATCCATGGTCACTCTACGAGAAAACATCTGATGTTTTCCGGTAAACTCTGCGACAAAATTCGCAACAAAACTATTAATGTGACTGATATCAGATTCAGAAGTTTCATTCTCTAAATCATCATAATTATCTACCGAAATAATACCAATAACAGGGCGACTTGTAACCAATTCTACTGTGGCTTCGTACTCTCCAGAAACGTCAAAAAAGTAGAGCACACCAGAATTTCTATCTAGATGTACCGCATAACGTTTTTCTCCCACATTTGCATAAATTCCAGGAGAAGATATGGATGTTTTTATAATTTCTTGAACTTGAGGAAGGTCAATTTCTCCATCTTCCGTTGTCAGCATTAACTCTGCGTAGGGATTGAACCACTCAATCTCACTACTTTCCATGTTTAGTTTGACAACTCCAACCGGCATCTGTTCTAAGAGTGAACTTAAACTATCTTCCGCCTGATGGTTTACGTACTGGATTTGTTCAATTTCTGTTTTTTGATAAGATTTCTTCTGAAAATAAAATAGCAAAAGAAATGCCACCATCAAGAAAAATAAGCATGCTATTGTGACTAGGTTATTTTGAAGAAAAATAACCAATACAGTCATGATTATAAAGGCAATCCCAACAAATAAGTATATAAAAAAGGGATTCATTTCATTTTTTTTCATTACAAACCTCTTGCGCATTATTATACCATATTTGCACTGAAAAAGCGACCTTTAAAGAAGGAATAGCACTTGTGCTCAAATGTAGTATTTATGAACACAAAAGGTGGTTTACACTAGTGTAAACCACCTTTTTAATCTAAGCATATTAAGGATTATGATTCTTTCACTTCAAGAAGACC
>SKEK01000925.1_pt1 | contig 14088 bp, 10 predicted proteins | sample 4826761 | NCBI WGS metagenome assembly SKEK01 (sample SAMN11008811, study PRJNA524170) | human gut metagenome | biome: Human fecal sample; material: Feces; isolation source: fecal sample from pouch patient p32 | host: Homo sapiens | place: Israel: Tel-Aviv | collected 2015-10-13 | reverse complement strand
CCTTCACTCTCGGCGGTGAAGCCACCGACATCGTGGTGATGCGCATTATGTGTCGTCGCGGCTTCGAAATGGACTTTGCTGAACTGTTGCTGGAAGACTACAAAGCCTCCCTGAAATATCTCAGCGATCACCCGAAACTGCAGGGTATTGCCCAGCAGAACAGCTTTAAACATACCTGATAACGTTTAACGGTAACGGTGTCCCGAAACGAACCCGTTTCGGGACAATTTCCAAAGTCTGTTCACTGGCATTAGCAACGGAAAATATTGTTCTGAATACGCTTCAGAACAAAACAGGTGCGGTTCCGACAGGAATACCGTTTTAGGGGGATAATATGGCTACATCAGTACAGACAGGTAAAGCTAAGCAGCTCACATTACTCGGATTCTTTGCCATAACGGCATCGATGGTAATGGCTGTTTATGAATACCCTACCTTCGCAACATCGGGCTTTTCATTAGTCTTCTTCCTGCTATTAGGCGGGATTTTATGGTTTATTCCCGTGGGACTTTGTGCTGCGGAAATGGCCACCGTCGACGGCTGGGAAGAAGGTGGTGTCTTCGCCTGGGTATCAAATACTCTGGGGCCGAGATGGGGATTTGCAGCGATCTCATTTGGCTATCTGCAAATCGCCATTGGTTTTATTCCGATGCTCTATTTCGTGTTAGGGGCACTCTCCTACATCCTGAAATGGCCAGCGCTGAATGAAGACCCCATTACCAAAACTATTGCAGCGCTCATCATTCTTTGGGCGCTGGCATTAACGCAGTTTGGTGGCACGAAATACACGGCGCGAATTGCTAAAGTTGGCTTCTTCGCCGGTATCCTGTTACCTGCATTTATTTTGATCGCATTAGCGGCTATTTATCTGCACTCCGGTGCCCCCGTTGCTATCGAAATGGATTCGAAGACCTTCTTCCCTGACTTCTCTAAAGTGGGCACCCTGGTTGTATTTGTTGCCTTCATTTTGAGTTATATGGGCGTAGAAGCTTCCGCAACCCACGTCAATGAAATGAGTAACCCAGGGCGCGACTATCCACTGGCTATGTTACTGCTGATGGTGGCGGCAATCTGCTTAAGCTCTGTTGGTGGTTTGTCTATTGCGATGGTCATTCCGGGTAATGAAATCAACCTCTCCGCAGGGGTAATGCAAACCTTTACCGTTCTGATGTCCCATGTGGCACCGGAAATTGAGTGGACGGTTCGCGTGATCTCCGCACTGCTGTTGCTGGGTGTTCTGGCGGAAATCGCCTCTTGGATTGTTGGTCCTTCTCGCGGGATGTATGTCACAGCGCAGAAAAACCTGCTGCCAGCGGCATTCGCTAAAATGAACAAAAATGGCGTACCGGTAACGCTGGTCATTTCGCAGCTGGTGATTACGTCTATCGCGTTGATCATCCTCACCAATACAGGTGGCGGTAACAACATGTCCTTCCTGATCGCTCTGGCGCTGACGGTGGTGATTTATCTGTGTGCTTATTTCATGCTGTTTATTGGCTACATTGTGTTGGTTCTTAAACATCCTGACTTAAAACGCACATTTAATATCCCTGGTGGTAAAGGAGTGAAACTGGTCGTGGCAATTGTCGGTCTGCTGACTTCAATTATGGCGTTTATTGTTTCCTTCCTGCCGCCGGATAACATCCAGGGTGATTCTACCGATATGTATGTTGAATTACTGGTTGTTAGTTTCCTGGTGGTACTTGCCCTGCCCTTTATTCTCTATGCTGTTCATGATCGTAAAGGCAAAGCGAATACCGGCGTCACTCTGGAGCCAATCAACAGTCAGAACGCACCAAAAGGTCACTTCTTCCTGCACCCGCGTGCACGTTCACCACACTATATTGTGATGAATGACAAGAAACACTAACCATGTCTGAATGGTTATAAGACAAGGGAGCGATAATTCATCGCTCCCTTTTTCGTGCTTGCTGTCGTATTGACTTAACGGGGATAAGTACGAGAATGAGCGCACATCTGTTTACCGGAAACCAGCACATATGGATATCTGCTCCCGAAACGAGAAATTAGCGATTAGAAGACCGGCGATACTGGTTGCACTGGCACTTTTACTGTGTAGTTGTAAAAGCACGCCTCCAGAGTCCATGGTGACACCACCAGCAGGTTCAAAGCCACCAGCCACGACGCAACAATCGTCACAACCGATGCGTGGCATCTGGCTGGCCACGGTTTCTCGCCTCGACTGGCCACCGGTTTCCTCGGTTAACATTAGTAACCCCACCAGCCGGGCCCGTGTACAACAACAGGCGATGATCGACAAACTGGATCATCTGCAACGTCTCGGCATAAACACGGTCTTTTTCCAGGTCAAGCCGGACGGTACCGCCCTGTGGCCATCGAAAATTTTGCCGTGGTCCGATCTTATGACCGGTAAGATTGGTGAAAATCCGGGTTACGATCCGCTGCAATTTATGCTCGACGAAGCCCACAAGCGTGGAATGAAAGTACACGCCTGGTTTAACCCCTATCGCGTATCGGTTAATACGAAGCCCGGTACTATCAGAGAACTGAATAGCACTCTGTCTCAACAACCGGCGAGCGTCTATGTGCAACACCGTGACTGGATCAGAACGTCTGGCGATCGCTTTGTCCTCGACCCGGGCATCCCTGACGTTCAGGACTGGATCACATCAATAGTCGCAGAAGTGGTTTCCCGCTATCCGGTAGATGGCGTGCAGTTTGACGACTATTTCTATACGGAGTCACCGGGTTCACGGCTAAATGATAACGAAACGTACCGTAAATACGGAGGCGCATTTGCGTCAAAAGCAGACTGGCGGCGCAACAATACTCAGCAGTTAATTGCAAAGGTATCACACACCATTAAAAGCATTAAGCCGGGAGTCGAATTTGGCGTTAGCCCGGCAGGCGTGTGGCGTAACCGATCACACGATCCGCTCGGTTCCGATACCCGAGGCGCGGCAGCCTATGACGAATCCTACGCTGACACCCGTCGATGGGTGGAACAAGGATTGCTGGATTACATTGCTCCCCAAATTTACTGGCCGTTCTCACGGAGTGCCGCGCGTTATGACGTGTTGGCAAAATGGTGGGCGGATGTCGTTAAACCGACCAGGACCCGCCTGTATATCGGTATCGCCTTCTATAAAGTGGGTGAACCCTCAAAGATAGAGCCAGACTGGATGATTAACGGCGGCGTACCGGAACTGAAAAAGCAGCTCGATCTTAACGATGCGGTACCAGAAATTAGCGGCACCATCTTGTTCCGTGAGGACTATCTGAATAAACCGCAGACTCAACAAGCGGTCAGCTATCTGCAAAGTCGTTGGGGCAGTTAAACTCCCATTCTTACTTTGTAACAAGCCGGTGCTTTACCCACCGGCTTGTTACCCTCTTGAACTATCCCACTACTAATCATGCTTACTAAAGTCAAATTAACCACGCAATTAACCACACTTAGTTAAACAGCCATAAATCCCCTAATAAAAATGTATGAATATGAAAAAACATACGATATTCGCTGTCACCGAAAAATAATTACGATGGGCTATACTCTTCTGAAGAACAGTAGCGTAGATTAAAACTGTCCTAAGTCGCTTATTTCTTTTCAGTATATCTTCATATTTCAGGAGAATATGGTGCAGTTAGTCGATCTCGCACGTTGCGTTTCGTTTTGATTCCGTCTGATTTCCCAGCCTTATAAGGGTGTGAATTATGGAGATGTATTTTAAAAGAATGAAAGATGAGTGGACCGGACTTGTCGAACAGGCAGATCCTCTCATTCGTGCTAAAGCCGCAGAAATTGCCCTTGCGCATGCTCATTATCTGAGTATCGAGTTTTATCGAATTGTCCGCATCGACCCGCATGCCGAAGAATTCTTGAGTAATGAACAAGTTGAGCGGCAGTTGAAAAGTGCGATGGAACGCTGGATTATTAACGTGCTTTCTGCCCAGGTTGACGATGTCGAAAGGCTAATACAAATCCAGCATACCGTCGCGGAAGTGCATGCCCGCATAGGAATTCCGGTAGAAATTGTCGAGATGGGGTTTCGGGTGCTGAAAAAAATCCTCTATCCGGTAATCTTCTCTTCGGATTATTCTGCCGCAGAAAAACTTCAGGTCTACCATTTCTCGATTAACAGTATTGATATCGCTATGGAAGTGATGACCCGCGCGTTTACCTTTAGTGACAGTAGTGCCTCAAAGGAAGATGAAAACTATCGTATCTTCTCGTTACTGGAAAACGCCGAAGAAGAAAAAGAACGGCAAATAGCCTCAATACTTTCATGGGAAATAGATATTATCTATAAAATCCTGCTGGATTCTGATTTAGGCAGTAGTTTGCCTTTAAGCCAGGCTGATTTTGGCCTGTGGTTTAACCATAAAGGTCGACATTATTTTAGCGGCATTGCCGAAGTAGGCCATATCTCCCGTCTGATTCAGGATTTCGACGGTATTTTCAATCAAACCATGCGTAACACCAGGAATTTGAATAACAGAAGTCTGCGGGTGAAATTTTTATTACAGATAAGAAATACCGTATCGCAAATTATTACCTTGCTGCGTGAATTGTTTGAAGAAGTATCGCGCCACGAAGTCGGTATGGATGTACTGACGAAATTACTTAACCGCCGTTTCCTGCCGACTATCTTCAAACGCGAAATTGCCCATGCCAACCGGACCGGTACACCGCTGTCAGTGCTGATTATTGACGTTGATAAATTCAAAGAGATCAACGATACGTGGGGCCATAACACTGGCGATGAAATTCTGCGTAAAGTCTCTCAGGCCTTTTATGACAACGTCCGCAGTAGTGATTATGTTTTCCGCTACGGGGGCGATGAATTTATCATTGTTTTGACTGAAGCTTCTGAAAACGAAACGTTACGTACCGCAGAACGTATTCGCAGTCGGGTGGAGAAAACCAAACTGAAAGCCGCAAACGGCGAGGATATTGCCCTCTCACTTTCCATCGGTGCCGCCATGTTTAATGGTCATCCTGACTATGAGCGCCTCATTCAAATAGCCGATGAAGCTCTGTATATCGCCAAAAGACGAGGTAGAAACCGTGTTGAACTCTGGAAAGCCAGTCTTTAGATGCGCCAGGATGCAGAGGTAATCATGAAGCTAACCGATGCGGATAATGCCGCCGATGGCATTTTTTTCCCCGCCCTTGAGCAAAATATGATGGGTGCGGTGTTAATTAACGAAAATGATGAAGTGATGTTTTTCAACCCCGCCGCAGAGAAGCTCTGGGGGTACAAACGTGAAGAAGTCATTGGCAATAACATTGATATGCTGATTCCGCGGGATTTGCGTCCTGCGCATCCTGAATACATTCGTCATAACCGTGAAGGCGGTAAAGCGCGTGTCGAGGGGATGAGTCGGGAGCTGCAGCTGGAGAAAAAAGACGGCAGTAAAATCTGGACCCGTTTTGCGCTATCGAAAGTGAGCGCCGAGGGGAAAGTTTATTACCTGGCGCTGGTACGGGATGCCAGCGTAGAAATGGCGCAAAAAGAACAGACCCGACAATTGATTATTGCCGTTGACCATCTCGACCGACCGGTGATTGTCCTCGATCCGGAACGCCATATTGTGCAGTGCAATCGCGCATTTACCGAAATGTTTGGTTACTGCATTAGCGAAGCCAGCGGTATGCAGCCCGATACACTCCTGAACATTCCTGAATTCCCTGCCGATAACCGCATTCGTTTACAACAGTTGCTATGGAAAACCGCCCGCGATCAGGACGAATTTCTGCTGTTGACGCGCACCGGTGAAAAAATCTGGATTAAAGCCTCTATCAGCCCGGTTTATGACGTGCTCGCGCATCTGCAGAACCTTGTAATGACTTTCTCGGATATCACCGAAGAACGGCAGATTCGCCAGCTTGAAGGCAATATTCTCGCCGCCATGTGCAGCAGCCCGCCATTTCATGAAATGGGGGAAATCATTTGTCGTAATATCGAATCTGTACTCAACGAATCGCATGTTTCGCTGTTCGCACTGCGCAACGGGATGCCGATACACTGGGCGTCATCTTCCCACGGTGCAGAAATTCAAAATGCGCAAAGCTGGTCAGCGACCATTCGTCAGCGTGATGGTGCGCCTGCGGGGATCCTGCAAATTAAAACCTCGTCAGGAGCAGAAACCAGCGCCTTTATCGAACGCGTGGCAGATATCAGCCAGCATATGGCCGCGCTGGCGCTGGAACAGGAAAAAAGCCGTCAGCATATTGAACAACTCATCCAATTTGATCCGATGACCGGTCTGCCAAATCGCAATAACCTGCACAATTACCTTGATGACCTGGTCGACAAAGCCGTCTCTCCCGTGGTGTATCTCATCGGTGTTGACCATATTCAGGATGTGATTGATAGCCTTGGCTATGCGTGGGCCGATCAGGCATTGCTGGAAGTGGTCAATCGCTTTCGTGAAAAACTCAAACCGGATCAGTATCTCTGTCGTATCGAAGGTACGCAGTTTGTCCTCGTGAGCCTGGAAAACGACGTCAGTAACATTACCCAAATCGCCGATGAGCTACGGAATGTGGTCAGCAAGCCGATAATGATTGACAATAAACCCTTCCCGCTTACCTTGAGTATTGGCATCAGCTACGACGTGGGTAAAAACCGCGATTACCTGCTCTCCACTGCTCACAATGCAATGGATTATATTCGCAAGAATGGCGGTAACGGCTGGCAGTTCTTCAGCCCGGCGATGAACGAAATGGTAAAAGAGCGTTTGTTTTTAGGCGCAGCGCTGAAAGAAGCGATTAGCAATAACCAACTGAAACTGGTTTACCAGCCGCAAATCTTCGCAGAAACGGGTGAACTGTACGGCATCGAAGCCCTTGCTCGCTGGCACGATCCCCAGCATGGTCATGTGCCCCCTTCACGGTTTATTCCTCTCGCAGAAGAGATTGGTGAAATCGAAAATATTGGGCGCTGGGTCATCGCGGAAGCTTGCCGTCAGTTAGCAGAATGGCGTAGCCAGAATATTCATATCCCGGCGCTTTCCGTTAACTTGTCGGCACTGCACTTTCGCAGTAATCAGCTGCCTAATCAGGTGTCTGATGCAATGCAAGCCTGGGGTATTGACGGCCACCAGCTGACGGTGGAAATCACGGAAAGCATGATGATGGAACACGATACCGAAATCTTTAAGCGCATTCAGATCCTGCGCGATATGGGCGTGGGCTTATCGGTAGATGATTTTGGCACGGGCTTTTCCGGATTATCCCGCTTAGTCAGTCTTCCGGTAACGGAAATCAAAATTGACAAAAGTTTTGTCGATCGTTGTCTGACGGAAAAACGCATCCTGGCCTTACTTGAAGCCATTACCAGCATTGGGCAAAGCCTCAATTTAACCGTCGTGGCGGAAGGGGTCGAAACCAAAGAGCAATTTGAGATGCTACGTAAGATCCACTGTCGCGTTATTCAGGGATATTTCTTTTCCCGCCCCCTTCCCGCCGAAGAAATTCCAGGCTGGATGAGCAGCGTGTTACCGCTGAAAATCTGACAAATTCCTCTCGCCCGCACTCGCGGGTTTTCCTTTAAGGTGACACTGTCACTTAAATACTGTGATTTCAGCTACGATTCCGGGAGATTCCTTCCTTAACTTCCCCTCTTGCACCAAAACTGCACTACGCTGCACAAATGTTGACCAAAAGTTAAAAAATATAACTTTAAGCCAGCATTCTGGCGCTTCTCCCGGCATGGCATGAGATCTGCATAAGCGGAAAGCGCAGCAATTTTTGTCTTATACAGGAACCGTTTATGTCGGATACCACCGAACTGGTTGATTTAGCCGTAATCTTCCCTGATCTGGAGATCGAATTGAAATACGCCTGCGCTGATAACATCACAGGTAAAGCTATTTATCAGCAAGCGCGTTGTCTGTTACACAAGGATGCGATTACCGCGCTGGCGAAAAGTATCAGCATCGCCCAGCTGTCAGGCTTACAACTGGTGATTTACGATGCGTATCGCCCACAACAAGCACAGGCGATGTTGTGGCAAGCCTGCCCAGACCCGCAATATGTTGTTGATGTGACGGTCGGTTCTAATCACAGCCGTGGCACGGCGATCGACCTGACGCTTCGTGATGAGCACGGGAACATCCTGGATATGGGCGCAGGGTTCGATGAAATGCACGAGCGCTCCCATGCCTATCACCCTTCCGTCCCGCCCGCCGCTCAGCGCAATCGCCTGTTGCTGAATGCGATAATGACTGGTGGCGGTTTTGTCGGTATCTCCAGCGAATGGTGGCACTTCGAATTACCCCAGGCAGCGAGTTACTCTCTGCTCGCTGATCAATTCTCTTGTTTTATATCCCCTGGCACACAGCACGTCAGTTGATCAGGAAACTGTCATGAAGAGATCGATATCGTTTCGTCCCACATTGCTCGCGCTCGTCCTTGCCACAAATTTCCCGGTTGCGCACGCCGCCGTACCGAAAGATATGCTGGTGATTGGTAAGGCCGCCGATCCACAAACCCTCGACCCGGCGGTAACAATAGATAATAACGACTGGACAGTGACCTACCCGTCTTATCAGCGGCTGGTTCAGTACAAAACGGACGGTGATAAAGGCTCAACCGACGTTGAAGGCGATCTGGCAAGTAGCTGGAAAGCGTCTGACGATCAAAAAGAGTGGACGTTCACCCTGAAAGATAATGCTAAATTTGCCGATGGCACACCTGTCACTGCCGAAGCAGTAAAACTTTCTTTTGAGCGGCTACTAAAAATCGGCCAGGGGCCAGCAGAAGCATTTCCCAAAGATTTAAAGATTGATGCTCCCGACGAACATACGGTGAAGTTTACCCTTAGCCAGCCATTCGCACCGTTCCTCTACACGCTGGCGAATGACGGTGCATCCATTATCAATCCGGCGGTGTTAAAGGAACATGCAGCGGATGATGCCCGCGGCTTCCTCGCGCAAAATACCGCCGGTTCCGGACCATTTATGCTGAAAAGCTGGCAAAAAGGTCAGCAATTAGTTCTGGTGCCAAATCCGCATTACCCCGGCAATAAACCGAACTTTAAGCGAGTATCGGTAAAAATTATCGGTGAAAGTGCCTCCCGTCACCTGCAGCTCTCCCGTGGCGACATTGACATTGCCGATGCGCTGCCGGTGGATCAACTCAACGCCCTGAAGCAGGAAAATAAAGTCAATGTGGCAGAGTATCCGTCACTGCGCGTTACCTATCTGTATCTGAATAACAGCAAAGCGCCTCTTAATCAGGCGGATCTGCGTCGGGCCATTTCCTGGTCTACCGATTATCAGGGCATGGTTAACGGCATTCTGAGTGGTAACGGAAAACAGATGCGCGGCCCGATTCCGGAAGGCATGTGGGGCTACGATGCGACGGCAATGCAATACAACCATGACGAAACGAAAGCCAAAGCCGAATGGGATAAAGTGACGAGCAAACCCACCAGCCTGACGTTTCTCTACTCCGATAACGATCCGAACTGGGAGCCTATTGCTTTGGCGACACAATCCAGTCTCAACAAGCTGGGCATCAATGTGAAGCTGGAAAAGCTGGCGAACGCCACCATGCGCGACAGAGTGGGTAAAGGTGATTACGACATTGCGATTGGCAACTGGAGTCCGGATTTTGCCGACCCGTATATGTTTATGAATTACTGGTTTGAGTCAGACAAAAAAGGTCTGCCGGGTAACCGCTCGTTCTATGAAAACAGTGAGGTCGATAAGTTACTGCGCAATGCGCTTGCGACCACCGACCAGACGCAGCGTACCCGGGACTACCAGCAGGCACAGAAAATCGTCATTGATGACGCTGCTTATGTGTACCTGTTCCAGAAAAACTACCAACTGGCGATGAACAAAGAGGTGAAAGGCTTTGTGTTCAATCCCATGCTGGAACAGGTCTTCAATATCAATACCATGAGTAAATAACGTGACCTTCTGGAGTATTTTACGCCAACGCTGCTGGGGGCTGGTGCTCGTGGTGGCGGGCGTCTGCGTGATTACGTTTATTATCTCGCATCTGATCCCTGGCGATCCGGCGCGGTTACTGGCGGGTGACCGCGCCAGCGATGCTATCGTGGAAAATATTCGCCAGCAACTGGGACTGGACCAGCCACTGTATGTACAGTTTTACCGCTACGTCAGCGACCTGTTTCATGGTGACCTGGGAACATCCATTCGTACCGGGCGTCCGGTGCTGGAAGAGTTGCGTATATTTTTCCCGGCGACGCTGGAGCTGGCTTTTTGTGCCCTGCTGCTGGCACTCCTGATTGGCATCCCGCTGGGCATACTCTCTGCAGTCTGGCGAAATCGCTGGCTGGATCATCTGGTGCGAATAATGGCCATTACCGGAATCTCCACACCTGCGTTCTGGCTTGGGCTGGGCGTCATTGTGCTGTTTTATGGTCATCTGCAAATTCTTCCCGGCGGCGGAAGGCTTGATGACTGGCTGGATCCACCAACGCACGTTACCGGCTTTTATCTGCTCGATGCGCTGCTTGAAGGCAACGGTGAAGTCTTCTTCAATGCGTTGCAACATCTCATCTTACCGGCATTAACGCTGGCGTTCGTTCACCTGGGAATTGTCGCTCGCCAGATCCGCTCAGCGATGCTGGAACAATTGAGTGAAGACTACATTCGTACCGCCCGGGCCAGCGGCTTGCCCGGCTGGTATATCGTTTTATGTTATGCGCTACCCAATGCGTTGATCCCATCGATTACCGTATTGGGTCTGGCGCTGGGCGATTTGTTGTATGGCGCAGTGCTCACCGAAACCGTTTTTGCCTGGCCCGGAATGGGTGCATGGGTAGTAACATCAATACAGGCGCTCGACTTCCCGGCAGTGATGGGCTTTGCCGTCGTGGTTTCATTTGCTTATGTGCTGGTCAACCTGGTGGTGGATTTGCTCTATTTGTGGATTGATCCGCGTATCGGACGTGGAGGTGGTGAATGATGCTAAGCGAGGAAACGTCCGCCGTACGCCCACAAAAACAAACGCGATTTAACGGTGCAAAACTGGTATGGATGCTGAAAGGCAGTCCGCTCACCGTGACCGGCGCAGTCATCATTGTATTAATGCTATTGATGATGATTTTTTCACCGTGGCTGGCGACGCATGATCCCAACGCCATTGATTTAACCGCCCGCCTTTTGCCGCCTTCTGCGGCGCACTGGTTTGGCACCGATGAAGTGGGACGCGATCTGTTCAGCCGCGTACTGGTCGGCAGTCAGCAATCAATTCTCGCCGGATTAGTCGTGGTTGCCATTGCGGGTATGATTGGTTCGCTACTCGGATGTCTATCCGGTGTGCTTGGCGGACGCGCAGACGCCATCATCATGCGCATCATGGACATTATGCTGTCGATTCCTTCGTTGGTACTGACAATGGCACTGGCTGCCGCTCTCGGGCCGAGTTTATTTAACGCCATGCTGGCGATTGCTATTGTGCGAATTCCCTTTTATGTGCGCCTGGCGCGGGGGCAAGCATTAGTTGTACGCCAGTATACCTATGTTCAGGCGGCGAAAACCTTTGGTGCGTCGCGTTGGTATCTGATCAGCTGGCATATTTTACGTAACTCCCTGCCGCCGCTGATCGTGCAGGCATCGCTGGATATCGGTAGCGCGATTTTAATGGCCGCCACGTTGGGATTTATTGGCCTGGGTGCTCAACAACCGAGTGCTGAATGGGGCGCGATGGTAGCGAATGGTCGCAACTATGTACTCGATCAGTGGTGGTATTGCGCATTTCCGGGGGCAGCGATTTTGCTTACCGCCGTTGGGTTTAATCTCTTTGGTGATGGTATTCGCGATCTGCTTGACCCGAAAGCAGGAGGAAAGCAGTCATGACCCAACCCGTTCTGGACATTCAACAGCTGCATTTGAGTTTCCCCGGTTTTAACGGTGATGTTCACGCGCTCAACAATGTGTCCTTGCAGATTAACCGCGGCGAAATTGTCGGTCTGGTGGGAGAATCCGGCTCAGGTAAATCAGTCACCGCAATGCTGATTATGCGTCTGCTACAGACGGGCAGTTATTGCGTACATCGGGGGCAGATTTCACTGCTGGGAGACGATGTTCTTAACGCTCGGGAAAAACAGCTTCGTCAGTGGCGCGGCGCACGAGTGGCGATGATCTTTCAGGAACCGATGACCGCCCTCAATCCGACACGTCGAATAGGTCTTCAGATGATGGACGTGATCCGCCATCATCAACCAATAAGTCGTCGGGAAGCCAGAGCTAAAGCGATTGCCCTGCTGGAAGAGATGCAAATCCCGGATGCCGTGGAAGTTATGTCGCGCTATCCGTTTGAGCTTTCAGGTGGTATGCGCCAGCGGGTAATGATTGCGCTGGCATTCTCCTGCGAGCCGCAATTGATTATTGCCGACGAACCGACTACGGCGCTGGACGTCACGCTACAGTTGCAGGTACTGCGTTTGCTTAAACATAAAGCCCGCGCCAGTGGAACTGCGGTACTGTTCATCAGCCATGATATGGTCGTGGTGTCGCAACTGTGCGATAGCGTTTACGTGATGTATGCCGGAAGCGTAATTGAAAGCGGCGTGACGGCAGACATTATCCATCATCCCCGGCATCCGTATACCATTGGTTTGCTGCAATGCGCACCAGAACATGGAGTACCACGCCAGCCATTACCCGCCATTCCAGGGACGGTACCAAACCTCACCCATTTGCCTGAAGGCTGCGCTTTTCGCGATCGTTGCTATGCGGCAGGTGCACAGTGTGAAAACGTCCCGGCGCTGACAGCGTGTGGTGACAACAACCAGCGCTGCGCCTGTTGGTATCCGCAGCAGGAGGTCATAAGTGTCTGACACGTTATTAACGTTACGCGACGTCCATATCAATTTCCCGGCCCGTAAAAACTGGCTTGGTAAAACTACGGAACATGTTCATGCCATCAATGGTATTGATTTACAGATCCGCCGTGGTGAAACCTTAGGGATCGTCGGCGAGTCAGGCTGCGGCAAAAGCACCCTCGCACAGCTTTTAATGGGCATGCTGCAACCGAGCCACGGGCAGTACATCCGTTCTGGCTCACAACGCATTATGCAGATGGTGTTTCAGGACCCGCTCTCTTCGCTCAATCCGCGCTTACCGGTGTGGCGCATCATCACAGAACCGCTCTGGATAGCTAAGCGTAGTAGTGAACAACAGCGGCGAGCGTTGGCAGAGGAGCTGGCTGTGCAGGTGGGTATTCGTCCGGAGTATCTCGACCGCCTGCCTCATGCGTTCTCCGGCGGGCAGCGGCAACGTATCGCCATTGCCAGAGCACTCTCTTCGCAGCCTGACGTGATTGTGCTTGATGAGCCAACCTCTGCACTGGATATCTCCGTGCAGGCGCAGATCCTCAATTTACTGGTAACGCTACAGGTAAATCGCGGGCTGACCTATGTGCTGATCTCACACAATGTCTCGGTGATTCGTCATATGAGCGATCGGGTAGCGGTGATGTATCTCGGGCAGATTGTAGAACTGGGCGACGCGCAGCAGGTGTTGACGGCACCTGCACATCCATACACCCGATTATTGCTGGATTCCCTCCCCGCCATTGATAAACCGCTGGAGGAAGAATGGGCATTACGTAAAACGGATCTGCCGGGAAACCGCACGTTGCCGCAAGGCTGTTTTTTCTACGAACGTTGCCCTCTGGCAACCCACGGATGTGAAGTCCGGCAATCATTAACAATAAGGGAGGACGGACGTGAGATCCGGTGCTGGCGGGCGCTGTAGAGATGCTAACAACGCATCAGGCATTCACGCGCCTGACGCGTCATCCGGCAATGCTTTACGATTTCAACTGGTAATCAAGCGTAATTTCCGCTTTCAGTACCTGAGAAACCGGGCATCCTGCTTTTGCTTTCTGGATGATGCCGTCAAAGGTAGAGGCATCAATACCCGGCACCGCAACTTCACTCTTCAGTGCGATTTTCGTAATCGCAAAACCGGCATCCACTTTATCCAGCGACACATCGGCGGTGGTATCAATCGATGTTGGCGTGAATCCCGCTTCCCCCAGCATTAATGAAAGCGCCATTGAGAAACATGCGGCATGCGCTGCGCCAATCAGTTCTTCAGGGTTGGTTCCTTTTTCGC
>SKEK01000921.1_pt1 | contig 14146 bp, 12 predicted proteins | sample 4826761 | NCBI WGS metagenome assembly SKEK01 (sample SAMN11008811, study PRJNA524170) | human gut metagenome | biome: Human fecal sample; material: Feces; isolation source: fecal sample from pouch patient p32 | host: Homo sapiens | place: Israel: Tel-Aviv | collected 2015-10-13 | reverse complement strand
TAATTCATTACGGACATTTAATAATTTTTAGTGGAGAAAGTTACAGATTAAAAAATGCTATATCACGAAAAAATGGTGGTGCTCTTTAAAAATGCTAGAGTGCTGCTGAAAAAAGTTGCAATACACACCTCTAAATGTTCTCTTAAACTTTTTCCACCAACTGTTATCCCCTCTAAAACCACTTTTGTTTCAAGTAAAGTCAATGTATTTCCCTCTATAGCGTTAGAGTTATATGTCCATTCTAATAAAACACTTTCTCTTAAACTTTTTACTGTCTCTTCTGACAATGGTCTCAATTCATCTAATTTTAATTTTTTTTGATTAATTTCATCAAAAATATTTTTTTCAATCATTTTTATCACCTATTTCAATTTATTTATATTTTAATAGCTACTTTTCTATTTTAATCTTAATCTCGCCATTTTTTGCTACTAAATTCATTATACCATTTTGAGGGATACATATACTAGGAATTGTATGTCCGCAATCAAAATTATAAATTATAGGATAATCTCTTTTACCAACAATCTCATCTATAAGCTCCTCATATTTCAAACCTGAATTTTTATTGTTGTATATTTCTGGTTTACTAAAAATTAAACCTTTTAAATTATCAAAAATTTTATAAAGTTTTAAAGCATTTAGACTTCTCTCTTCTAAAGTTATAGTAGCATCTTCATCCTCTAAAACCAGAATACAATTTTTTAAATCGGGAATAAAATCACTGCCAAAAAGTGTAACAAACGTTTCTATATTTGCAACGATAACTCTTCCTCTTCCTTCCCCTTCATTTAAAATCTTCCAACCATCATTTTTTTCATATAACCTCTCATTTTTCCATTCTTCAGTTAAAGCATTTAAAAGTTGATTCGACCATTTTTCAGGAGGTATCAAATCATAACTTTTTTCAATTAAAGCCTGAAAAAAACTACTTTCCCCAAATATATTTTTAGAATGATATTCACCAAAAGTTGGGATTAGTGATGCTCCATATATAATAGAAAAATTTGTTTTCTCTAAAAATGCCATTTGAAGAGCTGTTATATCACTATATCCACAAAGAATTTTTTTAGTATTTTTTATTTTGTCAAAATCTAAGTATGGAAGTAAACTAGCACTATTATAACCTCCAATAACAGGCATTAAAATATCAATATCTTCATCTAAAATTAAATTCATTAGTTCATTAGCTCTCTCTTTTCCAGAGGCAGTTCGATATCCTTGAAAGTTTTTATTTTGAATTAAATTTCCCTCTTTTACATTAAATCCCAGTTCTAATAACCTAGATTTAGCATATTTATATTTTGATGCAAATAAAATATGAGCAGGACTTGATGGAGCAAAAATTCCTATTGTCATTTTTTTCATTAATCTCCCCCTTTACACTTATACAGAATAGTAAACCATCTTGAAGAAAATATCTTTTCCAGTTAAAGTATCTTTTATATAAATATTTTCAATTTTGAATCCATTTTTTTGATAACATTTAATAGCTCTTCTATTAAATGAACGAACCTCTAATACAATTTTTGTTATATCTGGATATTTAATTTTACTTTGATTTTTAATCGCATTCATCAATTCATTTCCTAAACCTTTACCACACAAAGATGGATTTAAAGCTAAACTCACCAAAATAAATTCTCCCGTATTATGAAGCCTAAAATTACCGATTAAAATATTTAAAGTATTGTACAAACCAAAATATTCGATTGCTCTTACATTATCAATTGTAATAGCCCAGTTTTGTTTACACATCGTCTCCCAAGAAGGATAGTTATAAACTGAATATTCTCCTAAATATTTCCAAAGACTAATCTCTTTAGCTTCAATTTCTGAAATGTTTTTTATAATCATACTCCTCCTATTTCTCTCATAAAAAGTCTATACAAATTAAAAGTTAAGATCATTAGTATTTCTTAATCAATTTTTTTAACAATATAAAGTCCGTGGTTACTATATCCCAATAACGATTCATCATCACATGAAGCTAAATGATAGTTTTTAAATATATCAAACTCTTTTTCTGAAAAACTATTAACTTTTTCACTAAATAATCTTCCTATCCCATCTGTAGCAAGATTAGATATCTTTCTAAATCCAATTTTATCTACAAGCTTCTCTATCTCTTTTGGAGTAAAGTAATTTGATTATGTCAATAGGTAAAGCTCTGATATTATCTCGGCTTTTTCCCCTGACCCACACCGTACGTGAGACTTTCACCTCATACGGCGTTCCATCAATAATAATCTATTTATCTTAATTTAACTCGAAATTTTCTGCTTTTATACGGAAGTTTTGAACCTTTTGAATTATTTCTTTTAAGGTGTCAACCATTTTTATTTTTCCGTTACTATAATCATCCTTATTGAATTCTACAACTTCTCTTGTTAGTAATTTCGCGTACTTTATAAGGGTTTCTTTCTTAGTGCTATGTATCATTTTATGAGCATAGCTATGTATGAAAGCTAGGTTTTTATATTCATCTGTCCCGCCTATATGTCTAGGGGTAATGTGATGAGTTTCCATTTGCCTTATCTTTAGAGGTATTTGAGTTATTCTACATAATCCGCCTTGACCTGAATATAGGGATATACGGTTATCATTGTATTCTAGACTTTGCCCTCTTATGGGGTTAGCCATCAGATTTCTTAGTATCCTTATATCAACTGTAAATAGGTTTGTATGGACTTTAGCCCTACCACCCACTGTATAATCACAAATATCTTGTGAGAAATTCATTGGTGGTTTAGTTTTGATTCCTGCAATCGGGAATAGGGCTATGCCTCTAATGTAATATGTCTTAAAGTTGTAATCGCCATAGTATTTCATATATGTTTCGGATTTCCTTCCGTTGTTGGAGCTTATATTTCTTAATCGGTTGTGTAGAGATTTTAAGAGGGAGTACCCAATTTCGCTGAAGTCTTGGCTTACTAGGGTGGCTACGTTGTAGTGATTGTGTTTCCCTAATACCATTGCATTCCACCTGTTTATGTTTTTAACGGTGGGGTTCTTCTTTATTCGTCTGATTTGTTCTTTCAAGTCCTTCTTGGTTTTCTCCTTAGCTTTGTCGCACATATGTGACGTCACTACTCTTTTATTATTCTTTTCTCTCGTTTTAATTTTGATACCTAAGAATTCTGAATATTCGTTATTTAGGCAAGTTATCTTTGACTTTTCTTCACTTATATCTAAATGTAATCTTTCCTTTAACCATTGTTTTACTGCTATGTAGGTTCTTTTGGCCTCTTTTTTCGTTCTGCACATGATTTTGAAATCGTCTGCATATCTTATTATGAAGATTTCCTTTAAGTGGGATTTTCTTAATGCCCGGTATTTATTTTCATTTAATGTGTATTTATGTCCTGTTGTTTTAGTTTCCCATTGTGAAGATATCCACCAATCTAGTTCGTTTAGGACTATGTTTGATAGTAGTGGACTTAGTATTCCACCTTGCGGAGTTCCTTTATTAGGAATTCCTTCCCCTTCTATAGGAGCTTTCAGGATTTTCTTAATTACACTTAATAGATTTTTATCTCTTATACCCATTGCCCATATTTGTTTAAGTAGTTTTGGGTGATGTACATTATCAAAGAATCCTTTTATATCTATGTCTACACAGTAGTTCAATTTTGACCTTTGTACAAGGGTGTACATTCTTGATATTGCGTGTTTTGTACTTCTATTAGGTCTGAAACCATAGCTATGGTTATAGAATTTAGCTTCACAAATAGGTTCCATTACTTGCTTTATACATTGTTGTAGTATTCTATCCTCTATGGTAGGAATACCAAGAGGTCTGGTTTTTCCAGTATCCCCTTTAGGAATGTGTACCCTTCTAACTTCATGTGGTTCATAGTTTTTAAGTCGTGCTTGAGTGTATTTAACATAATCCTCGGTTTCCATGTTCATTATATCAACTATGGTTTTATCGTTGGTTCCACCCGTTCGACTACCCCTATTAGCTTTTATATTTCTATATGCGAGTTTTATATTGTTCTCATCAGAGATAATCTCCATAAGTTTCGTAAAAGATTTGCCGTTTACACTTTGTTTGTAAAGTCTGTCAAAAACTTTTTGTATATCGTAATATTCATTATTTCTAATGTTCTGTTTCTTACGTATTTTTACAGTATCCGTCAGTTTTCCTCCTTGTTAGGGTACTCCCTTCTCTTAGTCTTACACGCAACCGAATATCATTTCGTTAATTAGATTTTAATATTATTGTTGACTTGGGACTATCCCTCCACCACTTATTATCATGGCTTCATAGGTACTGTGTCCCTACTCTCACAAGATTAAGGCAACTTCATATCCTTAGGATACTTATATGCACCAACCATTCTAACCAATTTCTGCTAGTTGTATCTTGCTTTCAACGTTCCGTTAATTCTATCGTTAATATTACTTAGGTGGTCACTATGAGCCTGTGACCTTGATATCCCCTGTTAGGATATATGGAGTTTCATAGAGTCGAGTTTTACTAATCCACAGTCACACCGCTGTTTTATACGGTACACACATTTCTGTGTATTCTCTTTCTAGACCCTTACATTCGCAACTTTGTCATTCCCTCTTGTATACGGGAAATTCTCACCATATAATATTGACTCCCGACCTGTCACCACTCGACTACCTCTAGTTCGCATTTCCATCACATTCCTTTAGGGAGATGTGCAGGATGGCTCTCAGCCGACTTTACCGAGCTTCACACCTCAAAGTAGGTTAGTACTTTGACGCATGTCGGAGTATCAGAGGAAACCCTTCAAGGCGTTACCCTATCATTTGATTTCTCGAATTAACAGTTCTCCATTAGTTTATGCAACTAATGTGTTGTAGATTTTCACTACAAAACGTTTCGCACCAACCCAAAAGTTACCTTCATCCTCTGATTTCATTATCCCGCTAGTGAGCGTTTTTTCTATAAAACTTTCTTTTAAATAGTTATTATTTAGCATAGTGTTTGCGAGTATATAATGCTTATTTATATAAGCTATTGCTAAAATTCCATCTTTTTTTAAAATTCGTCTTGATTCCATTATACAACTTCTCTGATCTTCTACTGACGTTAAATGATACATCGGTCCTAAGCATAAAACAACATCAAAACTCTCATCAGAAAATTCTGATAAATCTATAGCACTTCCTAAATAAGTTTTTATTTTTTCACTATTTTTCTCTTTTATCTTTTGTTCTATTATTTCTACATGTTTTGGAACAATATCTAAAGCCACTACCTCATGTCCTTTGTCATTATAATAAAAACTATAATTTCCTGTTCCAGCTCCTAATTCTATAATTTTATCCCCTGACTTAATAATTGAGTTAAGCTTTTCAATAGTTGTTATAAACTCTAGTTTATTCACATTTGATTTAAAAAGTCTTTTATCCTCATCATACTCTTCATAATACTTTAAAATGCTATTCATATACTCTCCCCTATATATAAATATTTTTTCTTGTGGTATTATAAAAATAGAGATAAGTTAATCACTACTTATCTCTACTTTTATTCTTTTTTCAATTAGCATATCACATTCTTTTAAAATTTTATACTCTTTATATTAAAATAAATTCTTATAAATAAAAAGAGAAACCTTAGTTTTCTTTTTATTAATTATGATATTTATAAAAATTTTCAGGTCTTCCAACTTCACCATAAGATGTGTTAACAGTTAGTTTATTTATAGAAACCAAATATTTTAGATATTTATTTAGAGTTACAGTACTTATATTAAGCTCTTCAGAAAGTTTATTAGCATTCCACCATTTTTTTCTATTTTCACTTAAAAACAACTCAATTTTTTCTAAAGTTTTTTCATTTATTCCTTTTGGAAATTCTGTTTGAGTGGAGTCAAAAGAGAAATATTCATCACACTCTTCTTGATCCATAGTAGTTTTTATAAGTAGCTCATTTTTCTTTAAAAACTTACCAATAGCTGTATCTAATCTAGCTTGATTATACGGTTTAATTAAAAAATCTATAGCTCCAAAAGCAACAGCTTCTTTGATTTTATTAGATTCGTTTAAAGCTGTAATAAAAATAATATCTGTTAAGATTCCTTTAGATCTAATTTTTTTTAAAATCTCAATCCCATTACTTTCCTCTAAGTAAACATCACATAAAATCAAATCTACAAAATTTTTTTCAAGAATTTCAAAAACTTCCTCTTCGTTCTTTGCTATGTTAATAACTTCTAAGTTACTATATTTCTCTAAAAAAATACTGTTTATAGATGCAACCATAGGATCATCTTCAACAATTAATACTTTATACATCTTTATTCTCCTTATTCAATATGATTGTAAAATATTTTCCATAATCAACCTCTTCTAAAAGAAACTGTCCATTATAAAGTTCAATTTTAGATTTTACAAGAGCTAATCCAATACCTCGATTTGTTCCTTTAGAAGAAACATATCTTTCAAACATTTTATTTTTTATATTAGGATCAACTTTTAAACCATTATCAAAAACTGTAATTTGAATAGAATCATTGTCTTCTAATAAAAGAAGCTCAATTTTTTTATCATCAATTTTAGTTTTCTCCAAAGCTTCAATTGCATTTTCTAAAAGATTAGATACAATAGTTATAATATCAAGTGAGGTAATGAACCCGTGCTCTTTAAATAAAATAGAATCTTGATCAATTGTAAAATTGATACCTTTTTCTTTTATAACACTAAACTTTCCAATTAAAATTCCTAATATATAATAATCAGAAATATTAGCAATTTCAGTTAATATCTTCATACTACTATTCTCTAAATTTTTCATATATTCTTGAACTAAGTCATATTTTTTTAATTGGATTAATCCAGAAATCACTTGAAGTTGATTTTTAAATTCATGGTTATTTTCTCTAAATCCAGTAATTACATTATTTATACTTGTGAGTTCTTTTGCTAAATTTATAATTTCTAGATGTTTATAGAAGGTTATAATAACTCCTAGGTGATTTTCATCCTCTAAAAGATGAATTATACTAACAAAAACTTTTTCATGACCTATTTTTATCTCTTTGAAATAAACATTTTTTTTCTCATAGAAAATGTCATAAAATCTTTTTATAAAAAGTTGAATATCAAACTCATGAAGAATTTCAAAAACTTTTTTATTGATATTTATTATCTCTAAAGATGAATTTAAAACAACCACTCCTTCATGAATATTGTCAATAATAGTGGCTTGTTGTTGTACAAGACTTTTCGTATTTACATAAAGATTTGTAATCTCTTCAGGCTCTAAGTTAAGCATCTCTTTTTTTATTTTTTTTGCAAAAACTCTAGAACTTATAAAAATAAAACTAGAGCTTACAAAAGCAAGAAGTAAAATCTTTAATAAAATAAGAAATATAGTATGTCTAAAAATATTAAAGAGCTTTCCAACCATGACAAAACCTATGATTTCTTTATTTCTAATTATAGGTTCAAATCTTCTATATGTTAAACCTTGAGATCCTTTAGTTATTATAAAGTATCCCTTTTTATTTTTAAAAACCTCTTCACTATCTTTAGTTCCAAATATTTCTCCAATTTTACTTGTATCAAGATGACTAAAACGACGTTTATTTTTATCAGCTATAACTACAATATCAACATCTTGATTATTATCAACAAATATCTCTGCATATTTTTGTAGATTAAAATTTCCATTAATTATAGAATCTTTTACAAATTTAGTATTGGAAATTTCAAGAGCTACTTCACTTAAACTTCTTTTTACTTTGCTAGTTTCATTATTAATCTCTGTATAAGTTATTATTCCTATAAGTAATATTAGCAAAGGAGAGGTTATTAAAATAGATAATTTAATAACTCTTTGTTCAAAACGGCTTTTCATTTATACCTCCGCAAAATAATTGTACTATTTTTTATCCTATATTTTAACTCATATATATAAATCTTTCTAGTAAATTTTGTTTCTAAAAAAGGAAGTGATAGATAAGCATTGAAAAAATTACAAAATGATTTTATTTAAGAGAATATTTAATGAAAATTTTATGGAGGATTAAGATGAAAATATTAGATTTAATTAAAAAAGCTCGTTCTCACAGAAGCTTCAAAAATATTAGTGTTCCAATGGATGATTTAATGAAAGTTATTGAAGGAGCCCACTTTTCATCAGCTGGTGCTAACAAACAATTTCTAAGATATGTTTTAGTAAATGATAAAGATATATGTTCTCGGCTTTTTAAAGATGTTGTTTGGGCTAGTCAAATAGAATGGAAACCTACTGAAGATGAAGCTCCAGGAGGATATATAGTTATATTTACAGATAACCCTCCTAAGTTACCACTAAATTTTATATATGCGGATTGTGGTATAGCTCTTCAAAATATGAAATTAATAGCAACATCATTAGGATATGGAGTTAACTTCATGGAGCCTGTAAAAAAAGATGATATTTTAGAAACACTAAATATTTCAAAGGAATATATTCCACTTTTTGTAATGCCGATAGGAGTCCCTACAGATGAGGTTGTTTTAACAGTAGTTGAAAATGAAAATATGAAGTATTGGAGAGAAAATTTAGAAAATCATAATTACAAGCATTTTGTGCCTAAATTATCTCTTGATCAACTTATAATTAAGAAAATTTTAAAAAATAAAAGACGCTAAAATTTAAAATTCTAGCGTCTAATAATAAAAATATTATTTATATTTTATTTTAAGCCTTAAAATAATTCCTGCTAAAGATAATGTAACTAAATTTGCCATAATAAGAGGTATATCATTTTTAATAAAACCATATACTAACCAACCAAAAACTCCAAGAGTAAACATAGAATACATTATTAAAGAAATTCCACTTGTATCCTTTGTCTTTATAGTTTTTATAGCTTGTGGTAAAAATGATAATGTTGTTAAAAGTGCAGCACAATATCCAATTGTATCTATAATATTTTCCATATAATTAATCTCCTTGAATTGCTGTTAATTTTATTAAACAGCTCTTAAAATCTCCGACTAAACTATCAAAATCTCCTTCTATTTGTATGTTCCCTAAATCATTAAAAGATGGTTCTTTAAATATAAGTCCACTATTTCCTAATTCGTCACCATAATATGTCTTTCCTTGAATTTGTAAACTTTCAATAGAGTATAATTTTTTTTCATCTAGTCCCTTAACTTTTAAAGATTCGTATCCTGAATTAGGTACCGATAGAACTTTATATTTTGCAACAATTGCTTCTGTTTTATCTCGATTTACAACCATCCAAGCAGCATCATTTAGTTTATCTTCAAAAGGAGATATTAATCTATAGAAATCACCATATTGAATTAACTTTCTATTTGTTTTAAAGAATTCTATTTGTTTTTTTACAATCTCTTTTTCATAATCAGAGATTTTATTTAAATCTAGTTCATATCCAAAAGCACCAAAGAAAGCTACATTACCACGAGTTTTTATAGAAGTCATTCTATTTGTTTGATGATTTGGAACTGCTGAAACATGAGCTCCCATAGATGATATTGGATAACATAATGATGATCCATATTGAATTTTAATTCTTTCCACTGCATCTGTGTCATCGCTTGTCCATGCTTGTGGCATATAATAAAGCATTCCAGAGTCAAATCTATTTCCTCCACTTGCACAAGATTCAAATAATATTTCAGGAAATTCTGAAGTTAACTTTTCCAACAACTCGTATAATCCTAAAATATATCTATGGAAAACCTCTCCTTGATTTTGAGAATCTAAAACTTCTGACCAAACTTCAGTCATTGGTCTATTCATATCCCATTTTATATAAGATATTTTAGAATTTTTTAAAATTTTAGAAATTTTTTCATAAAGATAATTACGAACGTCTTCTCTTCCTAAATCTAAGGTATGTTGATTTCTACTTGGAGTATTAACTCTTTTAGGAGCTTGGAGTATCCAATTTGGATGATTTCTATAAAGTTCACTATCTTTATTAACCATTTCCGGTTCAAACCAAAGTCCAAATTTAATTCCCATTGCTTCGACTTTTTTAGATAATCCTTCCACTCCACTTGGAATTTTTTCTAAATTACTCCACCAATCACCAAGACCAGCTTTATCATGATTTCTTGCACCAAACCAGCCATCATCTAAAACAAATAACTCAACACCTAATTCCTTTGCTTTACTAGCTATATCTAAAATTTTATCTTCATTAAAATCAAAATATGTAGCTTCCCAGTTGTTTAAAAGAATTGGCCTAACTTGATCTCTCCAAACACCTCTTGCTAATCTTTCTCTATAAAGTCTGTGATAATTTAAACTTAGGCCATTCATTCCAGAACTAGAATATACCATTATCACTTCTGGACTTTGAAACTCATCATCCTTTAATAAAGTCCATTGAAAATTAAAAGGATTTATACCAATGGACACTCTTAATTTGTTATAATGATTTTTCTCTACAACCTCAATGTGATTTCCACTGTAAACTAAATTAAATCCATAAACTTCTCCACTGAATTCAGTTGTCTCTTTTCTTTTTAAAGCTATAAATGGATTACTATTTACACTGCTTGTTCCTCTTTTACTATCTATTACAAACTTATTTTGATTTATCTCTGTTATTTCAATATGTCTTTCTCTTGCCCAAGCTCCAGACAAATGAACTATTTGAAAATTTGGTTCTTTAAAATCAATAGAAGCACTTAAAAATCTTTCTAAAACAAGTTTTTCATCAGAGTTATTTTTTATATGAGCATTTCTAGAAATTACATCATAATCTCTAAAAATAGTGTAGCTTAAAGTTAATACTGCTCCTATCGTTTCATCTTTTAAATAAATCTTTAAAGTTTTAGCTTCATCTTCACTTTCAACGTAAGTATTTGGAAGATTTTTTAGATTTTCTTTACCTTCTATAACTTCATACGAATCATATATAAAATTTGTAACTCTACTTCCATTTTCTTGTAAAACAACTATTGCGGGCTCTCTATAATCACCATTTCCATAACTTGGATATTCTTGTGGCAAAATATCTTTACAAAATCCTCTTCTATGTTCCAAACAATTTGGAGTTACAGGCACTTCTGCTGCAGTCACTTGGATTATATGTTCATAAGAATTTCTAGGTATAAGTTTCTTTCCAAAATATATATGTCCCAAGGTTCCATCTTCTAAAACTTTAAGTATATAACTAATATTATTATTATATAGATGAAACTCTAAATTATTTTTATTTACTAATATGTTCATTTAATCTTACTCCTCCTAAGCTTCTGCTCTTTTTTCTATTTTTGATTTTTGTCTATATTTTCTAATAGATATAACTAATAATGCTGTAATAGTCCATAATAAACCTAAACCTTTTTGTAATCCTTGAAAATTTAAACTTGCTAATCCAAGTTTTGAAAAAATTACATAAAATGATAACATTACAGCTATTATTATTACTCCAGCTTCATATTGATATTCCCAAGGTGTAATTTCTACTACATTTTTATTTACTAAAACATATGGAGTCTCTCTTGGTTTTATTTTTCCAATAACTAACATAATCCCACAACTTATAATAAATAATATTGTTAATTGATGTAAGAAATGTAATTCAGGTTTTATTATAAGCTGTAATACCGCGTACGATGATACGAAAAATACTAATGATACTTTTGCTGCTATTGCAGGAACATATTTTGTCATATAACCGATAAATATAATTGTAAAGATTGGTACATTAAAGAATCCGTTAACAATTTGTAAATATTGAAATAACCCTTGAGGTGCATTCATAATCATCGGAGCTATTAACATAGAAATTAACGCAATAATACTTCCAAATACTTTTCCTTTTGACACTATTTCAGCATCTGTTTTATTTTTCCCAAAAACTGGTTTATAAACATTTAAACAAAATAATGTAGATGCACTGTTTAAAACACTATTATAAGTACTTAAAACTGCTCCAAACATAACTGCTGCAAAAAATCCTACAAAATATTTAGGCATTAAATCTTTTATCAAATGAGAGTAAACTAAATCAGGTGCTGCATAATTTTCTCCATACATATGGAAAGCTATAATGCCTGGAACGATTACTATAAGTGGTGTAAAAATTTTTAATAATCCTGCTAACATAACTCCCTTTTGTCCCTCTTTTAAATTTTTAGCACCCAATGCTCTTTGAATAATTCCTTGATCAGTTCCCCAATAGTAAAGATTAACTAAAAGCATACCTGTAAAAAGAGTTGTAAATGGAACTGGATCGGAACTAGATCCAATAGCATCAAATTTTTCTGGATGAGCTACAACTAAATCTCCTATTCCTTTTAAAACAGAACCATCTCCAATATATTTAAATCCAAAATATGGAACAGATAATCCCCCAATTATAAGTCCAATTCCATTTAGAGTATCTGAAAAGGCAACTGCTTTCAATCCTCCAAAAATAGCGTAGATTGCACCAATAACTCCTATTGCCCATACTGTTATCCAGATTCCAGTACCATAAGAAACACCCAAAATTCCTGAAATATCAAAAAGTTGACTCATTACCAAAGCTCCTGCATAAAGTGTAGGTGGTAATCCATTTAAAACATAACTAATTAAAAATAAATATGTTACAAACTTTTTAACTCCTGGATCAAAACGATCCTCTAAAAATTCAGGAATTGTAGTTAATCCTCCTTTTAAATATCTTGGAACTAAAAACATAGCAACTAATACTAAAGTAATTCCAGATCCAACTTCCCATCCCATAACTGACATATTATGTGTATAAGACTGTGCACTCATACCTGCAAAATTTGCTGGACTTAAGTTAGTTAGCATTAACGACCCTGCTATAAATCCTGCTGTCAAACTTCTTCCTCCTAAAAAATAACCATCGTTAGTATCTAGAGTTTCTCCTTTAGTTTTATAGTAAGTTATAACTGCAACTAAAGCAGTAAAAAAAATAAAAGATAAAAACATTAACATAAAACAACACTCCCCTTTACTTTATTTTAAAAAATTTTAATCTTCGAAATAATCACTTATATTTTCAACTAATTTTGTTTTTGTATATTCAACTGTACTTGTTATTGAATCTGAAATTAAAAACTCTATACTTTTTTTAGCTGTATCTTTTAACATTGGAGAAACCGTTTTTAGTCCCATTGGAACTGTATATTTTAAATTGTCAAAACCCCAAATTTCTAACTTTTTGTAATCTATCTTCTCTTCGCTTAAAGCTCTAACAACTCCAAAGAGCATATTATCTGAAGCTGAAAAAATCGAATCAAACTCTATTTTGTTTTTTAAAACCTTTTTCATATTTTTATAAGCTTTTTCTTTTGAATAATCAGATTCATATATTAAATTTCTATCTACAATAATAGACTTATTGTTTAATGTATCTATGTACGCTCGTTCTCTTTCTACCCCTGAAAGTTTTTTCATATCTCCTGAAAAAAATAAAACTTTATTATTATTTTTATTTAAAATTTTCTCCATAGCTGCTGCTGCTCCACCATAATCATCCGTATTTATATATAGTGTTTGCTTTGCTTTGCTATTTAATTTTGTATCATAATCTACTACCACTACCTTGTATTCACTTTCAATCATTTTTTCTAAAAATAAATTATTCTTTAAAAAACCAATAAATATTCCACTACAAACATTCCCATTTTTAAAAAATGTTTCTATTCTTTTTTCATCATTAGAATCCTTAATATAATCAACCAAAATTTGATGATTTTTTAAGAACGCCTCTTTAACAACCGTATCTGTAAAATTCATAAAATATGCAGTATCCATGGCTGTAGTTCTATTTATCATATTTGGTTCATATATAAAAATGCCAATAACTTTATTTTTTTTTCCTGCTAACGTTTGAGCATTTAGATTTGGAATATAATTATACTCATCTATTATTTTTAAAATTTTTTCTCTATTTTTTTTACTTACATTTGGATGATTATTTAAAACTCTTGAAACAGTACTTCTTGAAACTCCTGCTATTTCAGCAATTTTTATGCTATCTATTTTCAATTAAATTCTCCTTTAAATATTGGACAGCTGTCCAAAAATTGATTAAAAAAATATTATGTTCGTATTATAAATTATTTCTATAAAAATAAAACATTTTTATAGAAATAATTTAAAAAGTTTTTTAACTTAAGTAAAAAAAGATTTTATTTACAAGCTATATCAATTTTCATATCTTTATAATAA
>SKEK01000560.1_pt1 | contig 14149 bp, 8 predicted proteins | sample 4826761 | NCBI WGS metagenome assembly SKEK01 (sample SAMN11008811, study PRJNA524170) | human gut metagenome | biome: Human fecal sample; material: Feces; isolation source: fecal sample from pouch patient p32 | host: Homo sapiens | place: Israel: Tel-Aviv | collected 2015-10-13 | reverse complement strand
GCTGGCGTGATGGCCTGAATAATGTCGTCGGTAGACAGTTCGCTGGTTTTGCCGCTTAAGGCGATGGTTCCGTCGCGCATCACGCTAATTCGATCGGCAATCTGGCGAATTTCCGGCAGCTTATGCGAGATAAAAACAATACCCACGCCAGTAGCAAGCAGCTCTTGCAAGCGAGTAAACAAGCGTTCGGTTTCCGCAGGGGTAAGCGAGGCGGTAGGTTCATCGAGGATCAGAATCCGCGAGTCGCGCATCAGCCCGCGGAGGATTTCCACCATTTGGCGATCGGCGACATCCAGCGATCCTGCCAGACTATGCAGATCAAACTGGCAGCCCAGCGCCGCCAGCAAGTTCTTCATTTTCTGCATGGAGAGCTGTTTTTTTGCCAGCCCAAACAGGATGTTTTCTTTTATCGACAGGCTTGGGAAAAGCAGCGGTTCCTGGGGAACGAGATAAATACCCAGCTGATGAGCATGAACTGGCGTTAATCTGGCGTAGTTGTTGCCCCCAATCTCCAGCGTACCGCTATCAGCAGGGGTAATACCGGCAATAATCTTCATTAACGTCGATTTACCGGCACCATTGCCGCCGAGCAGGGCGTGGACCTCCCCCTGATGCAACGTAAAATCGATGCCTTTCAGGACATTGACCCCTGAATACTGTTTATAAACCGAGCGGGCGCAAAGTAGCGGTAACGCGCGGGTATCACTCGTTTGCATATTTCCCCCGTTCAGTTTTGCAGGTGAGTTTTGAACAAATGTATTTCTGCTTTTAATTTGTTCATAACCTTAGGTGGACATTGCACATATTTCCGACGAATAGATCACAATTTATGCTATTTTGATTTTCACGGTTGCGTTTGTTCATACTCGTAGAGTCAAACTGTGGTTGCCATCACAGATATAAATGCGCAAGAACTGAACAATTGCATTAAAGATTTAAATATGTTCAAAGTGAAGAATGAATTATGACAATCAACGATTCGGTAATTTCAGAACAGGGAATGTGTGAAGAAGAACAGGTCGCGCGGATCGCGTGGTTTTACTACCACGACGGGCTGACCCAGAGTGAGATCAGCGATCGTCTCGGCCTGACACGTTTGAAAGTATCGCGATTGCTGGAGAAAGGGCATCAGTCCGGCATTATTCGCGTACAGATTAATTCTCGCTTTGAAGGCTGTCTGGAATATGAAACTCAATTACGTCGTCAGTTTTCGCTGCAACATGTCCGGGTGATCCCTGGGCTTGCGGATGCTGATGTCGGCGGGCGACTAGGGATAGGCGCGGCGCATATGTTGATGAGTTTACTTCAACCACAACAGATGCTGGCGATTGGTTTTGGCGAGGCAACCATGAATACGCTGCAACGCTTAAGTGGTTTTATTTCGTCACAGCAAATTCGCCTGGTCACGCTCTCCGGTGGCGTCGGTTCTTATATGACGGGTATCGGGCAGCTTAACGCGGCGTGCAGTGTGAATATTATTCCGGCTCCGTTGCGGGCATCCTCCGCTGACATTGCCCGTACGCTAAAAAATGAAAATTGCGTCAAAGATGTTCTGCTAGCCGCGCAAGCAGCGGATGTGGCGATTGTCGGCATTGGGGCCGTGAGTCAACAAGACGACGCGACGATCATTCGCTCCGGTTATATCAGCCAGGGCGAACAGTTAATGATTGGCCGAAAAGGGGCGGTTGGCGACATTTTAGGCTACTTTTTTGATGCAAAAGGTGACGTTGTCACGGATATCAAAATACATAACGAACTGATTGGCTTACCTTTAAGCGCGCTGAAGACCATACCCGTCCGGGTTGGCGTGGCAGGGGGAGAAAATAAAGCCGAAGCAATTGCCGCTGCAATGAAAGGCGGTTATATCAACGCACTGGTTACCGATCAGGACACAGCAGCGGCGATTTTACGTAGTTAAATTTGCATGACCTTATTACCGGGAATGATGGAGAACGTATAGAGGAACAGACAGAACGCATAAGCCGAGGATAATCTAATGGCTCGACTCTTTACCCCTTCAGAATCAAAGTACTACCTGATGGCGCTGGATGCAGGCACCGGAAGTATTCGGGCTGTGATATTCGACCTGGAAGGCAATCAAATAGCAGTGGGACAGGCGGAGTGGCGGCATCTGGCAGTACCGGACGTTCCTGGTTCTATGGAATTTGATCTCAACAAAAACTGGCAACTGGCGTGTGAGTGTATGCGCCAGGCGTTGCACAACGCCGGCATAGCCCCGGAGTATATCGCTGCCGTTTCGGCATGTTCGATGCGTGAAGGCATTGTTTTATATAACAATGAAGGAACACCGATCTGGGCCTGCGCCAATGTGGATGCCAGAGCGGCGCGCGAAGTTAGCGAACTTAAAGAACTGCACAACAATACCTTTGAAAACGAAGTTTATCGCGCGACCGGACAAACACTGGCTTTAAGTGCCATCCCCAGATTACTTTGGCTGGCGCACCATCGTTCCGATATTTACCGTCAGGCATCAACCATCACCATGATCAGCGACTGGCTGGCCTATATGCTCAGCGGCGAACTTGCGGTGGATCCCTCTAACGCTGGCACCACGGGACTTCTTGATCTAACCACCCGTGACTGGAAACCTGCATTGCTGGATATGGCTGGCCTGCGTGCCGATATTCTTTCTCCTGTCAAAGAAACCGGCACATTGCTGGGCGTGGTAAGTTCACAAGCGGCGGAACTCTGCGGTCTGAAGGCGGGCACTCCTGTGGTCGTTGGAGGAGGCGACGTGCAGCTTGGTTGCCTGGGGTTAGGCGTTGTGCGTCCGGCACAAACCGCGGTTCTTGGCGGCACATTCTGGCAGCAAGTTGTAAACTTAGCCGCGCCGGTGACAGACCCAGAAATGAACGTGCGCGTTAATCCCCATGTAATTCCTGGCATGGTACAAGCTGAATCTATAAGCTTTTTTACCGGACTCACCATGCGCTGGTTCCGCGATGCTTTCTGTGCCGAAGAAAAATTGATTGCCGAACGTTTAGGCATCGACACCTATACGCTGCTGGAAGAGATGGCCAGTCGGGTGCCGCCTGGGTCGTGGGGCGTAATGCCGATCTTCTCCGACAGAATGCGCTTTAAAACCTGGTATCACGCTGCGCCTTCCTTTATTAATTTGTCCATTGACCCGGATAAATGTAACAAAGCGACATTGTTCCGTGCGCTGGAAGAAAATGCGGCGATTGTTTCAGCGTGTAACTTGCAGCAAATTGCTGATTTTTCGAATATTCATCCTTCATCGTTAGTCTTTGCAGGCGGAGGTTCAAAAGGGAAATTATGGAGTCAAATTCTCGCTGATGTCTCGGGATTACCCGTCAATATTCCGGTGGTCAAAGAAGCCACTGCATTAGGATGTGCCATTGCAGCTGGCGTCGGTGCCGGAATTTTTTCATCAATGGCAGAAACCGGAGAACGGCTGGTTCGCTGGGAACGGACGCACACACCAGCCCCGGAAAAGCATGAACTTTATCAGGATTCACGCGATAAGTGGCAGGCAGTTTATCAGGATCAGCTGGGGCTGGTTGATCATGGACTGACGACGTCGTTATGGAAAGCGCCTGGGTTATAGTTTCATTGACAGCCACATTATGATGACCGTGGCTGTTAGTTTTTGAGTATAGTTATTCTTATTTCCCTTCTTTTAGAACTGGCTTGTTAAATGCCAGCTTGCAGATTCATCGTTCCATCACCAGTACTATATTCAAGGGGAAATTGCTATTTTTCTTAAAGCATTAAGCATAACCCTTATTTTATAACGAAAATCCCTAAAGGCATTAATGGATGAAGAAGGGGTTTAATAAACCTCGGTTTTTAGCAATTAGTGCTATTCTTTGTTAAATATGATGATGATAATTTTCCTATTGAAAGAAACAGTTTTCTTATTAAGCAGCAATAACTCATGATTCATTTTTAAATAAAATAAGAACTATGCAATTTTTAATCTATCAATTCGAAAGCATTAGCAAATTAGCCAAATTGACACCTTCGCACCTCCAACTAACACTCAATACAGACCTCTGACAATTTAATAAGTTTCATTTTTAATGTCTGACGACTCATCTCTTTCGTGGCTGTATTGTTTGTATATGGAGCGTTTATATGAATAGAATCTATCGCGTGATATGGAATTGCACTCTACAGGTATTTCAGGCCTGCTCTGAATTAACTCGCAGGGTAGGTAAAACATCAACAGTTAATTTGCGTAAATCCTCTGGACTGACAACGAAATTCAGTAGATTGACGCTGGGTGTTTTGCTGGCACTAAGCGGTTCAGTGTCTGGTGCGAGTCTGGAAGTTGATAATGGTCAGATTACCAATATTGATACTGATGTTGCTTATGATGCCTACCTGGTTGGCTGGTATGGCACTGGAGTGCTTAATATTTTGGCTGGCGGTAATGCCGCCTTAACCACTATTACTACCAGCGTCATTGGCGGTAATGAGGATTCGGAGGGTACCGTTAATGTTTTGGGTGGCACCTGGCGATTGTATGATAGCGGAAATAATGCAAGGCCTTTAAATGTGGGTCAATCCGGAACGGGGACGCTGAATATTAAACAGAAGGGTCACGTCGATGGAGGCTATTTAAGATTAGGTACTCAAACTGCAGGCGTCGGGACGGTTAATGTTGAGGGAGAGGACTCGGTTTTGACGACCGAATTATTCGAAATAGGTAGCTATGGCACAGGTTCATTAAATATTACGGATAAGGGTTACGTCACGAGTTCAATCGTCGCCATTTTAGGCTATCAGGCGGGCAGTAATGGCCAGGTTGTCGTTGAAAAGGGTGGCGAGTGGCTAATAAAAAATAATGATTCCTCAATTGAATTTCAAATTGGTAATCAAGGAACTGGGGAGGCGACTATTCGCGAGGGGGGGCTGGTTACGGCTGAAAATACGATTATCGGTGGCAATGCCACCGGTATCGGAACCCTGAATGTGCAGGATCAAGACTCTGTCATCACGGTACGCAGACTCTATAATGGATATTTCGGTAATGGCACAGTCAATATTTCCAATAATGGACTGATTAATAACAAAGAATATTCATTGGTGGGCGTTCAGGACGGTTCCCACGGTGTCGTCAACGTGACCGATAAAGGGCATTGGAATTTCCTCGGAACGGGCGAAGCTTTCCGCTATATCTATATCGGTGATGCTGGCGACGGTGAACTTAATGTCTCGAGTGAAGGCAAAGTAGATTCGGGAATTATCACTGCGGGGATGAAAGAAACAGGCACAGGCAACATTACTGTTAAGGATAAGAACTCCGTTATCACTAATCTCGGAACTAATCTTGGTTATGACGGCCACGGCGAAATGAATATCAGTAATCAGGGGCTTGTTGTCAGCAACGGAGGAAGTTCACTCGGTTATGGAGAAACCGGCGTCGGGAATGTCAGCATCACCACGGGGGGAATGTGGGAGGTCAATAAGAATGTCTATACCACCATTGGTGTTGCGGGCGTCGGAAACCTCAATATTAGCGATGGCGGTAAGTTCGTATCGCAAAATATTACTTTTTTGGGTGATAAAGCAAGCGGTATCGGCACATTGAACCTGATGGATGCGACATCATCGTTCGATACTGTGGGTATCAATGTCGGTAATTTTGGTAGCGGCATCGTAAATGTCAGTAATGGCGCCACCCTTAATTCAACGGGCTATGGATTTATCGGAGGAAATGCCTCCGGTAAGGGAATAGTTAATATTTCAACGGATAGTCTCTGGAATTTAAAGACGTCTTCTACTAACGCCCAATTGCTACAAGTCGGTGTATTAGGCACGGGTGAACTGAATATTACCACCGGAGGTATAGTTAAAGCGCGTGATACACAGATAGCTCTCAATGACAAAAGTAAGGGCGACGTGAGGGTGGATGGGCAGAACTCTCTTCTTGAAACATTCAATATGTACGTAGGGACATCTGGTACGGGTACGTTAACCCTGACGAATAGCGGCACGCTGAATGTCGAAGGTGGAGAAGTTTACTTAGGTGTTTTTGAACCTGCTGTAGGAACGCTAAACATTGGTGCAGCTCACGGTGAGGCGGCGGCAGATGCCGGGTATATAACCAACGCGACGAAAGTAGAGTTTGGTTCTGGCGAAGGTGTTTTTGTCTTTAATCATACTAATAACAGTGATGCCGGCTACCAGGTCGATATGCTGATTACGGGTGACGATAAAGACGGAAAAGTGATCCATGATGCAGGCCATACGGTGTTCAATGCAGGGAATACTTATAGCGGTAAAACGCTGGTCAATGACGGCCTCCTGACCATTGCGTCTCATACGGCAGATGGGGTAACGGGCATGGGTTCGAGTGAAGTCACCATTGCAAGCCCCGGTACGCTCGACATTCTCGCATCAACGAACAGTGCAGGAGATTACAAGCTGACCAATGCGCTCAAAGGCGATGGTTTGATGCGAGTGCAGCTGTCATCCTCCGACAAGATATTTGGCTTTACCCATGCAACAGGGACTGAATTCGCCGGTGTTGCCCAACTGAAAGACAGTACCTTCACTCTGGAACGCGACAACACCGCTGCGCTTACTCACGCGATGTTGCAGTCTGACAGTGAAAATACCACATCGGTAAACGTGGGAGAGCAATCCATTGGTGGACTGGCCATGAATGGCGGTACGCTCATTTTCGATACGGATATTCCTGCTGCGACGCTTGCAGAGGGATATATCAGCGTCGATACGCTGGTTGTCGGCGCGGGTGACTACACCTGGAAAGGCCGTAACTATCAGGTAAACGGGACGGGCGACGTGCTTATCGACGTGCCTAAACCGTGGAATGATCCCATGGCGAATAACCCTCTGACGACGCTCAATTTGCTGGAACACGATGATAGCCATGTCGGCGTTCAACTGGTGAAGGCGCAAACGGTTATTGGGTCGGGTGGCTCATTAACGTTACGTGATTTACAGGGCGACGAGGTGGAAGCGGACAAAACGTTACACATTGCGCAAAACGGAACGGTGGTCGCCGAGGGTGATTATGGATTCCGCCTCACGACCGCACCAGGTGATGGTTTGTACGTTAACTATGGGCTGAAAGCGCTGAACATCCATGGTGGGCAAAAGCTGACGTTAGCCGAACATGGCGGAGCCTATGGCGCAACGGCCGATATGTCGGCAAAAATCGGTGGTGAAGGGGATCTGGCAATCAATACGGTGCGACAGGTTTCGCTTTCCAACGGTCAGAACGACTATCAGGGGGCAACCTACGTTCAGATGGGGACATTACGTACCGATGCGGATGGTGCACTTGGCAACACCCGGGAACTGAACATCAGCAACGCGGCCATCGTCGATCTTAATGGATCGACGCAGACGGTAGAGACATTCACCGGGCAGATGGGTTCGACTGTTTTGTTCAAAGAGGGGGCGCTGACGGTAAATAAAGGTGGGATCAGTCAGAGTGAACTGACAGGTGGCGGAAACCTGAATGTTACAGGGGGAACGCTGGCTATCGAGGGGCTTAATGCACGCTACAATGCGTTAACCAGCATTAGCCCAAATGCGGAAGTCAGCCTCGATAATACTCAGGGGGTAGGCAGAGGAAATATTGCCAATGACGGTTTGTTAACGCTAAAAAACGTGACTGGCGAACTGCGTAATAGCATAAGCGGGAAGGGTATCGTGAGCGCAACCGCCAGGACAGATGTAGAGCTGGATGGCGATAATAGCCGCTTTGTGGGGCAATTCAACATTGATACAGGCAGCGCGCTCAGCGTCAACGAGCAGAAAAACCTGGGTGATGCTTCCGTTATCAATAATGGCCTGCTCACCATCTCCACTGAGCGTAGCTGGGCGATGACGCACAGTATCAGCGGTAGCGGTGATGTGACAAAACTGGGTACCGGGATCCTGACTCTTAACAACGATTCCGCGGCGTATCAGGGTACGACGGATATCGTGGGGGGGGAAATTGCTTTCGGTTCCGACTCTGCCATTAATATGGCAAGTCAACACATTAATATCCATAACAGCGGTGTGATGTCGGGAAATGTCACCACTGCAGGTGATATGAACGTTATGCCTGGGGGGGCACTGCGTGTCGCTAAAACCACTATCAGCGGCAACCTGGAGAATGGCGGCACGGTTCAAATGAATAGCGAAGGGGGGAAACCGGGGAATGTACTGACCGTTAACGGCAACTATACCGGAAACAATGGCCTGATGACGTTCAACGCGACGCTGGGCGGCGATAATTCGCCCACCGATAAAATGAACGTGAAAGGCGATACCCAAGGGAACACTCGCGTTCGGGTTGATAACATTGGCGGCGTCGGTGCACAAACGGTCAACGGTATTGAACTCATTGAGGTTGGCGGTAATTCTGCAGGTAACTTCGCGCTGACCACCGGAACTGTCGAAGCTGGGGCTTACGTCTACACGCTGGCTAAAGGGAAGGGGAATGACGAGAAAAACTGGTATCTGACCAGTAAATGGGACGGCGTAACGCCACCGGATACGCCCGACCCCATCAATAATCCCCCTGTTGTGGATCCGGAAGGCCCATCAGTTTATCGCCCGGAGGCCGGAAGCTATATCAGCAACATTGCCGCAGCCAACTCGCTGTTTAGCCATCGTTTACACGACCGTCTAGGTGAGCCGCAGTATATAGATTCACTGCATTCTCAGGGGTCGGCAAGCAGTATGTGGATGCGTCATGTCGGAGGGCACGAACGTTCAAGGGCCGGTGACGGTCAGCTAAATACTCAGGCTAACCGCTATGTATTGCAGCTAGGCGGCGATTTGGCGCAGTGGAGTAGCAACGCGCAGGATCGCTGGCATCTTGGCGTGATGGCAGGTTACGCTAATCAGCACAGTAATACTCAGAGTAATCGTGTGGGTTATAAATCGGATGGGCGCATCAGCGGTTACAGCGCTGGGCTGTACGCGACCTGGTATCAGAACGATGCGAATAAGACCGGCGCTTATGTTGACAGCTGGGCGCTGTATAACTGGTTTGATAACAGCGTCAGTTCCGATAACCGTTCTGCTGACGACTATGATTCTCGCGGTGTGACGGCCTCTGTTGAGGGTGGGTATACCTTTGAAGCGGGAACATTTAGCGGCAGCGAAGAGACGCTGAATACCTGGTACGTCCAGCCACAGGCGCAAATCACCTGGATGGGTGTGAAAGATTCCGACCATACCCGGAAAGACGGAACGCGCATTGAAACGGAAGGCGACGGAAATGTGCAAACGCGACTTGGGGTGAAAACCTACCTGAACAGCCATCACCAGCGTGACGATGGTAAACAGCGTGAGTTCCAGCCTTACATTGAAGCGAATTGGATCAACAACAGCAAAGTCTACGCCGTGAAGATGAATGGTCAAACCGTAGGCCGTGAAGGTGCGCGTAATCTCGGTGAAGTACGTACCGGGGTTGAGGCGAAAGTAAATAACAACCTTAGCCTGTGGGGGAATGTCGGTGTGCAACTAGGTGATAAAGGCTATAGCGATACTCAGGGCATGCTGGGAGTGAAATATAGCTGGTAAACCGTATAAGCCGCATGTCGAGATGGCATGCGGCTTAATATTGCCGACTTCAAACGGCGCATCAACGCCTTATTTAAAGCCTCCCTTTTATCCGCGATCGCGGATATCGCAGCGTTTATCCCGTAGAGCGGATAAGACGTGTTTCCAAATTGACTTATCCTCACTAAAGGATAAAACTGATAATATCCTCTTATGCGGATAAATTTGCTGTGGACGTATGACATGATGAGCTTTCAGAAGATCTATAGCCCAACGCAATTGGCGAATGCAATGAAACTGGTTCGCCAGCAAAATGGCTGGACGCAGAGCGAGCTGGCGAAAAAAATTGGCATTAAGCAGGCGACAATTTCCAATTTCGAAAACAACCCTGACAATACCACGCTCACGACATTTTTTAAGATTTTACAGTCGCTTGAACTCTCAATGACACTATGCGACACGAAAAATGCCTCGCCAGAATCAACAGAACAGCAAGATCTGGAGTGGTAATGCCTAAACTTGTCACTTGGATGAACAACCAGCGGGTAGGCGAGTTAACGAAGTTAGCCAACGGCGCGCACACCTTTAAGTATGCACCGGAGTGGTTAGCCAGCCGTTATGCCAGACCGTTGTCACTTTCGCTGCCATTGCAGAGGGGGAATATCACCTCAGATGCCGTATTTAACTTCTTCGATAACCTGTTACCCGATAGCCCGATTGTACGTGACCGGATCGTTAAACGTTATCATGCTAAATCCAGACAACCGTTTGATTTATTGTCAGAAATAGGGCGAGACAGCGTTGGTGCCGTAACGTTATTACCCGAAAATGAAACCATAACGCGCCCGATAATGGCATGGGAAAAGCTTACTGAAGCCAGGCTTGAAGAAGTATTAACGGCTTATAAAGCAGATATCCCTCTGGGCATGATTAGAGAAGAAAATGACTTTCGCATCTCGGTTGCTGGCGCGCAGGAGAAGACAGCGCTGCTTAGAATAGGCAATGACTGGTGCATTCCGAAAGGAATAACGCCGACGACGCACATCATTAAATTACCGATTGGCGAAATCAGGCAGCCCAATGCGACGCTCGATCTCAGCCAAAGCGTTGATAATGAGTATTACTGTCTGCTGCTGGCGAAAGAACTTGGGTTGAATGTTCCGGACGCAGAAATCATTAAAGCGGGAAGGGTGCGCGCGTTAGCGGTCGAACGTTTTGACAGGCGTTGGAATACTGAGCGAACGGTTTTACTTCGCTTGCCACAGGAGGATATGTGTCAGACATTCGGTTTACCTTCATCTGTGAAATATGAATCAGATGGAGGCCCAGGCATCGCGCGGATCATGGCGTTTTTGATGGGGTCCAGCGAGGCGCTTCGCGATCGTTATGATTTTATGAAATTCCAGGTCTTCCAGTGGTTGATTGGCGCAACGGATGGCCATGCAAAAAACTTCTCCGTATTTATTCAGGCTGGCGGCAGTTATCGACTCACGCCATTTTACGACATCATTTCAGCATTTCCGGTCCTTGGCGGTACGGGAATACACATCAGCGATCTCAAACTGGCAATGGTGCTTAACGCATCCAAAGGCAAAAAAACGGCAATCGATAAAATTTATCCGCGACATTTTTTGGCGACAGCAAAGGTGCTGAGATTCCCGGAAGTGCAGATGCATGAAATCCTAAGTGACTTTGCCAGAATGATTCCGGCAGCACTGGATAACGTGAAGACTTCATTACCGACAGATTTTCCGGAGAACGTGGTGACGGCAGTTGAAACCAATGTGTTGAGGTTGCATGGACGGTTAAGCCGAGAATACGGTAGTAAGTGAGATATGGGGTTTGGTCGTTGTTAATGAGCACGACAATCATGACCGCCAACGACTGGATTCTTCCTTGGTTTATACTGATGCGCATAATGTATATTATGTTAAATCATGTCTGAGTGATGCGAAGTGCTTTTCTGGTAGTCGTTATTCGTTCAGGGTTCAAGAACTTAAGCCTCTCCTCTTTCATAATTGGCCTGTGCATGGAGAAATAGCCTGGTTATTCCCTGCCCCATGCTAAGAGCGCAGTGTCTGTCGCATAGACACTGCATACGAAAACACCAGAGGGTGCTGTTACTTATTTAAGGACGGATCAAGCGGGAATGAGTCCACTCCGGTATCAGAAATGGCTACGTCTCAATGAAGTCAGGCGACCGATGCTGAATGAACATTACGATGTCACCACAGCAGCCTATGCTGTCGGTTACGAAAGCTATCCCATTTCAGTCGGGAATATTCGCGGATGTTTGGAGAGTCACCCAAGAGAGATAGTTCGTTCTTCTCGCCTGGCTAAAGCGGGTGACCTCAGCTCCGCCGTTGGCTTCAATATCAAGCTGAATGATTGTGATACCAATGTTTCCAGTAATGCAGCTGTTGCATTCCTGGGTACTACTGTCACCAGTAATGACGATACGTTAGCGCTGCAGAGTTCAGCGGCAGGCTCTGCCCAAAATGTCGGTATTCAAATTTTGGACCGTACGGGTGAGGTATTAATACTTGATGGGGCCACTTTTAGTGCTAAAACCGACTTGATTGATGGCACGAATATACTGCCATTCCAGGCTCGTTATATTGCTCTCGGGCAGTCCGTAGCTGGTACTGCAAACGCTGATGCGACCTTCAAAGTTCAATATCTATAATTCAATCTTAAGGTGGCTATACGTCATCTGAAATTGAAACAGGGTGTGTGTGGCATGGCTACGCACACCCGAGCAATTTACCAATATTCATCTCATTTTTAATGAGAAATGGTTTGTATTTGGAGCGCTATGAAAAATCACATAATATCTAAACTATCAATAAACAACAGTAGTTAAACTTACTGTTATTTAAAATATTTACTTTGTAGCAAGGTTTTCCTATTAAAAGAGAACCAACATTTATTACAAACGCATTAAGTCTGGAAACCCGGCGACTCGCCAATGTATTAGCAACATTAATCGATTGTCTGATGTAACGGTTTTCCCGCTTATCCTCTTAACACATGGAGAATGCATCAGATGCAAACTACGCGTACCCCCTACTCTATTTCCTTTATGGCGACAGTGTTACTTTTATTGCTCTTTGCTTGCCATAGCACCGTTGCCAACGCAGCTGTCGCACTGGGTGCGACGCGGGTAATTTATCCGGCAAACCAGAAACAGGTTTTATTGCCTGTCACGAATAATGATCCTGCCAGTGTCTATCTCATTCAGTCATGGATAGAAAATGCAGGTGACCAAAAAGACACCCAGTTTGTCATTACCCCACCGCTTTTTTCCATGCAAGGTAAAAAAGAGAATACGCTGCGGATAATCAACGCTACTAATCATCAGTTACCAGGCGACCGTGAAAGCCTGTTCTGGGTGAATGTTAAAGCTATTCCTGCTATGGAAAAAGACCAGAAGAATGAGAATACATTACAGCTGGCAATTATTAGCCGCATAAAAATGTTTTATCGCCCCACGAACCTGGCAATGGCACCTGAAGAAGCGCCTGCAATGCTTCGGTTTCGTCGCAGCGGTAGCAAACTCACGCTTATTAATCCAACGCCCTATTTCATTACCGTAACAAATATGAAAGCAGGAAATAGCAATCTCCCAAACACCATGGTGCCGCCAAAAGGTGAAGTATCGGTGGATATCACGCATGCTGCAACCGGGGATATCAGTTTTCAGACGATCAATGATTACGGTGCATTAACTCCGCGTATTAAGGCAACCATGCAGTAAGCCAGTGACCTAATTAATAATAAACTCAATCGGAATTAATAATGACAGCCTTTCGTGCCGCATTTAAGGCATATCGTATGCATCAGGTGTTAATAATGCCTCGCTTTGCACGGCTTACCATTGCCCTTGGCTTAGCAACTGCGGTATTTCCCGTTGACGCAGAGTATTATTTTAATCCACGGTTTTTAAGCAATGATCTTGCTGAATCTGTCGATTTATCCGCCTTTACTAAGGGACGCGAGGCACCACCTGGTACATATCGGGTCGACATTTATTTGAACGACGAATTTATGACTAGTCGGGATATTACTTTTATTGCAGATGATAATAACGCAGAACTCATCCCATGCCTGAGTACAGATCTTCTTGTCAGTCTTGGTATAAAAAAATAGCGTTATTAGACAATAAAGAACATTCGGCAGAAAAACATGTGCCGGACAACAGCGCATGCACACCACTTCAGGATCGTTTGGCCGACGCATCAACTGAGTTTGATGTTGGTCAGCAACATTTGTCACTCTCCGTTCCGCAAATTTATGTTGGCAGAATGGCTCGCGGCTATGTTTCTCCTGATCTGTGGGAAGAAGGAATAAATGCTGGGCTTCTAAACTATAGTTTTAATGGTAATTCTATTAATAATCGTAGTAACCATAATGCAGGAAAATCCAACTATGCATATTTGAATTTACAGAGTGGCATCAACATTGGTAGTTGGCGACTGCGCGATAACTCAACGTGGAGTTATTACAGTGGGAGTAGCAATTCATCTGACAGCAATAAATGGCAGCATATCAATACGTCGGCTGAACGTGACATTATTCCCTTACGCTCACGGTTAACGGTAGGTGATAGTTATACCGATGGCGATATTTT
>SKEK01000917.1_pt1 | contig 14219 bp, 19 predicted proteins | sample 4826761 | NCBI WGS metagenome assembly SKEK01 (sample SAMN11008811, study PRJNA524170) | human gut metagenome | biome: Human fecal sample; material: Feces; isolation source: fecal sample from pouch patient p32 | host: Homo sapiens | place: Israel: Tel-Aviv | collected 2015-10-13 | reverse complement strand
GGCCAGGCCTCAGCATTTTATTATGGTGATCCCCTGGGCGAAATGCGCCTGGTAAGCAGAGTTTTTGAAATGTAAGGCCTTTGAATAAGACAAAAGGCTGCCTCATCGCTAACTTTGCAACAGTGCCCATTTATGAATGTTCCTGTTATGGCTTATGTTCAAGAAAGCATTGCCCCTGAAATGATGGGCAAGGTGTTTTCCCTTTTGATGACCGCCATGACTCTTTCTATGCCGATAGGCTTACTTGTTGCAGGTCCGGTTGTTGAGGTTATAGGTGTTAATACATGGTTTTTCTGGTCTGGTGTTGCGTTGATAGTAAACGCTGTTCTCTGCCGCATTCTGACACGACGCTATGACAAAGTAACAATGAAACCGCAAGTGGACTGAAAAAAGGACCGGGTTGATGATAATTTGTAGTGGTGAGCTTCTGGGAGTACAAAACAAAGTGCTCAAAATTGTCGGGCTCATGGCGTTTAACGGTATTAATTTCGCTTATAATAATCTTTCTATAATAGCCTAAAGGAGAATATCTATGATACCTAATAGCGAAAATAAAAGAGTATGGTTTATTACCGGAGCAAGCAAGGGGCTTGGCTATGCTTTTACATGCGCCGCCTTGAAAGCCGGGGATAAAGTTGTTGCAGTTGCAAGGACTATCGATAATTTGGCGAAGCTAGAAGAAACATATCAAGAGAGCTTACTGCCATTAAACCTCGATGTTACAGATAGGGAGGCTGTTTTTTCTACGGTTGAAACAGCAGTTAAACATTTCGGTAGGCTTGATATTGTTGTTAATAATGCGGGTATCATGACTATGGGTATGATTGAAGAACTAAACGAATCCGATGCTCGGAAACTAATGGACACAAACTTTTTTGGAGCTCTTTGGGTTTGTCAGGCAGTGATGCCCTATTTGAGGTCGCAGCGTTCTGGACATATCATACAGATTACAAGCATTGGCGCTATTATCTCGGGTCCGATGTCTGGTATTTACAGTGCAAGTAAATTTGCGCTGGAAGGAATGAGTGAAGCCTTAGCAAAAGAAGCGGAACATTTCGGAGTGAAACTCACTATGGTGGAACCAGGAGGATATTGGACAGATTTATACACTTCGATGAGTTACAGCAATCCATTAGATTCATACGGTACACTGCGCGATGAGCTGGCGAAACAGTATTCCGAAGATTCGGTCGATAGTGATCCTTCCTTGGCAGCGGAAGCCCTTATGAAATTAGTAGCCAGCAATAATCCGCCTTTGAGGCTTATCCTTGGCAGCATGGTATACGATTTGGCGATGGATACCTTAAAAGCACGGATGGCTACCTGGGAAGAATGGGAAGCTGTTAGCCGTGCATCAGAAAAGGCTATTCCTGCACCGGAGAGATATGGAGTATAATACCAAACATGGTTTTTGAGGCAAGGACGAAACTATCATGAAAATTGAAATTATGGAATATAACCCGGATTGGACAAAGAATTTTGAAGAAGAGAAAATAAAATTGCTCCATTTTTTCGGTTCTCATGCCGTAGCCATTGAACATATCGGAAGCACGGCGATACCCAATCAACGGGCGAAACCGGTTATAGATATATTTATTGGCGTTTCGCCTTTTGCTGAACTACCTTTTATCAGCGCATTTTTAATGCAAAGGAGTATCACCACACTCCGACAGATATGACAGGCAGATATTTGTTTGCAAAATATACAAATGAAGTTTGGACCCATAATCTTCTTGCTTTGGTGTAGGTATAATACCCAAAAACGAAGTTTATGCGGAACAGGATAACACCTCGAAATCGGAGTTTATATGGCTTCGTGGGGGAGTTATGTGTTTGAGCTTTGTCGCATTAACGCGAATCAGGGGTTGACGGCAGAAATAGACTGGAATTACACTTCTTGGAGTCGGCGTTGCCGGAAAATTCTGATTGGATTAGTTGTTCGGGGTGCGAAAACAGTCGTAGTTCGGGGAAAAAACCGAATTTTGACCCAAAACCGCGAAAAACTCGAAATGACAGTTCCTATCAGTTTTCATAATGAATTAAAACAAAAAAATTAGGCTGCAAAGATAGGGAAAATGTGTCAATTTGCGTAAGTGATAATTAGTCAATTAAGATAAATGCTACTTTTGTAATCAAAGCAAAATGATATGAGCAAGATTTTTGGAATCGTAAATATAACCACCGATAGTTTTTCCGATGGAGGACTTTATTTAGATACAGATAAGGCAATTGAGCATGCTCTGCATTTGGTTGAAGATGGAGCAGATGTGATTGATTTGGGAGCCGCTTCCAGTAATCCTGATACAACTGAAGTGGGCGTTGTGGAAGAAATCAAAAGACTCAAACCTGTCATTAAGGCTTTAAAAGAAAAAGGCATTTCTATTTCTGTTGATACATTTAAACCTGAGGTTCAGAGTTTTTGCATAGAACAAAAGGTTGATTTTATTAATGATATTCAAGGTTTTCCTTATCCTGAGATTTATTCAGGCTTGGCAAAGTCAGATTGCAAACTTGTGTTGATGCACTCCGTTCAGCGAATTGGTGCAGCTACTAAAGTTGAAACGAATCCGGAAGAGGTTTTTACTTCCATGATGGAATTTTTTAAAGAAAGAATTGCTGCTTTAGTTGAGGCTGGTGTAAAGCGTGAACGAATTATTCTTGATCCGGGTATGGGCTTCTTTTTAGGCTCTAATCCAGAAACATCTATTCTTGTTTTGAAGCGTTTCCCTGAAATTCAAGAAGCTTTTAATTTGCAAGTAATGATTGCAGTGTCACGGAAATCATTCTTAGGTAAAATAACTGGAACCGATGTGAAATCTCGTTTAGCACCAACTCTTGCAGCAGAAATGTATGCATACAAAAAAGGTGCAGATTATCTCCGCACCCATGATGTTAAGTCTTTATCAGATGCCTTGAAAATATCCAAAGCCCTAGGTTAGTTTTATTTTTTTAGCTTTCTAAATGAATATGCTATACTTGCTCTGAAGTTGTGTTGGCGTACTTGACTTAGGTCTGGATCTTTCGAACTGTTACTAAGAGGGTAATCATAGCCAAACATAAACTGGAAATGTCCTAATTCTAAACCTGTTCCAATACCTACACTATAATCAAGAGGACTTAAACTTCCATCACTTCCAAAAGGTTTTGTGTACTTCTCTTGAGTTTTCGTAGCTAAATAGTAGTGTTTGTTGGTAAATCCAAATAATCCAATATTCAATCTTGCGACCGGGAAAGTCCTCTTGAAAGTACCACAAGTTCGCGGGATGGAGTTTTATCCCAGCTGCATCGAGAAAGGCATGCGCAGTGAGCGTGCTCTCAAGCTCGCCATCGCCGAAATGTATGTCAAAGGAGTAAGTACCCGCAGGGTCTCGGATATCGTCGAAATTCTTTGTGGCACCGAAGTCAGCTCGTCCCAGGTCAGCAGGCTGGCAAAGGAGCTCGATGAAGAGATTACGTCTTGGAAGGCGCAGCCTGTCGGACAGATTCAATACTTGGTACTTGATGCGACCTATGAATCGGTTCGCGTCGGTTCCCATGTGGTCAAGCAGGCGCTTCTAGTGGCTATTGGCGTTGATTACAGCGGGAATCGGCATATTCTTGACGCCGAAGTCGCGAACAGTGAGGCAGAGGTAAACTGGCGTTCCTTTCTCGAGGGTCTCGTACGACGAGGGATGCACGGCCTGCGAATGATCACCAGTGATGACCACTCAGGACTGCGCGCGGCAATCGATGCTGTCTTCCCTGGAATTCTGTGGCAACGCTGCCAGTTTCATCTGCAGCAGAATGCCCACTCCTACGTCACGAAAAAAGATGAGATCCCGCTGATAGCCGCTGATATTCGGAAGGTGTTCAATCGGAATATGTCAAGATAGTTTATGCCAGATTTTTGAGAGGTTTGCATCAAGCAGCCTTCGAAAGAGGACGGCATGACATTGAGACCGGCAAGGCGTCGTAGATACGCACTTTCCCAGTACGCCACCGTAAGGGGTTTTTCTCTTTGGCAGCAAGAATGGTTTGGTTTCTTTTTTCCTCGGCGCCGTAGGCGTCCGACTAACACCTGAATTAAGCCGCGCCGCGAAGCGGCGTCGGCTTGAATGAACTGTTAGATGCCAGCCCGATCAATGTGCGCTGACCTTGGATAGCAGATTTAGAACGGCGACGCCACTAACGATAAGTCCCATGCCAACGAACGCCCACAAGTCTAGTTTCTGGCCATGGAAGATCCAAGCGATAGCTGCCACAAGTACGATGCCGAGGCCAGCCCAAACAGCATAAGCAATGCCGACCGGGATGGACTTGAGTGCGAGAGAGAGGAAATAGAACGCAAGCCCGTAGCCAGCCACAACTACAACAGAAGGAACTAACTTGGTGAATCCATGGCTGGACTTCAGTGCGGAAGTTGCGACGACCTCACCAAATATTGCAATAGCCAGAAAGAGCCAGTTCTTCACGTGCAATCTCCTCTACGGTATGAAGGATAAATAGTGGTGGCTATGAGTTGCCAAAAACAGTCTTGCGGCTGTCGATTTTCTGTGAGCATACGCAACGCCAAATCTGGCATCTAACGCTTGAGTTAAGCCGCGCCGCGAAGCGGCGTCGGCTTGAACGAATTGTTAGACATTATTTGCCGACTACCTTGACGTATAGGAAATTGAAAAACCAGTCGATACCATTGTCCACGCCTTATGCCACGTGAGCCTTTCTGCTTTTCCCACCACTCCGGTGGTTTCCCTCTCTGTATGGTCGATTTTTATACCGTAACAGGCTGTTTTTTATACTTTCACCGATTCCCGGGCACACTTAGCCTGTGTCAGGCCGGCATATACCTCAGTAGACTGATATCCCGCGCGTTTTTCTTCAGCCCTGATACATTCAGCCCCGCAATGGCCCGGCGGTATACCATCCGGCAGCCACACAGCACGCATTCGAACGGGTCACGACTCAGGAACTGTTTCACCATTTGTGCATAGCACACTTTCGCCACTGGTTCCGGTTTATCCATCCCCAGTGCACGGTACACCTGCGGCAGCTTCTCTCCACACACACGGTTGGCAAGGAACCCGAAGTACCTCACCATCTTAAAAAACTTCTCCGGGATGTGCTGTTTCAGCCTCGCGACCAGCTCACGCTGTGTCAGCGTTTCCGTCGCCGTTTCTCCCGTTTTGTGGTCCAGGTAACGGAAGCTCAGGCTTGCCCCTCCGTTGTAATGAGCCAGTCGGGAAGCCGCTATTGGTGGCTTCTTCAGATAACGACCCAGGTAGCGTGCCGTATTCCGCCCTCCGGCTGTCTTCTTCGACATGTACACATGCCAGTATTTTCCGCCGGATTTCAGCACCAGGCTTCTCCACTGTGATTCCGTCGTGATATGTGACAACGACTCCGGCATTGCCATCCCCTCTGACCACGCTTTCAGAAGCAGCTGCCGCATATTCCACATCCACCGTGAACGCATCGCGTCTTTCAGGAAGCTCAGCTTTTTCCACTGACCATGCTTATTCAGACCTCCACAGGTTACAGACACATGTACATGCGGATGCCAGTTGAGACGACGGCCATACGTGTGGATGGCGCAGAAGATACCGGGTTCCAGCCCCCGTTTTCGGGCGGCATACAGCAGATTCTCCACCGCCAGACGGCACACGTCATTCAGCAGCCAGCGGTTGCTTTCGAACACCGGCCACAGCGTGTCCGGCAGGGTGAAGACCAGATGTACCCAGTCGCAGTCAGGAAGACGATTCAGCTGTGTTGCTGTCCACAGGTCTGTGGCCTTCTTTCCGCAGGACGGGCAGGCACGGCTGCCGCATGAGTTGGTCAGGTACTTTACGTGCTGACAGTCCGGGTTATCACACCCGAACTCTTTTACACCCAGTATCCGTGTGCCGCAGGCCAGCATTTTGGTGACGGCTTCAACCTCGATATCGCGCAGACCGCCCGCATCCAGGAAGGACGTCCAGCACTGGTTGGCTGTGAACAGACGTTTCAGAGGGCGGGGAGTAAAACCGGACAACATGAGGATGGATTAAACCCCGGTATCCTGTAGCAGGGTAAGGGCTGCTGTATCGCCACGGCGCTTCAGGATGGAGGTCGTCACCATCGCAGGTGGTGGGTCCATGGGTTTGAGCATTTTCATCCAGTCCCATTCTCGTTGTGAGAGCTTCTCAGCACCAACAGAGAGCAGAACTGTATCGATACTTTTGCGGGTCAACATAAGGGGATGAGTCCTTAATAAAACAGGTCCTCAGAGCATACATATTCTGCGGGGCGTGCGGCAACAACAGGACGAACCGGGGCGGTTTTCAATTTGCAGCCGCCAGGCTGCCGTGGTTCGTGATCTCGCCTTTCACGTAGTGAACAAATTCTTCCAACTGATCTGCGCGGGAGGCCAAGCGATCTTCTTCTTGTCCAAGATAAGCCTGTCTAGCTTCAAGTATGACGGGCTGATACTGGGCCGGCAGGCGCTCCATTGCCCAGTCGGCAGCGACATCCTTCGGCGCGATTTTGCCGGTTACTGCGCTGTACCAAATGCGGGACAACGTAAGCACTACATTTCGCTCATCGCCAGCCCAGTCGGGCGGCGAGTTCCATAGCGTTAAGGTTTCATTTAGCGCCTCAAATAGATCCTGTTCAGGAACCGGATCAAAGAGTTCCTCCGCCGCTGGACCTACCAAGGCAACGCTATGTTCTCTTGCTTTTGTCAGCAAGATAGCCAGATCAATGTCGATCGTGGCTGGCTCGAAGATACCTGCAAGAATGTCATTGCGCTGCCATTCTCCAAATTGCAGTTCGCGCTTAGCTGGATAACGCCACGGAATGATGTCGTCGTGCACAACAATGGTGACTTCTACAGCGCGGAGAATCTCGCTCTCTCCAGGGGAAGCCGAAGTTTCCAAAAGGTCGTTGATCAAAGCTCGCCGCGTTGTTTCATCAAGCCTTACGGTCACCGTAACCAGCAAATCAATATCACTGTGTGGCTTCAGGCCGCCATCCACTGCGGAGCCGTACAAATGTACGGCCAGCAACGTCGGTTCGAGATGGCGCTCGATGACGCCAACTACCTCTGATAGTTGAGTCGATACTTCGGCGATCACCGCTTCCCTCATGATGTTTAACGCCTGAGCTCAGCCGACCGAAACCGCGTAGCGGTTTTGGGTCGGCTGCAGCGATTTGTTGGGCGATAGCTTGCCACATTCTCTCAACGATTGGGATTTGATGTACTTTCCGCACTTTGTAGCGCGACCACATCATGCTCCCCCTGGCCGCGAGAGCCCTTCACTCGGGAAACACAAGACAGACCGAGCACGACTGTTGCAAGGGTCAAACAGTACACGACAACCGGCCAAGCCGTGTTGCGCGGCAACAGCGAAATGATCAACGTTCCGATGCTTCCTAGCAGTACACCGCCCAAGCAGAAGTAGACTGCCGTGACCGTTCCAGCAACATGGTCGAATCCTCGAAGAGCGCCATTGGGCGCCACAGATACCGCTGTGGCGACACCAATACCCACTAGCCACATTGGAGCAATAAAGCCTAACACGGACTGCAAAGCCCATATTTCGGTGATGGCAAGCAATACTGCTCCAGCTATCAGGCATCCCATTCCCATTCGCAAGACACTTGGGCTGCCCCACTTGGGTATCACACGCCCCATAAAACGAGCCGTAAACACCATGGCAATTGCCACTGTGGCGAACAGCAGGCTGAAGCCAAGCTGAGACACACCTTGCCTGCCCATCATTAGTCCGGGCGCAATGGAGAAAAAGACGAAGAAGCTACCCATTCCAGCGGCGTAACACAACGTGTACAACCAGAAGTTCAGGCACTTAACGGGGAGTAGCAGCTGCGACCATTGCAAGCCCGCAACTCGTTGCACCCGGGTTTCAGGCCAGAATCGCCACGCTGCTGCAGATGCAGCGATCATGCCCAAACCTAGAAACGCAAAGATAGCCCGCCACCCAAGCCACATGTCGACGAGCGCTCCGAGCAATGGGCCTACCGCCGGGACCATGGCCAGCATGGATCCGAGTATGCCGTAAATGACATTACTTTCCTCGCGACCTGCGTAAATGTCACGTACTGTTGCAAATGTGGAAACAAGGCACGCCGAGGCACCACAAGCCTGAAGAATCCGAAGCCCCAGAAAGACTTCAGCCGATGACGTAAGAGCGAGGCCCATTGACGCCACAACGTAGGCGAGGCCACCTCCCAGTAGAACGGGGCGGCGCCCCAGTCGGTCCGATAGCGGTCCAAACAAGAGCTGACCGGCACCAATCATGACCAAGTACGTTGTCAGCGTAAGCTGAATTGTGCTCGCTGTCGTACCAAGCGCGTTTGGCATAAACGGCACTGCTGGCAAGTACATGTCCATGCCGAGTGATGCCAATAAATCGAACGGTGATAACAACAACACCGTGGCGGCAAGGGAGTACCGCCAACTAAAGTTTTTTGAGCTCACGAAACCATCTCCTTGAACAAAGGATTTGGCGGCGCTCCCGTAGAGCAAAAGGATTCATGAGAACGCCGCAACAACCGAAAAATGAAGGTTGCTGCGGCTTACTTGTCTGCGTTCTTGGAAGTGCTCATCTGCTGACTATCTCATGATTGAATTTGAATCGTAACAACTTTCAAGCAACTCTGCAAGGAGCCTTATTGTGCGCCCAACGCCGGAGTTAAGCCGCCGCGCGTAGCGCGGTCGGCTTGAACGAATTGTTAGACATCATTTACCAACTGACTTGATGATCTCGCCTTTCACAAAGCGAATAAATTCTTCCAAGTGATCTGCGCGTGAGGCCAAGTGATCTTCTTTTTGTCCCAGATAAGCTTGCTTAGCTTCAAGTAAGACGGGCTGATACTGGGCAGGTAGGCGTTTTATTGCCCAGTCGGCAGCGACATCCTTCGGCGCGATTTTGCCGGTTATTGCGCTGTACCAAATGCGGGACAACGTAAGCACTACATTTCGCTCATCGCCGGCCCAGTCGGGCTGCGAGTTCCATAGCTTCAAGGTTTCCCTCAGCGCCTCGAATAGATCCTGTTCAGGAACCGGGTCAAAGAATTCCTCCGCTGCCGGACCTACCAAGGCAACGCTATGTTCTCTTGCTTTTGTAAGCAGGATAGCTAGATCAATGTCGATCATGGCTGGCTCGAAGATACCCGCAAGAATGTCATTGCGCTGCCATTCTCCAAATTGCAGCTCGCGCTTAGCCGGATAACGCCACGGGATGATGTCGTCATGCACGACAAGGGTGACTTCTATAGCGCGGAGCGTCTCGCTCTCGCCAGGGAAAGCCGAAGCCTCCATAAGGTCATTGAGCAATGCTCGCCGCGTCGTTTCATCAAGCTTTACGGCCACAGTAACCAACAAATCAATATCGCTGTATGGCTTCAGGCCGCCATCCACTGCGGAGCCGTACAAATGCACGGCCAGCAACGTTGATTCCAGATGGCGCTCAATGACGCTTAGCACCTCTGATAGTTGGTTCGAAATTTCGATGGTCACCGCTACCCTCATGATGTCTAACACCAGAATTAAGCCGCGCCGCGAAGCGGCGTCGGCTTGAATGACTTGTTAGCGCCCACCTGCGACGCCAACCTCTTGCCACTGATAGTACTGCTTAGTAGCAATGGCCAGCATATCCAGGTCCTCCGGCGTGTCTCCGTACGCGTAGATGGTCGGATATGTCGCCAGGTCGTAGCGCTCACGGACCAAGCGAGCCTTCTCCGTCAAGACGCACTGCCGCCCTTCATAGCGGCCCGTTAGGATTCCGTCCGACTGTTGCAAGGAAGAACAGATGAGCTCAACGCCGTGCGAGTCGCACCACGGCTCCAAGTAAGCCTCAAGTCCGCCGGAAACAACGACAACCTTGTGCCCCTGCGCTTTGTGCCATGCGATGCGCTGCATTGCCTCGCCGCGGAGGGTATTGGGCAGGTAGCTCTGAGCGAAGTCACGACCTTGGGCCTCCAGGACCGAGGCCGGGATGCCGCTGTAAGCGAAGCGAACGATGACGCGACGGATCAGGGTGCCAGACAAGATCCCAATCTTATACCCAAGCACGAGCGGCGCCAGAAGCAGTTGTCCCACAAGCAGTCGACGTCGGCTCACGGACCGCCGCACAAAATCCGGCATCGTCTCGCGAGTGGTAATTGTGCCATCGAAGTCAAAGAGTGCGAGAGACATGCGTTGTGGGCGCTAACGCCTTGCTCACCGGAAAATTGCGAGCGCAGCGAGTAATTTTTCCGGTGCAGCAACTTGTTGTACGGTGCAACCGATAGCTATGACGTTTGCCCCTTAATCGCCTGGATAATCCTCGGCCAGTCTTCATGATGCAACTCATGTCCCGTGCCTTCGAGTGTCAGCATTTTTGAACCACGAATCGCATCTTTCAGTGCCAACCCATGCACATAAGGAAGTACAGGATCCTCCGTGCCGTGAATGATCAAAGTTGGTACAGCTATCTCATTTAATCTCCCGAGCCATCTCTCGCCACCACCTAAAGTAGTGTGGTTGAATGTTGTCAGGATATTCGGAGTGCGATCAAAATTTAACTCAGCGATGTTTTGTATCTTCTCAGCGTCAAAAGCATGCGCAGTACCTGAGTTGATTCGCCACGCTCCGACCTGATACGCGACGACAGCATCTCTATCAGACCAATCCAGCGATTCCGCCCGTTGGTGATACTCAATGATGGCAGGATCAAAAGCGGGCATATCCGGATCTGCATCTGCAAGCCGTTCTGAAGCAATCAGCGTCAAGCTCTTCACACGTTTCGGATACTTGAGAGCTACAAGCTGGGAAAGAAATCCCCCCAAAGACATGCCGACTAAATGAGCAGCTTCCAGACCATAACCATCAATGACGCGAACCACATCATCTGCTAATTCTTCAACGGAATATGGAGCCTGACCTGGCTCATAGCTTGTTGATTTCCCGGTATCACGGTGGTCGTACCGGATCACATAGCGACCCATTTTGGCAAGTTGGGAACAAAACTCATCAGGCCACCACACCGCAGACGACATTGCCCCCATGATCAGAATAATGGGTTCATGGGCCGGGTCGCCGAATGATTCGGTATAGAGTGAAATCCCTTTATCAACAACTACCTTTTCTTTCATACTTAAATTGCCTTCGAGTTCTACGTACAACTTTGTTTTAGGGCGACTGCCCTGCTGCGTAACATCGTTGCTGCTCCATAACATCAAACATCGACCCACGGCGTAACGCGCTTGCTGCTTGGATGCTCGAGGCATAGACTGTACAAAAAAACAGTCATAACAAGCCATGAAAACCGCCACTGCGCCGTTACCACCGCTGCGTTCGGTCAAGGTTCTGGACCAGTTGCGTGAGCGCATACGCTACTTGCATTACAGTTTACGAACCGAACAGGCTTATGTCCACTGGGTTCGTGCCTTCATCCGTTTCCACGGTGTGCGTCACCCGGCAACCTTGGGCAGCAGCGAAGTCGAGGCATTTCTGTCCTGGCTGGCGAACGAGCGCAAGGTTTCGGTCTCCACGCATCGTCAGGCATTGGCGGCCTTGCTGTTCTTCTACGGCAAGGTGCTGTGCACGGATCTGCCCTGGCTTCAGGAGATCGGAAGACCTCGGCCGTCGCGGCGCTTGCCGGTGGTGCTGACCCCGGATGAAGTGGTTCGCATCCTCGGTTTTCTGGAAGGCGAGCATCGTTTGTTCGCCCAGCTTCTGTATGGAACGGGCATGCGGATCAGTGAGGGTTTGCAACTGCGGGTCAAGGATCTGGATTTCGATCACGGCACGATCATCGTGCGGGAGGGCAAGGGCTCCAAGGATCGGGCCTTGATGTTACCCGAGAGCTTGGCACCCAGCCTGCGCGAGCAGCTGTCGCGTGCACGGGCATGGTGGCTGAAGGACCAGGCCGAGGGCCGCAGCGGCGTTGCGCTTCCCGACGCCCTTGAGCGGAAGTATCCGCGCGCCGGGCATTCCTGGCCGTGGTTCTGGGTTTTTGCGCAGCACACGCATTCGACCGATCCACGGAGCGGTGTCGTGCGTCGCCATCACATGTATGACCAGACCTTTCAGCGCGCCTTCAAACGTGCCGTAGAACAAGCAGGCATCACGAAGCCCGCCACACCGCACACCCTCCGCCACTCGTTCGCGACGGCCTTGCTCCGCAGCGGTTACGACATTCGAACCGTGCAGGATCTGCTCGGCCATTCCGACGTCTCTACGACGATGATTTACACGCATGTGCTGAAAGTTGGCGGTGCCGGAGTGCGCTCACCGCTTGATGCGCTGCCGCCCCTCACTAGTGAGAGGTAGGGCAGCGCAAGTCAATCCTGGCGGATTCACTACCCCTGCGCGAAGGCCATCGGTGCCGCATCGAACGGCCGGTTGCGGAAAGTCCTCCCTGCGTCCGCTGATGGCCGGCAGCAGCCCGTCGTTGCCTGATGGATCCAACCCCTCCGCTGCTATAGTGCAGTCGGCTTCTGACGTTCAGTGCAGCCGTCTTCTGAAAACGACAATGGAGGTGGTAGCCGAGGGTGTGGAAACACCCGACTGCCTTGCGTGGTTGCGGCAGGCGGGTTGCGACACGGTGCAGGGTTTCCTGTTCGCCAGGCCGATGCCGGCGGCGGCCTTCGTCGGCTTCGTCAACCAATGGAGGAACACCACCATGAACGCCAATGAACCGAGCACCAGTTGCTGCGTGTGCTGCAAGGAAATCCCGCTCGATGCCGCCTTCACGCCGGAAGGGGCCGAGTACGTGGAGCATTTCTGCGGGCTGGAGTGCTATCAGCGCTTCCAGGCGCGGGCCAGCACTGCGACCGAAACCAGCGTCAAACCGGACGCTTGTGATTCGCCGCCGTCAGGTTGAGGCATACCCTAACCTGATGTCAGATGCCATGTGTAAATTGCGTCAGGATAGGATTGAATTTTGAATTTATTGACATATCTCGTTGAAGGTCATAGAGTCTTCCCTGACATTTTGCAGGGAATTCCATGACTGGACAGCGCATTGGGTATATCAGGGTCAGCACCTTCGACCAGAACCCGGAACGGCAACTGGAAGGCGTCAAGGTTGATCGCGCTTTTAGCGACAAGGCATCCGGCAAGGATGTCAAGCGTCCGCAACTGGAAGCGCTGATAAGCTTCGCCCGCACCGGCGACACCGTGGTGGTGCATAGCATGGATCGCCTGGCGCGCAATCTCGATGATTTGCGCCGGATCGTGCAAACGCTGACACAACGCGGCGTGCATATCGAATTCGTCAAGGAACACCTCAGTTTTACTGGCGAAGACTCTCCGATGGCGAACCTGATGCTCTCGGTGATGGGCGCGTTCGCCGAGTTCGAGCGCGCCCTGATCCGCGAGCGTCAGCGCGAGGGTATTGCGCTCGCCAAGCAACGCGGGGCTTACCGTGGCAGGAAGAAATCCCTGTCGTCTGAGCGTATTGCCGAACTGCGCCAACGTGTCGAGGCTGGCGAGCAAAAGACCAAGCTTGCTCGTGAATTCGGAATCAGTCGCGAAACCCTGTATCAATACTTGAGAACGGATCAGTAAATATGCCACGTCGTTCCATCCTGTCCGCCGCCGAGCGGGAAAGCCTGCTGGCGTTGCCGGACTCCAAGGACGACCTGATCCGACATTACACATTCAACGATACCGACCTCTCGATCATCCGACAGCGGCGCGGGCCAGCCAATCGGCTGGGCTTCGCGGTGCAGCTCTGTTACCTGCGCTTTCCCGGCGTCATCCTGGGCGTCGATGAACTACCGTTCCCGCCCTTGTTGAAGCTGGTCGCCGACCAGCTCAAGGTCGGCGTCGAAAGCTGGAACGAGTACGGCCAGCGGGAGCAGACCCGGCGCGAGCACCTGAGCGAGCTGCAAACCGTGTTCGGTTTCCGGCCCTTCACCATGAGCCATTACCGGCAGGCCGTCCAGATGCTGACCGAGCTGGCGATGCAAACCGACAAAGGCATCGTGCTGGCCAGCGCCTTGATCGGGCACCTGCGGCGGCAGTCGGTCATTCTGCCCGCCCTCAACGCCGTCGAGCGGGCGAGTGCCGAGGCGATCACCCGTGCTAACCGGCGCATCTACGACGCCTTGGCCGAACCACTGGCGGACGGGCACTGTTGCAAAGTTAGCGATGAGGCAGCCTTTTGTCTTATTCAAAGGCCTTACATTTCAAAAACTCTGCTTACCAGGCGCATTTCGCCCAGGGGATCACCATAATAAAATGCTGAGGCCTGGCC
>SKEK01000915.1_pt1 | contig 14238 bp, 15 predicted proteins | sample 4826761 | NCBI WGS metagenome assembly SKEK01 (sample SAMN11008811, study PRJNA524170) | human gut metagenome | biome: Human fecal sample; material: Feces; isolation source: fecal sample from pouch patient p32 | host: Homo sapiens | place: Israel: Tel-Aviv | collected 2015-10-13 | reverse complement strand
CCGAAGGCGTCCGCCACCGGCAGCACATACCAGGGCATGCGGCGAGGCAACTTGACCATCCACATGCCGACGAGGGCCGTGGCGATCACCACCCAGATGTAGAGAGGGTCGCGAACCCAGAACACCGGGGTCGCCCCCAGGATCATGTCGCGGATGGTGCCGCCACCGATGGCAGTCACCGCGGCCAGCACCATGACGCCAAAGCCGTCCATTCTGAGACGACCCGCCACCAGAACCCCCGAAAACGCGAATACCGCAGTACCAAACATGTCGCTGATGTAAACGATCTGCTCAACCAGAGTCTGCATGGAGAACAACTCACGTCTAATAGATGATGGGGCGGCGATTTTAGGGGCAAGCCGTGGGGATGAGCAATGCTGGCGTGCAAAAGTGGGAGCCAGCGCCGGTTTCTGGGAGACGGGTGGAGAGTGACCACAACGCCATGTCTGGTGCGGGGCCCGGGCCTCTGCTCGTGGGTGTGCAGCGCACCATGGCAAAAAACTCCGATTTTTTTCTCAAGAGTGGGGGATAGAGGCCGATATATAGGTTAGGCGGAAATTACTGCCATAAAGGCAGAAAAAAGAAATTAAAGTCTTACTAAAGGACGCCGTTAACTAAACATATCAGGCACAAAACAAAATAAAGCCTGAGTGAATTAAAGTTAAATTTTAATAGCTTAGGAGAAGAATCATGAGTCTGTATATCAATACCAACGTTTCATCGCTCAACGCCCAGCGTAACATGATGAACAGCACCAAATCCCTGGACACCTCTTACACCCGTCTGGCCTCCGGCCTGCGAATCAATACTGCCAAGGACGATGCGGCAGGTCTGCAGATCTCCAACCGTCTGACCTCCCAGATCAACGGTCTGGATCAGGGTAACCGCAACGCCAACGACGGCATCTCCGTCGCTCAGACCGCCGAAGGGGCCATGGATGAAGTAACCTCCATGCTGCAGCGTATGCGTACCCTGGCTCAGCAATCTGCGAACGGTTCAAACAACTCTGATGACCGTACTGCACTGCAACAGGAATACAGCCAACTGATGACGGAAATTGATCGCGTCGCCAAAGACACCACCTTCGGTGGGCAGAACCTGCTTAACGGCGGTTATGTCGGCTCCTTCCAGGTCGGTGCCGATGCTGGTCAAACAATCACCTTCAGAATGACCACGGCTTTCACCATTGACGGTATTGCATCGGCAACTAAAGGCAGCGCCACCGTCTCGACGGGAACAGGCAAAGAACCCTATGCCGTGGACAAGACAGCAGGGACTGCCGTTACTGCTGCAGATGTGAAGACCATCTCGCAAGCAAGCAGTGCCCAACTGGCGATGGCTAACTTGGACTTTATGATCCAGGCGGTGGATAGCAAGCGTGCCGAGTTGGGTGCCGTGCAAAACCGCTTCGATTCAACCATTCGCAACCAGTCCAACATTTCGGAAAACGTGACTGCCGCGCGCTCCCGGATCCGTGATGCAGACTTTGCGGTCGAGACCGCCAATATGACCAAGCAGAATATTCTGCAACAGGCGGCTTCAAGCATACTGTCGCAAGCCAACCAGCGCCCGCAGTCTGCACTCTCCCTGTTACAGGGCTAAATTAAATATCCGAGAAAAAGAAAAGGGCGGTTGTTCAGGCCGCCCTGGTAAACAAGATGGAACAATGGGGTGTTCGGATTTACGCCTTGTTCTATCTAAAGAGAAGTTCTCTTATTGGTATACCCCTCGAGTGTTGCCCAGATCGTTCACTCTGTCATCCTCGAGGTTGTTCTCCTGAGCGTAAGCTCTTCTTTGGCCGACTTTGTCGGCCTTTTTTATGGGCGCCAGAAACTTGGCGGCAAAAGTAATAAGCATAATTTGTGCCAACTAAAATGGTGATCTTGGCTTTTATGGAGGGGACCAATAGCACAGATGAAGAAGGGCGCAGTGATCATGGCTTCTACTGCCGTTTCCGTCTCGGGCGGACAATGCTTGCCACTTTGCTGAGCATTGCGGCAATAAATTTCCTAAAGCTTTCGAAGGGGCTGCCGTTACAGAGTGTGAAGCAAATTGAGGGGTGTTCGGAAATCCAACATTTGCGCAACTGCGGGTCCGATGTACGTTCAAACAGAGGGCCCGCCAGATGGAGCAGTCCGTTCAAACTGTCCATCTGAACGGTGGGATCCTGACTGTATCGACAGCAGAGCCCGCAGTTTCTTGTTCATCAGGAGAGATCTTTTATGGCTATGTATATCAATACCAACACATCATCATTGAACGCTCAGCGTAACTTGATGAACACCAATAAATCGTTGGATACTTCTTACACCCGTCTGGCCTCCGGTCTGCGCATCAACACGGCAAAAGACGATGCGGCGGGTCTGCAGATCTCTAACCGTTTGACCTCCCAAGTCAACGGTCTGGACCAGGGGAACCGTAACGCCAACGACGGTATCTCCGTTGCCCAGACCGCTGAAGGTGCCATGGATGAAATCACTTCCATGCTGCAACGTATGCGTACCCTGGCCCAGCAATCTGCCAACGGCTCCAACAACTCCGATGACCGTAACGCACTGCAGCAGGAATACGATCAACTGACCACGGAGATCGATCGTATCTCCAGCGATACCACGTTTGGTGGCCAGAAGCTGCTGGATGGTAGCTACAAAGGGTCCTTCCAGGTGGGTGCAGATGCCGGTCAGACCATCACCTTCAAGATGACCTCAGCTTTCACCATCAGCGGTATCGCCTCTGCTACCAAGGGCAGTGCGACCGTCGCGACAGGGACAGGGAAAGAGCCGTATAGCGTGACTAATGGAAGCGGTCCTGTAGATGTTGCGAATATGAATTCCATTACCACGGCAAGTGCTGCTCAATCTGCCATGGCGAACTTGGACTTTATGATCAAGGCGGTTGACAGCAAGCGGGCTGAGCTGGGGGCGGTACAGAACCGATTCGATTCCACTATCCGTAACCAATCCAACGTTTCCGAGAACCTGAGTGCCGCTCGTTCTCGTATCCGCGATGCGGACTTTGCGACCGAAACCGCCAACATGACCAAACAGAATATCCTGCAACAGGCTGCCTCCAGCATCCTGGCCCAGGCCAACCAGCGTCCACAATCAGCCCTGTCTCTGCTCGGCTAAGGTCGTCAGCCTGACAGGCTAATTGAAATGGGAGAGAGAAGATGACAACAGAACTGGGCAACTTGTCATCTGCCAGTGGCTCTTCCGTACAGCTAAGTGACAAGAGCGGCCAAGTGGCCGCTCAATTGCTTTCTGGCGGGGTGGAAGATGCCGGCGCTGCACATCAGCAAGGCAAACAAGCGGCAAAGCAGTTGACGCCTTCGATGCAACAGAGCCAAGCAGATATTGAGAAACAGGTACAGAACTTGCAAGAGTTCGGTCAATTACAGGGATGGACGGTCAATTTCAGCGTGGAGAAAGAGCTTGAGCAGGTAGTGATCAAAGTCATGGATGCTGAGACGAAATCAATGATCCGTCAGATCCCTAGTGAAGAATTGATTGCTATCAACAAGCGGATCCAGGCTTTACGCCAAGGAGAGGCCGGAGCCAATCCCAGGATAGGTTTGTTGTTCGACAGCGAGATATGAACCGGTCATCGTGAATGAGGAGGCAAGACAATGGCAACGATAACGTCGGCAGGTGCCGGGTCTGGTATCAATCTGGAGAGTGTAATTTCCGCCAGTCTGGACGCCAGAAAGGCACAGATCCAGCAACCGATCATTACCAAGAAGACAAACGCCCAGATCACTCTGTCTGGAGTGGGTCAGCTAAAATCAGCCATTGCTTCTTATGTCACTTCCCTCAAAGAGATGGCTAAGACGGATGCGTTCAACAAGCGTGCCGTCAACATCACTCAGGACAAGGACAACCCTGTCCTCAAGGTGGAGAGCAAGGCTGGCTCCTCCAATGGTCAGTACAATATCACCGTCAATAAACTGGCAACGACCAGCAAGTTTGAAGGGACCTTTGACAGCTCCACCGATCCCCTGATCACCGAAGATGGCACCCTGACCTTCAAAGCCGGGGACAAGACGTTCTCCGTGGATGTCAAAGCCGGTGATTCGCTGCAGAGCGTACGCAAGAAGATCAATAACCATGGTGATAACTTCGGTCTGACAGCCAACATCATCAACACCTCGGATGGCAAGGCCAAGCTGGTGATGGATTCTGGTGTGAGCGGCACTGGCAAGGATCTGCAGATCAGTGGCAACACGACCGGCCTGAGCAACTTTGCCTCCTCCTTGACTCAAACCCAGCCCGCAAGCAGTGCCGAGATCAGTGTCGATGGCAGCACGTTGACCAGTGATACCAATACCTTCGATGGCACCATCATGGGCTTGAAAGTCACAGTGCTGCGTGAGTCAGATAAAGAGACTGATGGCACCAAGAAATCCAACAAGGTAGATATATCGACCGATAAAGATGGCATCAAGGCCATGGTCAAGAGCTTTATCGATGGCTATAACAGCCTGGTGAGCAAGACAGAAGCCTTGGGCAAGCGCAATACCATGGTGGCTGGTCAGAGCAAGGATGATGGAGGGGCTCTCGCTGGTGACTCGGTTACTCGCAGTGTGACCAACCTGATGAGTAATACCATCATCTCTCCTTCTGATAATTCGAGTACCTTCTCCACTATTTTCCAGCTGGGTGTGAAGATGGACAACAAGGGAGTTCTCTCCCTTGATAGTGAGAAGTTTGATGAGGCGCTGGACAAAAACTTTGAGCAGGTTGTCGCCATCTTTGGTGGTGAGAATGGGGTTGCGGGTAAAATGGCCACAGCACTGGAAGATTACTCCAAAACTGGCGGTTTACTGGCTCAGCGAGAAGACTCGCTTAATGCAGATCTACGTACCCTGGCCCAAAAAGAAGCGGATGCTTCTGCTCAACTGGTGAAATATGAAGCCAGTTTACGTGCGCGCTATGGTGGCCTGGACACCCTGCTGGCCAAGATGAATCAATCAGCGTCTTACTTGAGTCTTATTAATACCTCTGGCTCTTCATCTTCCTGATTAATCTCCATCACAATCCCGCATGAGGGGAGTTGCCATGTATCGCAAAAATATAAAAGCCTATACCACTCAAAATTTGCAGGCCGAGATGGCGGTAGCGGATCCTTACCGTGTTATCCAATTGATGATGCAAGGTTGTGTCGAACGTCTTGCCCAGTCAAAAGGGGCGATCGAACGCAAAGATTTCGAAGGCAAGTCCGTCGCTATTTCAAAGTGTATGGCGCTCATCAATGGCTTGCAGGATGCGTTGGATCTCTCATATGGCAAGGTGCCGGAAGATCTGTTTGCCCTCTATGACTACATGAAGCAGCGTTTGCTGGATGCCAGCCGTAATATGGATCCTGCTCCTTTGGATGAAGTCGGTCAGCTGATGTTGACCATCAAGAGCGGCTGGGATGCCATTCCGGTAGAAGAGCGAGCGCAAGCACTTGCCCTCCAGCAATCGGAGAAGGTCGAGTGATGTCTATTGACCTAGCGGAGCTCCATGCCCTGGGTGAAAGGATCCGCAGCATTCTGACGATGAGTCCTCTCAGCGAGATTGAAGCTTTGATGGATACATATTTGGCTGGATTGGATGAGCATATTGGCGGGGTGGGAGCACGGGATCTTAAAAGTGAGCAGCGGCAAGTGTTGTTGCAGTTCAAAGAGTTGTTGGCCTTGGTGGAAAGAGAGAGAAGCCAAACAGAAACCGAGCTGTTGAGTCTGTCGAAGGCTGGGCGAGCTACCGAGTTGTATAAGAAACACGCAGGATAACGATTGATGGATATCGCACAGAAGATTGGCGAAGTAGAGGCAGAGCTTTCTCGGCTGGGTCAGCAACATGAACAAGAAGCGGCGATGGCCCAGATGTTGCCAGTACGCTTTCAAGAGAACATGGATGCTTTCAAGAAGTACATGCCAGATATTCATGACTTTTTCGTGGATTATCAATCGGCGCGTCCATTTCGCTTCTTCTGCAATGAAAATGGCATTCCCAATATTCTGTGGCTGGATACGGAAATGGCTCTCTATGGTGAAGATCCCTTCGCCGATGCACTGGCCCAAATTACTGAAGTGCTCGACCAGAGTACCTTGCAATGTATCGACTTCGCCTCACAGTGGTATTTTGACGATCAAATCCATATCAAGTACAACAATGAAATTTCAAAGCTGAAGCAGAGAGCTAACCAGGGCAGCCCACTGCTCAAAGATGCACTGCATACGGATATCCCCTTATCATTGATGTATGGCATAGGACTGGGTTATCAACTGGGCTATCTTTACGAGCGATGCAAGGTAAGGAATTTATTTGCTTTTGAACCAGACCTTGATCTGTTCTATGCATCCTTATTCTGTTTTGATTGGCATGCCTTGCTGACATATATGGAGCAAGAGTTCCTGACCTTGCATTTATTCATCGGTGTTGATGAGAAATTGCTGGCTGCGGACATGATGGAGGCCTTGCATCGCAAAGGAGCTTTTTGGTCTGCTGCATATTTTTCCTTCCGTCACTACCACTCCCCCAAGTTGGATACACTTATCCAGCAGGTCGAAAATGAATTTTACCTGCTCAGAACCGGTTGGGGGTTTTTCGACGACAACGTGTATGCATTGGCCCACAGTCATACACACCTTCAAGACGGTACCCCGTTCTTGAAACGAGAGCGAGATACCGGGTTGGCTGCGACCTTGCCTGTTTTTGTGGTAGGCAATGGCCCTTCACTGGATCAAAGTATCGATTTCATCCGGCAACATCAGCATCAGGCCATCATTATTGCCTGTGGCACGGCGGTGAGTGCGCTCCACAAGGCCGACATTAAGCCAGATATTTATGTTGCCGTAGAACGAACCAAGAGTTCGGCAGATTTCCTGCGTATTCTGAATGCAGACGACTTCATCAAAGACTGCGTCTTTCTGAGTGTGGATGTCATCCATCCGGAGTGCAAAGGCTTCTTCCGCAAAACGGGGATCGCGTTCAAACCCAATGAACCCATGTACAAAATATTGTCCACCCGTTTTGGATCTGAATTTGAGTTCGAGGCTATTCAATACTCCAACCCCTTTGTGGGAAATACAGGGCTAAATTATGCAGCGCTGTTGGGGTTCAAAGAAATATATCTGTTTGGTATTGATAATGGCTATAAGTCGGCGGATAAACATCATTCCAAATTGAGCCTTTATTACAATGATAAACAAGAGGCAAAATACCAACAAAACCTGAAGGATACCTTTCCTGCTCCGGCCAATTTTGGCGGAGAAGTTCGGATAAACCATCTGTTTGGGCTGGCGATCCATAATATGGAACAGGTGTTAGCCACTTATCCTGAGGTGCATTGCATCAACAGTAGTGATGGTGCTTATATCGAAGGGGCTTGTCCTCTGCGTGTAGAAACATTGACGCCGAGATGGTCTGCTATTGACAAGCGCTCCGTAGTTGATGAGCTCATGACTAATTGCTTCCAACCATTTGATGTGACCAGCATTGATTTCCAGGCTGCCATCAACGTGCCGTTGTTCCATGAAATAATCGAGAAGTTGCGCTATGACTGGCAGAGTGTGGATCGTGAACATAATGCCATCCAACTGATGATGCAACGACATCACGATTACTTGCTCTATCTTTTGATGAGCAAAGAGGGGCATTTGTATCGGGTCTTAATTGGCTCGCTTAACTATTTCTACGCCAACATCATCAGCCTGATGCTTGCAGAGATGAATAGTGATGGGGCTGGGCTTGCCGAAAAACTGGGCGTTGCCATCGGCATTCTGGAGCAGTTCTTTGATGATGCGAAGAGCATCTATGCTGATGCCCTAGAGCGGCATGATACTGCCTATTTTGTGGGATTGAGCGTATTCAAATAGGCATGCAGGAGAGGGCCTGAACATTGATCACAGGCCCTCTTGTCCTCTTATTTTATCGAGTCCAACAGCATCACGAGTTCACCTTCCAACCAGTCGGCCAATCCCAGCCAGTCACCATGTTCCTGACAAGCCAGCATGGCTGCGACAATGGTGGCGATATTCGCATGTTGCGACACAGGAACTGTGGTAAGTACTTTCTCAATCAAAACAGGCAAATGCTGTGCACTTTCCAGATGATGCCCCAGTCGGAAGCGCTGGGCCAGGTTGATGCATTCTTGTCGTCGATTCATGACACAAACTCCGGATGGTAACGACTCCCCAGGATCGCGGCTCCATCACGGCTGGTATTCCAGAAACGAATCTGCGGATGCTTGGCTATGTAACGTTCCAGCTCAATCTGATAGGTGGTGAAATTGGGGTTTGTGACCACTCGATGACCGTGGCCATCCTGCGTCCAGCCGAACGTCTGGTGAGCGGTTGGCCCGAGTGCGCCATCCTGCCAGCCTGTGTGGGTCTGTCCACCCGGAAAAGCGAAGTCGCAACCCAGCAGGATGATATCGCTGCAACCCATCTTGACGGCGAGATCGACAGCAGGATGAAGGACACTACCGCCTTGATGCAGTACCCCTTTAGGCTGTGTCTCGCGCAGATCCTGATACATGGGACTGATGGAGTATGCGGTGAGTCTTGGCCCGGGCCAGCTGTTCAATGTGGCGTTAGGTACCATGGGGGTATAAACCAGCGGCACTGTGATGAGGCCGTCGCTGGCCAGATGATCCTGGGCCAAGCGATCGTCGATGCAGACGACCAGATGAGGGGTGATGTGATGCTGCCTTAACGGCGCCACTGCGGTATCAACACAGATCAGTTGCCATTTTGGATGGCAGTGAAGCAATGCTGCCAGTCTGGGAAGATGGTGCTGCAGTGTCGGGCCACTGGCGATGATCACTGCCGTCCCGTGAGGGGCCGAATCAAACAGGCTGGCGACGTCACCGTCCGCACGGATCAGTGGCAGGTTTTCAGCGAGCCGGGTCTGAACACGTGCTGAGTCCGGTGCGAACCTCAACTTGGTATACTCGGCAGATATTTCACTGATCAATCTGCCACGGATGCGGCTGGCTGCTGTCTCAGCCAGCTCCAGTTCACTCGGTATGGCGAAGAAGGGCAGTGTGACTTCAGTTTCATCACTGGCCAGACTGAGTTGGAGCCTGGGATCCTGTAGCCACTTCCATTCCAGCAATGCTAGGAGCAGTGTAAACAAGGTGTGGTTCAGAATGTGAATATGTAGTCGTTTCAGATCAGGGCGGGCCAGTAAAAGGGGAGGCAGATCCCCAAGGCCAGTCCCATAGAGATGCAGTTCGCGAGCATTCGGCAGACTGTTGGCCTGCAGTTGTGCCTCTGCCTCCCGGTCGTGGCGGCTGGTGAGTTGGATGCCATTGACCAGCAGGGTGCTGCCGCTTCCCTCGCAAAGCTCCACTTGAAAGTCGCCCAGCTGGGCCGTCGCCAAGGCACCTGCCAGCGTCGGCCAGCGTGCTTCGATGATCGCAAGCTGATGGAGGAGGAGTTCTTCATTCATCGCATGCAACCCATACCCAGCTCAGTGGTTGATTGGCGCTCATATCGCGGGTGACCCGCTTGCCGAGCAGTCGATCGTAATCGGCAGGAGGGAGGCCGAGGGCGGGACGCACCGATTTGATATGCTCGGTGGTGAGACGCTCCCCTGCTGCAATATCCTTGATCAGGTAGAGGGAGCGGCGAAATGCGCGGTTGCCCTGCTCGCTCTGGGTGAGTTTATAGTCAGCTACCCCCAGGGCGGCGTGGGCCGTGTTGACCGAACGTATCAACTCGGCCAATTCGTCGGGCTCCATGGAGAAAGCACAATCCGGTCCGCCGTCGGCGCGGGCCAGGGTGAAGTGCTTCTCGATGAGGGTCACCCCGAGGGCGGTGGCAGCAATGGCGGTTGCGGAGCCTAAGGTGTGGTCCGAGAGCCCGACTTCAACGCCAAAACGTTGGCGCAACAGGGGGATGGTGCGCAGGTTGTACTCGGCTGCAGGTGCCGGATAGCCGCTGACGCAGTGCAGCAGGGCCAGCTGGCCGTTGCCGTGCTTGAGTGCCATCTCGACCGCGGCGGCGATCTCGGCCTCGTTCGCCATGCCGGTGGACATGATGAGTGGCTTGCCGGTCTGGGCGGCGTAGCGGATGAGGGGCAAGTCCACCAGCTCGAAGGAGGCGATCTTGTAGGCCGGGCAGTCGAGGGATTCCAGCAGATCCACCGCGCTGAAGTCGAACGGACTGCTGAAGACCGTCAGCCCCAGCTCGCGCCCCTTGGCAAACAGGGCCTGATGCCACTCCCAGGGGGTGTGTGCCCACTGGTAGAGATCGTACAGGCTGTGACCATCCCAGAGACCGCCGTGGATCTGGAATTCGGGCCGATCGCTTCTGAGGGTGATGGTGTCGGGCCGATAGGTCTGCAGCTTGACCGCACTGGCCCCGGCCTCCTTGGCGGCGGTCATGATGGCCAGTGCACGCTCCAGGTTGCCGTTGTGGTTGGCCGACAGCTCGGCGATCACAAAGGGAGCCTGTGCCGGGCCGATGGATTGATGGGCGATCTGCATCTGTGTTCAGACTCCTGTGCCAAGTTGCCAGCCTTGTGGCGCCGACTGCCAGGGGGCGGGGGGCGCATCTTGCGGCGGTTTGGCAAGATAAAGTGGGAATTGGGAAAAAATCTTTAGCAAGCGATATGCCAGCTCTTGCCAGTCTTGTGGTTTGAGTGGCTGGTGTGCCTGCCAGGCCAGCTGCTGGCCGCTTAGGTCAAGGGTGAGCAGGCGTGTCTCTGCCTGCCCGCCATCTTGTTGTAAAAATTGCCAGCGTTGGCCGTCGGGCCGCAGCTGATAGCCGGTCTGCGGCAGCAGCCAAGCGGTGAGGCGATCGAGCCCGAGGCCATCCACTTGCTGCTGACCGCGTTGGCGATAAGCCTCAGCCTCTTGTTCCAGTGAGTGCAAGGCCTGCGCGAGCCGTGAGGGGTCAGCGAGCTCGCTTAGCGTCAGGCGTTCGGCCAACTGGAAACGGGCGATCACCTCATCATTGAACTGCTGGTTGTCGACGATGGGCACCACCAGGGTTGGCAGGCCGAGGCAGACACGCTCCCAGGTCATGCCGCCGGCGGCACCGATGGCAAAATCGTGGCGCGCCATCAACAGCGCCATCTGATCGCTCTGGCGCAACAAGTCGATGCGAAGTTCGGGCAGTTCGGCAACCCTCTGCTGCAATTCGTGCCAGAAAGGGTTGGCGCCGCCCGCCACCAGAGTCCACTGGATGGTGCGGGCCCAGGGTAGACGAGCCAAGCTGTTGAGGGTGGTGAGACAAGCGCCGGCCGGATCGGCGCCGCCAAAGCAGATGAGTCCCCGTTGCCACTGAGCGATGTCTCGGCGTGCAAGCTGTCGGAAGGCCGGGCGCAGCAGCGCATAGTCCGTTCCCAGCAGCAGGCGACAGTTGTCTGGTATCAGGGCTTGATAGTCGGCTGTGCTGCGCAAAGGCCCCTGGTCCAGCAGTAGTTGACAGTGATGCGGTCGATCCGCCAGATCGTCGATCACCAGCAACTGACTACAGTGGCGCGCCAGCAAGGTTTCAAGGGACTGATCGATGGCGTAGTGATCGACGATAAGCCAGGCCGGCCGTAGTCGGGGCAGGGGCCCCGCATCATCCAGCGCAGCCAAAGGATGGTAGTGGTGCAGCTTAAGCAGAGACTGCAGGTGAGCCGGCAACCCATAACAGAGAAAGTGGCACTCGGCCCCCGCCATCTGCAACCGATCGGCGATGGCCAGACAGCGCATCAGATGGCCCAGCCCTATCTCGGGGCCGGCGTCGAGTCGAAACGCAATATCAAACGTCATGCTGGTGTAATACCCGATAGAGCAGTTCGGCTAGGTGCCAATCTTCCGGCGTATCGATGTCGACCACCCTGTGCCTTGGCAATATGTGTCCTATTCCTTCTCCGCCCACTGGGCTGATGCCTCCCAACCAGGCGGCGCGGCTGCCCCAGTAGAATTGTCCCGCATCCTGATAGGCGGGTTCCAGATCTTGAGAACGTTTGGCCATCTGCTCCGGCCAGAAGGGGGTCACGCGTCCCTGCTCATCCATGCGCACTGCCCGCTGAATGGGAAAGCCGAATTCCGCCACCGTGTAGACGAAGGGAGCCTGGCTTGCGAGCAGGCGCTGGTGGGCCTCCTTCAGGTCATCGGCCTGGATGAGCGGCACGGTGGCATAGATGCAGCAGTAGTGATCGCTCGTGACACCGAGCTCGTCGAGTCGCCGGATGGCATCGATCACTACCGGTGTGGTGCCGGTGTGGTCGTCGGCGAGGCTGGCGGCGCGTAAAAAGGGCACGTCGGCGCCGAGCTGGCGTGCCACGCAGGCGACCTCCTCATCATCGGTAGAGACCACAATCTGGCTGAAACACCCTGCCGCTTTGGCGGCGTTGATGGCATAGGCGAGCATGGGCTGGCCGCAGAAGGGACGGATATTCTTGCGCGGGATACGCTTGCTGCCTCCTCGGGCCGGGATGATGGCGATGGCCATGAAGTTTCTCCATGAAAAGCCGATATGACAGTAATAAGCAGGATTGTAACCCTGAATCCTTGGATGATGACAGTTGGCATGACCCAGGATCTTCGATTGAACTCATTGATGGCAAAAGAGATAATTGAAAATCACCGTGAAATGGACAGTGATATGACAGGTTTGAAAGAGTTTGCCCGCTACGGGGTCAAGCTGGTGGCGCTGGCACAGGATGATATCGAGATGGTGCGCCAGTGGCGCAACGATCCCAAGATTGCCGACCTGATGCTGGACAAGACTCATATCACGAGGGAGAAGCAGCAGCAATGGTTTGCCAGGCTGCAGCACGCCAAGGATCAGTTTTATTATCTGGTCTGGTTTAAAGATCAGCCCATCGGGGTCGCTTCTCTTATCAAAGTCAATCGTGACGTCGGGCATTGTGAACCGGGCATGTATATCTATGTCGATGAGTATCGCAACAACATAGTGCCCTTCTGCGTTGCCTTCGCCCTCAATGAGCTGGCTTTTGAAGGGCTGGGTCTGTCACAGCTGTTTGGCAAGATATTTGCCAGTAATCAGGCTTCTGTCCGCTTTCACGAGGCGTGTGGCTACCGTCTTTACGAGACGCGGGAGGATGGCCTCGGTTTGTATGTGCTCGAGCGGGAGGCCTATTTCGCTGCTCGCGCCAAAATCGCTCGTTTTATAAGGTATTGATGATGCAACTAGAACAGATTTTCTCCGATGCACTGGGCATCGAGCTTGAACAGGTTTCCGATGCGCTCAGCTATCAGGGGATCCCCCAGTGGGACTCCGTCGCCCATATGGGCTTGATTGCCCAGCTGGAGGATCACTACGGTGTGCTGCTCGATACCGATGACATCATCGACATGAGCTCGGTCGCCAAGGCGCGGGAGATCCTGACCAAATATGGTGTCGCCCTCTGATGACCGGCCTGTTGCAGGGTAAACGGGTAGTGATCACCGGCGCTGGGCGCGGCATCGGTCTCGCCATCGCCCGGCAGTTTGCCGCCCAGGGCGCCGAGTTGTGGCTCAATGGTCGCGATGAGCAGGCCATCACCCGGATGACAGAGGCGCTCTGCGTCGAGTTTGGCGTGCCTTGTATGTCGCTTTGCTTCGATGTGGCCGATCCGCAGGCGGTCAAGCAGGCCTTCCAGCAACTCTTTGGCCAGACCCGCCAGCTGGACGTGCTGGTCAACAATGCAGGGGTGCTGGACGATGCTCTGCTCGGCATGGTCCAGCAGCAGCAGATAGAGCGCACCTTCGCGACCAACAGTTACAGCACTCTCTATTGCAGCCAGTATGCGGCTCGCCTGATGCAACGCTCCGGTGGGGGCAGCATCATCAACATGGCGTCCATCATTGGCCGGGTAGGCAATGCCGGCCAAGCCGTCTATGCCGGCAGCAAGGCGGCGGTGATCGGGATTACCCAGTCACTGGCCAAGGAGCTGGCCGCGAGCCAGATCCGGGTCAATGCCATCGCCCCCGGCTTCATCGACACCGATATGGCGCGCTCTCTGCCGCCAGCCAAGTTTGACGAACGGGTAGCCAGCATCGCCATGGGGCGCATCGGCACGCCGGACGAAGTCGCCAGTGTGGCCCTGTTCCTGGCCTCGGATCTATCCCGTTATGTCACCGGTCAGGTGATCGGAGTCGATGGAGGCATGCTGATTTGAGCGCGCCCGACTTGCTAACCCATCTGGTGGTGGGCAATAGCGCCCCTGCCTGGCGGGATCCCGATGAAGGCTGGCTCAGCTACGGCGAGCTGGCGCAGCGGGTAGCACGACTCGCCAAGGCCTACCCGAG
>SKEK01000898.1_pt1 | contig 14474 bp, 10 predicted proteins | sample 4826761 | NCBI WGS metagenome assembly SKEK01 (sample SAMN11008811, study PRJNA524170) | human gut metagenome | biome: Human fecal sample; material: Feces; isolation source: fecal sample from pouch patient p32 | host: Homo sapiens | place: Israel: Tel-Aviv | collected 2015-10-13 | reverse complement strand
CATTGAGCGTGGTCTTTACCGGTTAGTGTGCTGATATGGCTCAGTCGGTAGAGCGCATCCTTGGTAAGGATGAGGTCCCCAGTTCGATTCTGGGTATCAGCACCATTTTCAAGCAGTACAGCTTTTGCCTGACGGCAATAGCGCCGTGGAACCACCTGATCCCATGCCGAACTCAGAAGTGAAACGCGGTAGCGCCGATGGTAGTGTGGCATTCGCCATGCGAGAGTAGGACACTGTCAGGCACCTATTCAGAAGAGGCCTCCCATGCGGGAGGCCTTTTTGCATTTCTGTCCTCCCGCCGCAATTCCCTGCTTCTATTTCAGTAAAAATGCTGGGCTATCAAGGGATTGCTCGTTACTCTTTAGCCGTTGCCCGATGAACACGTGATGCTGCCTGCGAGGTATTGATGGCTACGTTGAAGGAAATTGCACAGGAGGCGGGGGTATCGCTTGCTACCGTATCCCGTGTGCTGAACGAGGATCCCAACCTGAGCGTCAAGGACGAGACCAGGCAGAAGATCTTCGAGATTGCCGAGCGGCTGGAGTACAAGACCAGCAGCGCCCGCAAAGGGGTGCACAAGAGCAAGCTGCAGCTCCTGGCTGTCTACGCCTATCCCCAGAGCACCGAGGTCAACGATCCCTACTATCTGGCCATCCGCTACGGCATCGAGACCCAGTGCACCCGCCTCAACATCGAGCTGGCCCACTGCTACAACGGTGCCGAGGGGCGTGAGCTCTCTGCCGTCGATGGCATCCTGGTCATCGGCCATCTGCCGGAAGAACGGCTGGCCGTGCTGCGCGGCCTGTCTGCCCAGCTGGTGTTCGTGGATTGCCGCTCTCAGGGGGATTTTGACTCGATTGACGTTGATTTGGCACTCATCAGCCAGCAGGTAGTGGACTTCTTCATCGCCGAGGGCCATCAGCGCATCGGCTATATCGGTGGCCAGGATGATGGCCCGGATCTGCGGGAACTGGCTTTCCGGGATTATGGCCAGCGGCTTGGCGTGGTACAGGAGAGCGACCTCTATCGCGGAGACTTCTCCAGCGCTTCCGGCTACAAGCTGGCGAAGGAGATGCTGGCCGGTGACTGGCCCAGGGCGCTGTTTGTCGCCTCCGACTCCATCGCCATCGGTGTGCTGCGTGCCATCCACGAGAAGGGACTGGCGATTCCCCAGCAGATCGAGCTTATCAGCGTCAACGATATTCCGACTGCCAAGTTCACCTTCCCGCCGCTCTCAACGGTGCGGATCCACTCCGAGTTGATGGGCTCCCAGGGGGTCAATTTGCTGGTCGAACGGCTGCGTGACGAGCGTGATATTCCACTCCGGGTGCTGGTACCGAGCAAGTTGACCCTGCGTGGCACCACGCGCTGATTTTAGTAAAATACCCTGCATTTTAGTCGCACCATCTTGCGGTGGTGCGACACTCCTCCCAAGTACACTGCTTTGCCATATCATCCAATGACGTCACATCACATTGTTTTATAGTTGATTTTACTGCTATTCAGCCAGCTATCATCAACATCCATGCCACTCATCTATACCTTGCCCTCCTTTGTCTCCCGCTTCTGATCTCGCTCACAAAACCATCCGCTCACTGTGATCAGGTTAAAACTTTACCTATTCAAAACTGATATTTAGTAAATATTTATCTAGAGTTTACCCAGTTAACGTTGCCTTGTTCCGGGAGGACATGTGAATAACTGGGAAAACGTCCAATTCATTGGTGAAAACAGGCTGGCTCCGCGCGCCTACTTCTTCTCTTATGCCGATCACGGGCTGGCGGCCACCATGCAGCGCGAGCTGAGCCGCCGTTTTCTGAGCCTGAGCGGCCAGTGGCAGTTCCACTACTTCGACCATCCTCTGCAGGTGCCGGAGGCCTTCTATCACAGCCCCATGAACGAGTGGGGCCAGATCACCGTGCCCAACATGTGGCAGATGGAAGGGCATGGCAATCTGCAGTACACCGACGAAGGTTTTCCTTTCCCCATCGATGTGCCCTTCGTGCCGACCAACAACCCCACCGGCGCCTATCAGCGCAGCTTCACGCTGAGCCCGGCCTGGGACGGCGAGCAGGTGATCATCAAGTTTGACGGGGTGGAGACCTACTTCGAGGTCTATGTAAACGGCCACTATGTCGGCTTCAGCAAGGGGAGCCGCCTCACCGCCGAGTTCGATATCAGCGCCTACGCCAAGGTTGGCGAAAACCTGCTGTCAGTGCGGGTGATGCAGTGGGCCGACTCCACCTATATCGAAGATCAGGACATGTGGTGGATGGCGGGGATTTTCCGCGACGTCTACCTGGTGGGCAAACCGGCCGCCCATGTGCAGGACTTCTTTATCCGCACCGCGCTGGCCGATGGCAATCAGATTGCCGGCCAGAGCGCCACCCTGAGCTGCGATATCCAGCTGGAAAATCTTGGTGCGCCAGCCCGTGATCACCGTCTGGTCTGGTCGCTGCTGGATCAGGGCAGCGAGATCGCCAGCGGCTCGCTCGACCATCTCGCCATCGACGGCAAGTGTGATTGCCGTTTCACGCTGGATCTGGCCAACCCCCATCTGTGGAGTGCCGAAGACCCTTACCTCTACCAGCTGCAACTCTCCCTCTACAACGGTCAGGGCGAGCTGCTGGAAGTGATCCCGCAGCGGGTCGGGGTGCGTGAAATCACCGTCAAGGATGGCCTCTTCTACGTCAACGGCCACTACCTCAAGCTGCACGGGGTGAACCGCCACGACAACGACCACCTCAAGAGCCGTGCGGTCGGCATGGATCGGGTGGAGCGCGATATCGTGCTGATGAAGCAGCACAACCTCAACTCGGTGCGCACCGCTCACTACCCGAACGACCCGCGTTTCTACGAGCTGTGCGACCAGTACGGCCTGTTCGTGATGGCAGAGACCGATGTGGAGACCCACGGTTTTGCCAACGTCGGCGATCTCAGCCGCATCACTGACGATCCCTTCTGGGAGCCGGTGTTCGTGGCTCGCATCGAGCGCCACGTGCACGCCCAGAAGAACCACCCCTCCATCATCATCTGGTCGCTCGGCAACGAGTCCGGCTACGGCTGCAACATCAGAGCCATGTACCAGCGCTGCAAGGGGATCGACCCGACCCGGCTGGTGCACTACGAAGAGGATCGCGATGCCGAGGTGGTGGATGTGGTGAGTACCATGTACTCCCGCGTCTCCCAGATGAACTGCTTCGGCGAGTTCCCGATGGCCAAGCCGCGTATCCTCTGCGAATACGCCCACGCCATGGGCAACGGCCCGGGTGGCCTGAGCGAATACCAGCAGGTGTTTGACCGCCATCCCCACATTCAGGGCCACTATATCTGGGAGTGGTGCGATCACGGCATTCTGGATCAGGACGAGCAGGGCCGCCCGGTCTACAAGTACGGCGGCGACTACGGCGACTACCCCAACAACTACAACTTCTGCATGGATGGCCTCATCTATCCGGATCAGACCCCGGGGCCGGGGCTGCGCGAATACAAGCAGGTGATCTGCCCGGTCAAGGTGCGCGCCCTGGATCTGGCGAGCGGCAAGCTGGCGGTGGAAAACCGCTACTGGTTCTCCACTCTCGACGACATCCGCCTGCTGGTCGAAGTGAAGGCCGAGGGCGAACTGCTGGCCAGCCAGCAAATCCGGCTGGAAGGGGTGGCCCCCGGTGCCACCACCGAGTTGCAGCTCGAACTGCCATCCCTCGATGGGCGGGAAACCTTCGTCCAGCTGCGGGTCATCAAGGCCAGTGCGACCCGCTACAGCGCGGCGGAGCACGAGCTGGGCCAGTACCAGTTCCAGCTGAAGGTATCGACTCGCCAGCTGCAGCCCTTTGCCAATCCCAACGCCACCCCGTTGCATATTGCCGATGAGCGCCTCACGCTGACCTTGAGCGGCAGCGGCTTTGCCCTGCGCTTCTCGCGCCTCGACGGCAAGCTGGTGAGTTGGCAGCAGGATGGTATCGAGCTCATCGAGCGAGCCCCGCGCCTCACTTTCTTCAAGCCGATGATCGACAACCACAAGCAGGAGTACGAGAGCCTGTGGCACCCGAACCACCTGCAGATCATGCAGGAGCACTTCCGCACCCTGAGCTGGCGTCAGCTGGGTGAGGCGGTCGAGGTAACGGTGGAGAGTCTGATCGCACCGCCGGTGTTCGACTTCGGCATGCGCTGCCGCTACGTCTACACCCTGAGCCCGAACGGCCAACTGCACGTGGCACTCTCCGGTCAGCCCTACGGCGGTTATGACGACATCATTCCCAAGATCGGCTTCGAGCTGGGCATTCGTCAGGATCTCGATCGGGTGCACTACTACGGCATGGGGCCGGGCGAGAACTATCAGGACAGCCGCCAGAGCAACTGGATCGACAGCTTCCAGAGCACGGTGAGCGAGATGTGGGAGCACTACCCCTTCCCGCAGGACAACGGCAACCGCCAGCAGGTGCGCTGGGCGACCCTGACCAATCGTCACGGTGCCGGTCTCTATGTGCGGCCAGATGCCCCCATCAACCTGAGCGTCTGGCCCTACAGCTGGGAGCATATCCACGCGGCTCAGCACATCAATGAGCTGGAACCGAGCGATTATCTCACCCTCAATCTGGATCACAAGGTGCTGGGGCTCGGCTCCAACTCCTGGGGCTCCGAGGTGCTGGACTCCTGGCGGGTGCGCTTCGAGCCGTTCAGCTTCGGCCTGACCCTGCTGCCCATCGCCCGTGGCAACCTCAATCCGGCTGCGCTGGCCGGGCTCGATCTCACCATCAACGGCGGGAGGAACCTCGCATGATCACCCTGGACAACCTGACCCTGTTCAAAAACATCTACCGGGAGGGCAAGAAGTGGGGCCGCTGCGTGGAGGCCATCAACAACCTGGCGAACCTCAAGCCCGGCATCTGTCACTCCATCGGTGACTCCCTCACCTACCGCTTGCAGGAGGGGGCCAGTCCGGCCACCTCGTTGTTCGAGGGGCAGCGCCGCTACTTCGACGTTCACTACTACCTGGAAGGGGAAGAGACGGTGGAGTGGGCAGCCAAGAGCGAGCTGCGGGTCGAGCAGGCCTATGACGACACCACAGACCGCGAGTGGCTGGCAGGCGAGGTGCGCGAGCGCCAGCAGGTCGGCAACGGGCAGGTGGTGATCTTCGAGAACGACGAGGCCTACCGCTTCGTCGGCGATGCGCCGGTGCGCAAGGTGATCATCAAGGTCACCGTCGAAGGCGGCTACTTCAAAAACAAATAACAAGCCGCCGGTTCTGCACTGACAAAAGCTGGAAGGGCGGGGCTCACCCTACACATCATGCCCCGCTCTTTCGCTGAGATAACTACAGGTCTGGAGATGCACCATGTCTGATTCCAAACGCAATACGATAGGCAAGTTTGGTCTGCTGTCGCTCACCTTCGCGGCGGTATTCAGCTTCAACAACGTCATCAACAACAACATCGAGATCGGTCTGGCCTCGGCCCCGATGTTCTTTCTGGCCACCATTTTCTACTTCATTCCGTTTTGCCTGATCATTGCGGAATTTGTGTCTCTGAACAAAAACTCCGAGGCGGGGGTGTATGCCTGGGTGAAGAGCTCCCTCGGCGGTCGCTGGGCCTTTATCTCCGCCTACACCTACTGGTTCGTGAACCTCTTCTTCTTTACCTCGCTGCTGCCACGGGTCATCGCCTACGCCTCCTATGCCTTTCTCGGCTACGAGTACATTCTCACCCCGGTGGCGACCACGGCATTGAGCATGGTGCTGTTTGCCTTTGCCACCTACGTCTCCACCAACGGCGCCAAGATGCTCGGCCCCATCACCTCGGTGACCTCGTCCCTGATGCTGCTGCTGACCCTCTCCTACATTCTGCTGGCGGGTGCGGCACTGGTGGGCGGCGTACAGCCAGCCGACCCCATCACGGTAGAGGCCATGGTCCCCGATTTCAGCTGGGCCTTCCTCGGCATCACCACCTGGATCTTTATGGCGGCTGGTGGCGCCGAGTCGGTGGCGGTCTACGTCAATGACGTAAAAGGCGGCTCCAAGTCCTTCGTGAAGGTGATCATCATCGCCGGGATCTTTATCGGGGTGCTCTACTCCATCGCATCGCTGTTGATCAACGTGTTCGTCCACAGCGACACCCTGAAATATACCGGCGGCTCGGTGCAGGTGTTCGAGGGGCTGGCTGCCTACTTCGGCCTGCCGGAGATCCTGATGAACCGCTTCGTCGGGCTGGTCTCCTTCACCGCCATGTTCGGCTCCCTGCTGATGTGGACCGCGACCCCGGTGAAGATCTTCTTCTCCGAGATCCCGGCCGGCATCTTCGGCAAGAAAACCGTCGAGCTGAACGAGCACGGCGTGCCCGCCCGCGCAGCCTGGATCCAGTACCTCATCGTGCTGCCGCTGATGGTGATCCCGACCCTGGGCTCCAACACAGCGCAGGATCTGATGAACACCGTCATCAACATGACCGCTGCCGCCTCCATGCTGCCGCCGCTGTTCATCATGCTGGCCTACCTCAATCTGCGGCTGAAGCTCGACCACCTGCCGCGGGATTTCAAGATGGGCTCGCGTTCCATCGGCATCGCCGTGGTCTCGGTGCTGATCGTCCTCTTCTCGGTGGGTTTCCTCGCCTCCACCTTCCCGACCGGCGCTGACATCATGACCATCGTCTTCTACAACGTCGGCGGGATCGTGATTTTCCTCGGCTTCGCCTGGTGGAAATACAACCGATACGAGGCCTCCCTCAGCGCCGAGGCGCGCGCGAAAGAGGCCGAGCCAGCGGCGCAGGTCGTCATCCAGCCGTCATGACCCCATCAAACCGGGTGGCCGTTGGCCACCCGCAAACCGTTGAACCAGAAAAGGAAAAGTGCATGAGCGAGACGTTCGAGTTTGCCGAATTCAAACGGGTCGAGATGAAGGTGGGCAAGGTGCTGGAGGTGGTGCGCCACCCCGGGGCCGACAAACTCTACATCGTCCAGATCGACGTGGGTGGCGAGCGGCCGCTGCAGACCGTCACCAGTCTGGTGCCTTACTACAGCGAAGATGAGCTGATGGGCAGCGAGGTGGTGGTGCTGACCAACCTCAAGCCCACCAGGATGCGCGGCGAGCGTTCCGAGTGCATGTTGCTCTGCGCCGAGACCCCGGACGAGAGCCAGAGCGTGCTGTTGCAACCGCGGGAGCCGATGGCGCCGGGCACTCCGATCGTCTGACGGGTATTGCGAGCCGGTGCGGGAGACGGTACCGGTTCAGCAACGAGGCCGTGCACGCGGCCCGATCATAACAAGAGAGTAAAGCGCGGGGCCGACAGACCCTTGCCGAACACATCACAGAGTCACAGCGCTCCCCGCAGGGAGCGCAAGTCCACTGGAGGACACCATGTCTGAATCCGTACGCGGCACCATAGGCAAGTTTGCCCTGTTGTCGATGACCTTTGCCGCCGTGTTCAACGTGCGCAACATCGTCAACAACAACATCGAGCTGGGGCTCAGCTCCGCCCCCATCTTCCTGCTGGCGACCATCGTCTACTTCATCCCGTTCGTCTTCATCATCGCCGAGTTCGTCTCGGCCAACAAAAACTCCGAGTCGGGGATGTACGACTGGCTGAAAAAGCCGCTCGGCACCCGGATGGCCTATCTGGGTTCGTTTCTCTACTGGTTCGTGAACCTGTTCTGGTTTGTCTCCCTGCTGCCCAACGTCATCGCCTACGCCTCCTACGCCATGCTGGGCTATGAGTACAGCTTCTCGCCAATGGTCACCTCGATCATCTCCATCGTTCTTTTTGCGGCGGCGACCCACATCTCCACCAAGGGGGCGAGCTGGCTCGGCAAGATTGCCGAGATCGTGGCCTACGGGGTGTTTGCCCTGTTCGCCATCTATGTGCTGGGTGCCCTGATGGCCCTGAGTGGCGATCATGTGCCGGCCCAGCCCATCACCCTGGAGGCGATGACTCCCACCGTCAACTGGGCGACGCTCGGCATCATGTGCTGGATCTTCCAGGCGGCGGGCGGTGCCGAGACGGCGGCGGCCTACCTCAATGACGTCAAGGGCGGCCAGAAGTCCTTCATCAAGGTGATCATCAGTGCGGGTATCGTCATCGGTGCCATGTATGCGGTCGGTTCCCTGCTGGTGAACGTGTTCGTGCCGCGCGAGAGCCTCACCTATGCCGGCGGCATGGTGGAGATCTTTACCGGCATGGCCCAGTACTTCGGGCTCTCCGAGGCGCTGGTGGGCCGCTTCGTCGGCGTGGTGCTGTTTATCGCCATGTTCGGCTCCATGATGATGTGGACCTCGGCGCCGGTGAAGATCCACTTCTCCGAGATCCCCCAGGGGGTTTACGGCGAGAAGACCACCCAGCTCAACGAGCACGGGGTGCCGGTGCGCGCCGCCTGGTGGCAGTTTGTCTTCGTGTTCGCGATGCTGGTGGTGAACGGCTTCGGCTCCGAGTCGGTGCAGCAGATGATGAACACCGCCATCAATCTCACCGCCGGGACTGCCATGTTGCCGCCGATCTTCATCATGGTGGCCTACTTCGTGTTCCGCTGGAAACACGACGACACCCCCCGCGAGTTCCGCATGGGGTCGCGCACCTTCGGGATGGGGGTGGTGTCGGTGCTGATCGCCATCTTCGTGGTGAGCATGAGCGCCTCCGCCTTCCCGGCCGGGGTGGATCTGGTGCGCGCCTTCTTCATCAACGTCTTTATGACCGCGGTCTTCTCGGCGCTGGCCTACTGGTGGATCTCCCGCTTCGAGAAGCGCCAAGCCCGCAAGTCAGGTGGCAACGAGAAGAAAGCGGGCAGCGACACCCTGGCCAGCCAGCGCTGACCGGCATGTGGCAAACAGGAGACGGGCGACCAGGGTCGCCCGTTTTTTATTGGCCGGATCCGGGGCCGGAGGGTCAAAATCGTTTAGTTTTGCTGTGAGAATGTGCGCTATCGTTTAACAAAATGAAACAAATGAAGCTGCCGCTCAACTTTGCACCACAGGGTGTTCGGGGTAAGCTTGTCCCTTCGTATCCGGGGTCGCCGCCTGATGACGCCTTCCCCGTGCCCTGTCGTCCCTTCCCGTGCGGGACGCGCTTTCTCTGGAGACTCCCCGTGCGTCTGGATCCTTTTACCTCTGTGCTGATTGCTGTGGTGGCCCTGGCCTCCTTCTTCCCCTGCGAGGGGCAGGTGGCCGTCTGGTTCGGTCTGCTGACCAAGCTGGCGGTGGCGCTCTTGTTCTTCATGCATGGCGCCAAGCTGTCGCGCCAGAACCTGCTGGCGGGCCTCGGCCACTGGCGGCTGCACCTGGTGGTGATGGCCAGCACCTTCGTGCTCTTCCCGCTGCTGGGGCTGCTGCTCACGCCACTGGTGCCCCACTGGCTGAGCCCGGCCATCTACCTCGGTTTCCTCTACCTCTGTGCCCTGCCCGCCACCGTGCAGTCGGCCATCGCCTTCACCTCCATGGCCGGGGGCAATGTGTCGGCGGCGGTGTGCAGCGCCTCTGCCTCCAGCATTCTCGGCATCTTCCTCTCGCCGGTGTTGGTGGGGCTGATGATCAATGTGCAGGGGGAGGGGGTCGATACCTGGCACTCCATTCAGGCCATCATGGTGCAGCTGATGCTGCCCTTCGTAGTGGGCCACCTGTCGCGCCCCCTCATCGGTGGCTGGGTTGACAGCCATCGACCGCTCATCGGCAAGCTGGACCAGAGCTCCATCCTGCTGGTGGTCTATGTGGCCTTCAGCGAGGCGGTGGTGCAGGGGATCTGGCACCAGGTCGGCTGGTATGATTTGGCCAGCATCGTGCTGCTGAGTTGCGTGCTGCTGGCACTGGTGCTGGGGTGGAACGTCTGGATCAGCCGTCGCCTCGGTTTCAACAGGGCGGACGAGATCACCATCGTCTTCTGTGGCTCCAAGAAGAGCCTGGCCAACGGGGTGCCCATGGCCAACGTCATGTTCCCGGCCGCCAGTGTCGGGGTCATGGTGCTGCCGCTGATGATCTTCCACCAGATCCAGCTGATGGTGTGCGCCGTGCTGGCCCGCCGCTACCGCGAGCAGGAGGCCCTGCCCCAGGTACAGGAGGGGTAAGCGGTCCGGATAAAGAAGAGGGAGGCCATGGGCCTCCCTCTTTCGTTTGCCGCGTCGTCAGCGTTTGCGCCAGACGGTGAGCTGGGCCACCGTGTGCTGGTACTTGCGGGCGGTCTCGCGGATGACGAAGGGGACGTCCCTCGGGGGCATGTGCTCCTCGAACTCCTCCGCCAGCAGCCGTTGCAGCGCCTGATAGGTGCCGAGGGCCTCGCCGTTTTCCCGGATGCCGCCGAGCCAGTTGGCCTTGGGGGTGTAGTCGGTCAGCCAGGTGTAGGGGCTGGTGAGCACCAGCAGGCCGCCGCTGCGAAGGCGCGGAGCAATGTCCCGCAGGAAGCGGGCAGGTTCCCGCAGCCGGTCGATCAGGTTGGAGGCGAGCACCAGGTCGTAGTCACCGTACTTGGGCTTGAGGTTGCAGGCATCCCCCTGGCTGAAGTGGACCCGTTCGCTCTGCTCGCGACCAAGCTCGTGGCGGGAGAGGCGCGCCTCGCAATATTCCACCAGATCCCCTTCCACCGGCACCGCATAGCGGAAGCTGTCCTGTCTTGCCAGGGTCAGGGCCACGTCGATGAAGCGGGCCGAGTAGTCCACCCCGTCCACGTGGGCGAAGCGGCGAGCCAGTTCGAAGCTGGCCCGGCCGGTGGCGCAGCCGATATCCAGCGCCCGCTCATGGCGGCCGCAGAGCTCGCTGGCAAGACCGGCCAGAGCCTCGGCGTAGTTGGCGACCCCGAAGTGGCTCGGACCGTACTGGAAGTCGAGATACTGGGCGACGAGCGTGTCGGTTTCATAAGGGTTCACGATGACGGGCTCCTGATGGCGTGAGACCAGGTAGCGGAAGCCCGCGTGCTGGAAGAAGTGGCGACGGAAGGCGTAGCGGGAAGATTTGAGCGCCTCGTTGCCGGTGCTGATCCAGCTCCCGCCCTTGATCAGGGTGTGCTTGCCGTCGAAGGTGGGGGTGGAGAAGTCGTCGTAGAGGGGGTGCACCTTGAACCCCTCGAAGCCGTCGATGGCGGTGCTGGTCCACTGCCAGACGTTACCCACCAGATCGAAGAAGCTGCCCTGGGGGCAGGCATCCACCGGGCAGGAGGAGGCGAAGCGGGCCAGATTGATGTTGCCGGGCGCCTCGATCCAGTCCGGCTGATCGCCGGCCAGTTGTTCGCGCAGCAGCATCCACTCCGCTTCGCTTGGCAACTGGACGGGCAGGCCGGTCTGATCCGCCTTCCAGCGGCAGAAGGCGGCGGCCTCCAGCTGGTTCACCTCCACCGGCCAGTCCCAGGGCATGGGGACCTGCTCGGTCATCAGCCGCAGTTGCAACTGCTCGGGTTCATTGGGATCGCCGACCCAGAAGGTGGGCATGCGGGCGTTGGCATACTGGCGCCAGCCCCGGCCCTCGTCGTCCCACCAGACGGGCGCTTCATATCCGCCCGCCTGCACGAAGGCCAGGTATTCGGCGTTGCTCACCAGCATGCGGCTGGCCTGGAAGGGGGCCAGCTCGATATGGCGCTCGCCGTATTCGTTGTCCCAGCCGTAGGTGGCATCCTGTTTGCCGAGGCGCACCTGGCCGCCGGCCACCGGCAGCAGGGTGTTGGCGGGGACGGCGGCGAGATCGTGGCGCGCCTCGGGGCAGACCGGCCACTGGGGCTGGCTGCGCACCCAGGCCAGGGGCAGCTGGCGGATCAGCACGCTGGAGGTCTCGAGGTGGATGCGCTCGTGCTCTATCCCCATCAGGATGACCCAGGCCGGGCTCTGCCAATGGATGGGCAGCTCGATCGGCATCCGCTCGATGAACTCACACACCAGGGCGCGCACCCGGCCGCGGTAGGCGCGCAGTTCGGCCACCGTGGGCCAGTCGTAGTGGGTTTCGTCCAGATCGTCCCAGCTCATCTCGTCCACCCCGATGGCGACCAGGGCCTCGATGCGTGCGTCGAGCCGACTCTCGATGAGACGGGCCGCCAGCAGCTTGTTGACGAAGAAGGCGGCGGTATGGCCGTAGTAGAAGATGAGCGGGTGGCGCAGGGGGATCGCCTTGTTGAACCAGGCCCGCTCGTCGGCCAGGCAGTCGAACAGCGAGTCGTAGAGATCGAAGGTCTGGCAGAAGTAGGCGAGGAGCTCGCGGCGCTTGTGGTCGGGATCGTCGCCGGTCAGCAGCGGGGTGCGGGTGGGGGCAGGCAGGCCCGGATGGACGAATGGGTGGCTGGCTTGGGTCACGCTCTGACTCCTTGTTGATTCTGGCGGGTGAAGCAGCGATGGAGTGCTCTATACGCACCAGGTATCACTATTGGCTCAACGAACCGGGGCGGCAACCAAAAAAATGGGTCAACGCCCCCCTTCGGGTATGGTCAGATTGACCATATTGTGGTCTGAATGACTCTTTGTTGTGGGCCCATCGAGCCTCGAAATATTGAAATGGATAGATAAATCATGATGTTAACCATATGGCACAGGGTTTGCTGATTGCCACTCACCTGCCGCGCCGTGCGGCAAAGAGGAAACGAGGAGTAGCGGGATGAAATGGATGCTGGGAGTGGTGCTGGCCCTGGGACTGACCGGATGCAGCTGGCAGGATGACGTCAAGGTGCGCGGGGAGGGGGCCGTGGTGGAGCAGCAGCATCCCCTGGGGCGGGAGGTGACCCGGGTGCTGGCGGGCGTGCCCGCCAACCTGTACCTGGTGGCGGGAGAGAGCCACACCCTCAGGGTCAAGGGGGAGGCCAACCTGCTGCCCTATCTGGTGCTCACCGAGAAGGGGGAGAAGCTGGAGATCGAGGTCAAGGATGGCTACCGGCTCGACCCCACCCAGCCGCTGGAGATCACCATCACCCTGCCGACGCTGCACGAGTTGGCACTGGCGGGGGTTGGCAACGGTGCCTTGCGCGACTTCAAGGGGGATGATCTGGTGCTCTCCCTGGCGGGCACGGGGGACATCGTCGCCAGCGGGCTGACGCTGGATCGGCTGGAGGGCAACATCGCCGGGCTGGGCAACCTGGATCTGGGGCAGGGCTCCGCCCGGGTGATGGCGCTGAACATCGCCGGCGCCGGTGGTGTCAAGGGAGCCGGGCTCGCCAGCGAGGAGGTCGAGGTGAGCATCGCCGGCAGTGGCGAGGTCGAGGTGCGGGCCCGGTCGCGGCTCAAGATAGAGATCGCAGGTGCCGGTGCGGTCAACTACTGGGGCAGCCCAGCGCTGACCAGCGAGATCGCGGGCTCGGGCCAGGTGAGCCGGTTGGGGAGCTGATCCCATCATCGCAACAATGAAAAAGGCCCCTCGGGGCTTTTTTGCAGGATGCGACACTGTTGGGCGACGCTTCACTCGAGGGGGAGTGCGAGGCCCAGATCGGCGTTCAGGCGCATCAGCAGCCACTGCATGCCGGCGAGGTGCTGGTGGTCATGGCTGACGAGCAGGCGCACCAGACCGTCCAGGGTCACCTCCCCATAGCCGCCATAGCGGGCGCGGCGCTGCCAGGCGTCGGACGGCACCGTCTTCAACCATTCGACGGTCTGCAGGCGGGCGGTACGAAAGCGGTCGAGCTGCGTGGCGGTATCCTGCCGGGGGTAATCATGGTCCAGCGCCAGCTGATAGCCATCGAGGGAGGCGAGCTCCGGCAGGCTTTCCGCCAGGGTGCGACGAAACCGCACCTGATAGCCCAGCACCTCGATGTCCAGCAGGTGGCAGAGGTGCCCCCTGGCACTGAAACGCTCGGAGGGGATCCCGGCCCAGTTGGCGGGTTCCCAGTCCAGATGGCCGGTGGGGACCTGTGCCAGCAGTCGCTCGAACTGGTCCGGCATGGTCAGCAATGTGGTGAAGAGAGGCATCCTTGTCTCCTGTTTACGGGTGAATGGCCGCCCGCTGACGGGGCGGCCACGAGCGGGTCAGCCTCAGGCCGGTTCGCCCAGGTGGTTGGCGTGAAAGCGCAGGTGTGCCTCGATGAAGCTCGCCACGAAGTAATAGCTGTGGTCGTAGCCGGCATGGCGGTTGAGCGTCAGGGGCCACGCCCGGGTGGCGGCCACTTCGGCCAAGGTGTCGATGCCGAGCTGCTCCGCCAGGAAGGGGTCGTCCAGCCCCACGTCCACCAGGGTCGGCAGGGGCGGGCTGTCGTGGTGGCGCAGCAGTTGGCAGGCATCCCACTCCTGCCACAGCAGGGGGTTGTTGCCGAGGTAGGCGCCGAGGGCCTTCTGGCCCCAGGGGCAGCGGCTCGGGTGGCTGATGGGGCTGAAGGCCGACACCGAGCGGTAGCGACCCGGCTCGCGCAGTGCGGCGATGAGGGCGCCGTGGCCCCCCATGGAGTGGCCGCTGATGGCGCGCTTCGTCGAGACCGGGAAGTGGGTCTCGATGAGCTCGGGCAGCTCCCGGGTGACGTAATCGTACATCTGGTAGTGATCCCGCCAGGGGGTCTGGGTGGCGTTGACGTAGAAACCTGCCCCCATGCCGAGGTCATAGCCGGGAT
>SKEK01000893.1_pt1 | contig 14521 bp, 10 predicted proteins | sample 4826761 | NCBI WGS metagenome assembly SKEK01 (sample SAMN11008811, study PRJNA524170) | human gut metagenome | biome: Human fecal sample; material: Feces; isolation source: fecal sample from pouch patient p32 | host: Homo sapiens | place: Israel: Tel-Aviv | collected 2015-10-13 | reverse complement strand
TGCGTGCGAGTTTTGGTTGATGAGGCTCCCGAGGCGAGCTCCTGTGTTCGGTCGTCGTCCCACGACACTGTCCACAATCCCCGGGACGCTTCGAACACCACCCCCACACCCCAAAATGCGAAGAGCCACCTATCCGCAAGCGCCTAACCTATCCGCGTCGAGTTTCGGCGCGTTGCGTCGGGTCGCATCGCATCGCATCGCGGCGGTAGGGCGCAGCACGCGGGCGGCCACCCCTTGGTAGCCGCCCGCGTGGATGCTGGTGAGCTGTTCGCTGCGCCGCTTACTGCAACGCCCCAATAGGCTGCTCAGTCCGGAAGAGTTGCCCCGGCCTCGGCGAGGAGGGCGCGAATCTGGTCTTCGACGCCTTTGGTGCCGCGGCCGACCTCGCGCAGCTGGCCGTCGGCACCCGCAATGTAGTGCGTGGGCCAGGCGGTCGCGCCGTAGGTCTGGAACGCCGCCAACTCCGGGTCCAGCGCGACTGGGTACGTGATGCCCAGCTTCTCGATCGCGCCGCTCACGACGGCGGGGTCACGGTCGTGGGGCTGCTGCGGCGAGTGGACGCCGACCACGACCAGGCCGTAGTTCTTGTACTTCTCATAGATACGCTCAAGCTCGGGGATTTCACGCTGGCAGTTCGTGCACGAACTCGACCAGAAGTCCACGAGAGTCACCGTGCCGGTGGGCTGGCCGAGGGAGTTCATCCACTCGGAGGCGTTGATCTCGGGCAGGACACCGCAGTCCTTGCCGGTGCCGCGGGCGCACTGGGCGAAGTCGCCGCGGGCCTCGACCTCGGTCTCGGGGTCGCAGGCACCGGTCTCGCATGCTTCGCCCGCATCCGCCTGGAGGGACGCCGTGTAGTCGGGGATCATGCGCTGCAGGGCGGCCGGCGCGTCGGTCGCGATGCCGACCGCCAGGGCGATCATGGCGACGCCGGCGGCGATACGCAGGGGGCGCTGGCGGGCCTTCAGGCTCGCGGCCACGCCCGACCCCGCCAGGGCCACGGCGAGCAGCGGGATCGATAGGCCGACCGCGAAGGAGACCGCCAGACCGACGATGCGCCACGTCACCTGGCCCGTGTTTGAGGCGACGATGACCGAGGCCAGCACCGGCCCCGCGCAGGGGACGAACGCCGCGCCGAGCACCAGACCCAGGCCAAAGCCCGCGCTGTCGCCCGTCGTACGGGGTGCCAGGCGCGCGAAGGGCCGCTCGAGGACCTCCATGACCTTCGGGATGATCATGCCGATGCCCACGGCCACGAGCAGCACGATACCCGCCCAGCGGATCGCCGTCTGCGGCAGGTGCAGCAGGCTCAGCAGTGCCGAACCCGCGACCGTGATCAGCATGAACGACGTGACGAGGCCGGCGACGATCAGGAGGGGACGGCGAGCGATGCTCGGGGAGTCATCGACCTTCTTCGCGGTGATGGCGGGGGAGGAGCCGCCCTTGCCCAGGCTCACGCCGGGCGCGACGCGGAAGAGGCCGGGATCGACGGCGTTGGTCGTGTTCTCAGAGGACGAGGCCGTGGAAGCCTTCGCGGAATCTTTGCCGCCCGCGGCACCGAGGAACAAGACGGGTAGGACAGGCAGGATACACGGGGAAATACCCGTGACGAGACCGCCAAGAAGACCAAGCAAGAGGAACATAGGTTCACCTTACTTGGTATAGGTGAGAAAAGCGCGCGACGTGACGGCTACACGCATGGACACGTCAGATGTGATGACTCAAAACCACACGTCGCATGCAATTTCCCCGCGCGTCTGTCGAACGCTCAAACAAGATCGTTGACATCATGCGGGTTGTGAGGGGTTGTCGCACGACCCCCAGGGGAATTGCGCGTTACATTACAGGGACAGCACCAGGTCCGCGCGGGCCTTCGTGCGCTCCACGAGCGCCATGTTCGCCGCGTCCACCGTGCGCACCCAGTGCGCAGCATCCGCGCGATCACGCCCAAAACTCACGTGCCGATCAATGAGGCGAGAGGCCAACTCCTCAAACGGCGTATCAATGTAGACGAGCATATCAACAAGCCCACGCACGTCCGCCCACCCGGGCAACTCCAACCCCAGGTAGTTCCCTTCGGTGATCACAATGCCGTCGACTTCGATGGCCAGGGATGCGGCGACGGGCTCGTGCAGGTCGCGCCGGTAATCGGGGGCCAGAACGATGCCGTCCGCGCGGCGCACCCGCCCGAGCATTGCCACGTATCCGCCCACGTCAAAGGTATCGGGTGCGCCCTTGTGGTCGGCCAGTCCGCGCTCAGCCAGCAGCGCGTTTGACATGTGGAAGCCATCCATCGGCACCAGGCCTGCGACCGCAATGCCCGCCTCGGGCAGGGCGACCGCCAGCTGCGCCGCAATCGTGCTCTTCCCAGTCCCAGGCGGGCCAGTCAACCCCAGCACGCGCACGGGGTCGCCGCTGCGAGCGCGCTCAGCCACGGCCTCGACGATGCGCGTCGTGATCGACGAGGCCTGCGTGCCCACCTGCGCCTCGCTCACGGCTTAATGACGGGCAGAGTCGACCAGGGGAAGTTAATCCACTTGTCGGTGTGCGCCCACACGTAGTCCGGCTCGATGATGGAGACCGGCTTCTTGTAGATGACGGCGCTGCGGGCCTCCACGCGGATCGAGGCGGAGCCGTCCAGAGACAGGCCGTGCTCGTCGATGAGGTCCATGACCATCTTCAGGGTCTTGCCGGAGTCGGCGACGTCGTCGACAACGAGGACGCGCTTGCCGTCCATCGCGGAGACGTCCATGAGCGGGGGGAGAAGGACGGGTTCAGTGAGGGTTTCGCCGATGCCGGAGTAGAACTCGACGTTCATCGTGCCGATGGCCTTGACGTCCATCGCGTAGGCAATCGCGCCCGCAGGGATCAGGCCGCCGCGGGCGATGGCGACGATCAGGTCCGGGATCCAGCCGGATTCGACGATCTGCTGGGTGAGCTCACGGGAAGCGCCACCGAAGCCTTCCCAGGTGAGGACCTCGCGGTCGGGAGCGGTTGTGGCGTCGGGGCTGGCGATTGTACCCATGGCTTCCTTCTCTCGGGAGTTGTTGGGAACAAGGGTATCGCCGTCGGGCGTGTGTGTGCGCGCTTGCGCGCGCGTGTGGGCCTATGACGTGGGCAGATGCACGCCGCTGATCGAGGCGAGTTCTCGCTCGTAGGCGCGCCCGGGCGAGGTCGGGGTCCCGTGATGCTCCCACGCGAGGATCAGCGCGGGGTCGAAAAAGCGCGAACACAACCCGCACGAGGAGACGCGGCGAGGTGCCCGGTAGAGGCGGCGCTTGGCCCCGCAGCGCGGGCACGTGCCCACCCAGGGCGCGTCCGGTGCGGGTAGGGATGAGGGCAGTCGAGCGGAATCCGGCGCGCCGAGGGCTCGGGCTGCCTGCTTCCACGCGGCGTCATGCCCGTGGGCGGGACCGACCAGGGCGTGGGCGATCTCGTGCAGGATCACCCCCCGGATCGTGTCCTCGTCATACAGGTCGGTGAGCGGCCCGGACAGGCTGATCGTGCGCGCGCCGTGCGTGCAGGCTCCGGCCCGCCGCCTCGCGTTGTCAAAACGGAAACGCCAGCCGGTCAGCTCCGCGGCGTCCATCAGGGTGCGCGCGAGGGCGCGTGCGTCTTCCCGCTTCATCGTGCCCCCGCGAGTACGCCGAGGAGGCGCTTCATGGAGACCTTGTTGGGTGTTCCCAGGGTCTGGGCGAACATGGAGACGCGCAGCTCCTCGGCCATCCACCGCGCCTGCGTGAGCGCGGCGGCGGCGCGGGCCTCGTAGGGTCGACGCTCCAGGGCCTGCCGCGCGGCGGCGATGTCGGCCTCGGCCTGGTGGATGCGGTCCATGTCCTCCAGGTCGCGACCCAGCGCCCCCGGCGAGGAGGCGGCGCGCTCGATGCGCACGGCCCCGGCGCGCAGGTAGCGGGCCAGGTGCGGGAGCGCGAAGGCGGGCGTGGCCGATACGAAGCCCTCGTAGAGCAGCGTCTTTCCGTGGCGGGCGACGTCTCGCGTCGTCTCTTCCAGCGAGGCCTGGGGGTGGGAGCGCACGGCGGCGTCGGCCTCGGCGCTGGCCTCCAGGGCCCGCACGACGTGGGAGAGGATCTGGTAGACGCGGTCCTCGTGCGCGTCGCGCGCGGCCGCCACGAGGGTCTCGAAGGCCTCGGGGTCGCGCACGTTCGCGGGGGTGCTCAGCTCGTCGACGAGGGACAGGGCCGAGGCCAGCTGCGCGTCTGCGACCAGGGCCGTCGTGTCCGCGTAGGGGGAGGCCGCCAGCATGAGGGCCTCGCGGCCCGTCCAGCGCGTGGTCACGCGGTTCGTCGCCAAGGCGACGCGGGTAAGTAGCAGCCGGGCGAGGCCGGCGTGGTGCTCACGGTCGGCCTCGGCGGCGCTGGCCATGACGCGCACACCCGCCGCCGGGGCCGCGGCGCTGCCCTGGGGGACCAGCGCGGGGAACGCCCGCAGCGTCATCGTGCCCGAGGTCTGGGTGATCGAGCGAGGCAGAGTCGGCATCTCGGCGATGGCATCCGCGTGGAAGGTGGGGTCCGGGGACGAGGCCTGGGCCGCGTCGCGGGGTCCGTTGCCCGTCGCGGTCGCGCTGTTAGGCGTGGTGGAGGGACTCTCCCCACCGGGCGATCCCGTGGAACTGTCGGTGGGGGTGGATGCTCCACTCGTGGTGCCGTTCGCGCCAGTAGTGGCGGAGTACTTGCCTCCGCGCCCGCGCTTGTTCCTGCGCGCCTGCTTCTCGCTGGCCTCCTCGAGGGCCGCACGCACGGCCGTGCGCACCGCCTTGTTCGCATCGTGTGCGAGGGAACGCTGCAGGTAGGCCAGGTCCTTGCCCGCGCCCAGCTCCTTGCCCGACGCGTCGGTGACGACGAAGGTCATGCGCAGGTGGTCGGGCAGGTGGGCGCGCGCGTGCGCGAGGTCCGCTTCGCTCAGGTCCACGCCGCGCAGGACGCGCACCGCGTGGGCGAGGGCGTCCAGGACGGGGCCGTCGGTGAGCGCGTGGCGCGTGGGGGCAGCTGCGGTAGCGGTGCCGGGGGCATTGGTAGATGTGGCATCCGCACCGGTCGCGCCGGAAGCTGCGGCTCCCGCGTGACTCGCAGGGCTGGCGGCCGGGTTGAGCGCAGTCGCCGGGCTCGTGCCTGGCTGCGCAGCCGCGCCCCTCGAGCCTGCGCTGGTCGCGTCGCCCGCGCTCGCGGATGCCTGTTTCTTGGAACCCTTCGTGGCGTTTTTCTTCGGCGAGTTGCGCGTCGACAGCTTGCCCGACGTCGCGCCCCACGCGGCCAGGCGGCCCATTGCGGCATCCAGGCTCAGCGGGTCCGGCTCGTCGGACTGGGCGGTCTTCTTCCCGCCGCCCGCCCCGGCTGCGCCCGCGGAGCTGTCCGCTGACGCAGCCACGGCCAGGGCCGACTCGTCGCCCGCCTGCTCGATCCACCGCGCGACCGACGCGGCCACGTCCGGCGCGGGGGCCAGCAGGCGGCGCACGCCCTTGGGCAGGGCGCGGATCGCCTCGGTCAGCAGGTCCTCGCGCATGCCCGGCACCAGCCAGTCCGTGCCCTTATCGCTGACGCGCTCGAGCACCTCGATTGGGATGTACATCGACACGCCGTCACGCGGGCTGCCCGGAGCGAACTCGTAGCTCAGCGTCAGCGATAGGTCGCCGCACTGCCACCGGTCCGGGAAGCCGTCGCCGGAGGTCGCCTCGCGCGGCATTAGCAGGGACGCCGGGTAGATCAGCAAATCCGGGTGAGAGCGGCGCTCGTCCTTCCACCAGCGGTTGAACGCCGCCGCGCTGGTGACGTGCTCGGGGATCAGGTCGTCGAAGAAACGGAAGCGCGCCTGCTCGTCCGCGACGAGGCCGTGGGTGCGGCTACGGCGCTCAACCTCGCGCGCCTGCTCCACCAAGGCCTCGTTTCGGCGCTGGAAACCGTGTCTCTCCCTCCACTGGCCATCCACCAGGGCGTTACGAATGAACATCTCACGGGCCAGCTCGCGCGCCGTCGTGCCCTCGCGCGCGGCCGCCAACTCCTCGAAATGACGCGGCTCAAAAGACCCCGACGACAGCGGATCCTTCGACGCCGACACCAACCCGGCCGCCAGCGCCTCCAGCGACCCCGCGCGCGGAGCATGAGAGCGCGAGGCGGCCACGGCCTCGTCGATAACGAGGTCACCCAAGCGACCCAGCAGCACCTCGCGGTCTGCCGCCAGCGTCAACCCGTAGAGCGTCACGCGCTCGCGGACCATCGCCGCGCCCTTCGCCACCGACCAGAACGGCTCCGAATACGAGCGCTTGAGCAGGCCGCGCGCTGCCGGCTCCACCCACTCCGGGCGGATGCGGGCCACCGTGCGCGCGAACAGGCGCGAGGTTTCCACGAGTTCCGCGGTCATCACCCAGGCAGGGTGACCGCTCACGCCCGAGCCCGGCCAGATCGTGAAGTGCGTGCCGCGCGCGCCCTCGTAGTCGCGCTTCGTCTCGTCCCACGACCCCAGGTAGGACAGCAAGCCGACCAGCAGCGAGCGATGCACCTGGTCCGCGTCCACGCTCGCCGGGCCCTGCCCGTAAGCCAGGACTGCGCGCACAGCCGCGTCCTGCGCGCCGCCGAAGCGGGCGGCCTCCACGACGTCGCCCGTCGACGGCTCGCCCACAGGCCCGACGTCGATCCCCAGCGCGCGGGCCATCTGGCGTAGCTGGCCGACGACGTCGCGCCACTCGCGCCAGCGCAGGTAGTGGAAGAACTCCGCGCGGCACAGGCGCCGGAACGCCGACCCCGACAGGTCGCGCGCCTGTACCGCCAGGTAACGCCACAGGTTCAGGTAGGTGATGAAGTCCGAATGGGGGTCCGCCAGGCGCGCGTGCGAGGCGTCGGCTGCGCCCTGGTGCTCGGCCGGGCGCTCGCGCACATCCTGGATCGACAGCGCCGCCACGATGACGAGGACCTCCGAGGCGCAGCCCAGGCGCTCGGCCTCCAGCAGCATGCGACCCAGGCGCGGGTCGATCGGCAGGCGCGCCAGGTCCCGGCCGATGCCGGTGAGCCTGTGCTGGGACGAGGCCAGGGTTGCGTCCTCGGTCCCGCTGTCCTGCGCGAGCGCGCCGATCTCCACGAGGAGGGCCACGCCGTCGCGCACCGCGCGCCGATCCGGGGCGTCCAGGAAGGGGAAGTCCTCGACGGCGCCCAGGCCCAGGGACGCCATCTGCAAGATGACGCTGGCGAGCGATGTGCGCAGGATCTCGGGTTCCGTGAAACGGGGTCGTGAAACATAGTCAGCCTGGGAGAACAGGCGGATCGCCACGCCCTCCGCGACGCGGCCGCATCGGCCCGCGCGCTGGTTCGCACTGGCCTGGCTGACCGGCTCGATCGGCAGGCGCTGCACCTTCGTCTTATTGGAATAGCGGGAAATGCGCGCCAAACCCGGGTCGATGACGTAGCGGATGCCCGGCACCGTCAGCGACGTCTCCGCAACATTCGTCGCCAGGACCACGCGGCGCAGGCGGTGCGGCTCGAACACGCGATGCTGCTCGGCTGCCGTCAGCCGCGCGTACAGCGGCAGGATCTCAATGTCCCCGGGGTGTGCGCCTTTGTCGTCTCCCGCGCGCCGGCCTCGTCCCTTCAAATGGTCGAGGAGGGCCGCCTCCGTGTCGCGGATGTCGCGCTCACCCGGCAGGAAGACCAGGATGTCGCCGTCGCCCTCCGCGCTCAGCTCGTCCACCGCGTGGCAGATCGCGGTCTCCACGTCGATGTCCTCGCCCATGCCGTAGCCGAGCGTCGCCAGCTCGTCGTCCGGGTCCTCCAGGACCAGCTGCATGGGGCCGGACTCGGTGACGTCAGTGGTCTCGATGACTTCGATGGTCTCGTCCGCCTGCTGTGACGAGGCCTCGGACGTGTACGACGAAGGTGTCGTCGGGCCGAGGGGACGATAGCGGATCTCCACCGGGTACGTGCGGCCCGACACCTCGATGACCGGCGCCGGCTCGATGAGGCGGCCCGATCCGGGCGTGCCCTCCCACGTGCCGAAATGACGCGCAAAACGATCCGAGTCGATCGTCGCCGACGTGATGATGACCTTCAGGTCCGGGCGCGCGGGCAGCAGGCGCGCCACGTAACCCAGGATGAAGTCGATGTTCAGGCTGCGCTCGTGGGCCTCGTCGATGATGAGCGTGTCGTAGCGGCGCAGCATCGGATCCGACTGAATCTCCGCCAGCAAGATGCCGTCCGTCATCAGCTTGACCAGGGTCGTGGGGCCGACCTCGTCCGTGAAACGCACCTGGTAGCCGACCACCTGGCCGCGCTCGCGGCCCACGGTCTGGCCCAGCTCGTCGGCGATGCGGTCCGCGACCGAGCGCGCCGCGAGCCTGCGCGGCTGGGTATGCCCGATCATGCCGACCACGCCGCGGCCCAGCTGCATGCAGATCTTCGGCAGCTGCGTCGTCTTACCCGAGCCGGTCTCACCCGACACGATGACCACCTGATGGTCGCGGATAGCGCGCGCGATCTCGTCGCGCCGGGCGCTCACCGGCAGGTCCGGGAATTCGATGATCGGGATCGCCGCGGCGCGCTCGGCTAGCTGCTCCGGCGTGAAGGGCTTGAAGGGGCGCGCGTGCTCGCGCTGCGGGCGGCGACGGCCCTCGCGGCTGCGGGTTTCGCGGCTGTTGCCCCGGCGCTCCTGGCCATGGGTGTGCTGGCCCCGGCCCTCACGGTCCGCGCGGTTCTTGCCGGTGGTCCTGCCGAGGCCTCGGCCCGCCTGACGCGAGCCCTGCGCGCGCTCGTCGGATGCCCGCTTCTCGGAACCGCGCGCGCCGCCCTGGCGTCGACGTGTGCCGTCGCGCCCGTCGGAGGGGCGACCCGCGTTGTGCGCGTGAGGGCCGCGCGCGTTGGACTCGGACGGAGGCATGGGGCGAGAGTCAGGCATGATAGTGCCAGTCTAGTCGCTGGCCAGAGGCGGATGCCGAGCGGCACCCCGCGCCCGCCCGTCGCGTCGTGGAGGATACCGATCAGACGGAGGGGGCCTCGCCCTGCAGGTCCTCGTCGAAGCGCGTGAGCGGTGCCTCCAGACGCAACTCCACCAGCGCGCGAGCCAGCGCGTCGATCTGCTCACCCTCATACAGGGCGTTTCTCCACGAGGCCGGGATGGCCTCGACCCCACAGTACGCGCCGCCCAGCTGCCCGTAGATCGCGGCGTTCGTGTCCGCGTCCCCGCCCATGTTCGCGATGGCCAGGACAGCCTCGTCGAAAGAACCGACATCCAGCAGGCCATGCACCGCGAGGCGCAAGCCGTGAATGATATAACCGCTGGTGTGTGCCTCCCACGAGGCGCGCTCGGCCGGGTCCGCGCTGATCACACGCGCGGCCACGTCGTCGAACGCCGCTCCCGTTGAGGCCCACGCGACGTCCACGATCCGCTCAGGTGCCCAGCCCAGCAGCGCACCCACGAGGAGGGCGGCGAAGACCTCGGTGGCGGCCTCGGCCTCGGCCGAAAAATGCGTCTCGCGGGCGCTCAAGCCAGCGGTCGCAACGATCTCGCGGGGGTCGCGCGCCTCGAATCCGGCGATGACGACGGGTGCCAGGCGCATGATCGCGCCGTTGCCCGCGCTGGTCGTGCGCACCGCATCCACGGGCACGCGCGGGTTTGCACGGAAGTCCCACAGGGCGCGCGACACCTGGTTGCCGATATCGAAACACACGCCCGTCGACGAGCGGTACCCCTCCGAGTACCAGCGCTCGTAGCGTTCCATCACGTCAAACGAATCGTAACGGCCCTGCGCCAGCAGCGAATCCGCCAGGCACAGTGCCATCGACGTGTCGTCCGTCCACTGGCCTGGTTCGAGGCCGAAGACACCTCCGCCGACCATGCCCGTGATCGGCTCGAAAGAACCCGCAGGTTGAAACTCATTCGTCGTGCCCAGCGCGTCGCCAACCGCCAGGCCCACCAGGGCACCGCGCGCGCGAGAAAGAAAATCCACCATGTCTCCAGTGTTGCACAGGCCGCGCACGCCTGGGTCCACGCCTGCGCCGCCGGCCTCGCAAACGGCACCGATGAACACAGCGAAGGTCGTAGCCTACCTGTAAAATTGTCGGTGCTCCTATTCCTCTAGAGAAAGAGGCGAACAATGGTGTCCGTGTCAAAAAATGAAGTCAATCTGGACAATCCTCGACAGGTTGCCGATGAGAAAGCCATTCCTGTGCTCGAATACGATGAGCCGCTGCTCATTTTTTCGCTAGGGGACTGGGTGGACTATGAGGAGGCTATTCCAGGAGGAGGAACCCGTCAGGGATACGGCTACAAACGGGAGTGGCTCGAGTCCTCCGTGCGCAAACAGCACTACCAAGAAATTGGTGAGTCTACTTGCTCGTGGTGGAGATTAAATGAGGGCAGGATCCAGCGGGAGGGAATTGAGTACGCCGTCGCCGCCTATCGTGGCGTCACATATGCCCTCTTCCGTATCAAGCCGGACACGTGGGAAGACGTGTTCTATTCAGATGCCGATGGTGGTCGTTGGCGTCGTATCGGATGGCAATTTGACATCGTCGACTCCGGCGACATCTTCGATCAAGTCGTCGGCGAACATGGGCACAGGATAGAGCCCAGGCCGGCACGAAACCAGCGTTACTGGCCGTGGTGACATGGCACCCTGCCGACGCTCTCGCGCGACAACCAGTCGCGCCAATGTGACCGCATGACGATACGGGAATGCTGGGCTGGGCCGCTTCACCACGCCCCTGAGGTTAGGGGAAGCGCGAGGTGGCCCCGGCCTCGTCCCGTTCCGTCCTGGCGGGAGCGTCAGGACACCGACGTGCCGAATAGCAAGCCCAGCAGGTAGGTGACGCCCGCCGCACCAAAGCCAACCAGGAGCTGACGCAGTGCGCGAGGCATCGGAGGCTGGCCCGACAGGATACCGACCACGCCGCCCGTAAACAGCAGGGCGACTCCGACAATCGCAGCCGCGACAATGATCGCGGTCAGGCCAGTCAATCCCAGAATGTAGGGAATCAGCGGGAAGAACGCACCCGTAGCGAAGAAACAGAACGACGACAGGGCCGCGTTCATGGGCGTGCCCACCTGCTCGCCCGCGCCGTCCGACTCTTGGCCGTCCAGCGCGGCGCGCACGGCAATCGCGCCGGACTCGCCGGTCGCGGGCTTGGCGAGCTTCGCGAAAACCTGCGCGGCGTGCGCCTCGGCCTCCTCCTCGCTCTCGCCACGCGCACGGAACACCAGGGCCAGCTCGTTCGCGTTCACATCCAGGTCCGTGACTGCCTGATGTGCGTCCGGGTCCGGAATCGAGGCGTCCAGCAGCTCACGCTGACTGTGTACACTCACCCACTCGCCGGCCCCCATCGACAGTGCCCCCGCCAGCAGGCCTGACACGCCCGTCAGGAGAACGGCGTGCGGCTCCATACCCGACGCCGCGACGCCCAGCACGAGAGCCAAGTTCGACACGAGGCCGTCGTTCGCCCCGAAAACCGCCGCGCGGAACGTGCCCGCCAGGGTCTCGCGGGACTTCGCCGCCAGGGACCGGATGACCTCGGCGTGAATATGCTCATCCGCCTGCATGTGCGCCGGCACATCGTCATCCACGTCGCGCGAAGACCGCTGCTCCGCGCGCTGAGCCATCGCCAGAATGAAAATCGTGCCAAAGAGGTGTGCCAATAGCGACGCCGCGCGTGTACGCAACGGCGGCTTCGGCGCAGGCAAAGCGTTCTCGCCCAAGCGCGCCAGCCAATACTCCTCGTGGCGACGCTCCGCCTCCTCCAACTGGAGTAGGACCGCGCGCTCCTCACCCGTGCGACGCTCCGACAGGTCGCGGTAGGTGCGCGCCTCCATGCGCTCCTCCGCCAAGTGCTTCCGCCAGCGCTTAATCTGCGCGCGCGTCGGCTCCCGATCAGAGGCCACCTGGTCCGCATTCATTGCCGAGGCCTCGTTCCCCTGAGCGCTCAATGCTGGGTCGGTGCCGTTGCGAGCTCCCCGTCAACGGTGGCGGGCTTCGAGGCGGGGGCACCGAACAGGCGCTCCTTGACGGCGTCGGCAACCTTATCGGTCACCTGCTCGCCGCCCGCGCGCACGATGTCGGACACCTTCTGACCGGCCGCATCCAGCGGACGAGCAACAATCGGGAAGCGACGAACCTTCGCCGCGCCGGCGCGGATCTGGTCGTAACGCTCGCGCCCGGCGCGCGCGCCCAGCACGTATCCGATGCAAACTCCAATGAGGAGGCCGGTCTTGGTACCCATAACTGTCCTTTTCTCGCTGCGTGGGGTGCCCGCGTGGGCCGGACGCCGCCCGCACAGGCAGAACGGGCGCCCTCGCGCAGGCAATCTCACCGGCGCATATTCACCCTTATCTTAGTGGTCGCCCGGCCTGGCTCGCACGCCCCTGTCACACATGCGCACACTGTGGGCACCCCCTTTCCTTCGAAGCGCCAAACGCGCTATGTTTAACACGTGAGCCAGATAACGATTCAGACCCCCCGGGGAGTGTCCATCTCCGGGACATTCACGCGCCCGGTGGATTCCCACGATGCTGCGGTGATCTTTTCTCACACCTTTTTGTCGGATCGTCACGCATCGGGCATGTTCGACTCACTCGGGCGCGTGCTGCGCAGCGCCGGGTATGCGACCCTTGCTTTCGACTACTCCGGCCACGGCAGCTCGGGCGACGAAATCATCACCTTCGACCCGCTCATCGAAGACTTCCGGGCAGCCTCCGGCTGGCTGGCCGACCAGGGATTCACGCGCCAAATCTGCGTGGGTCACGAATTCGGCGCTACCGTCGCCCTGCGCGCCCACTCGCCCGCCGTGCAGACCTACGTGCTGGTCTCCCCGGTGCTCGGCCCCCTCTCCTACGACTGGGACATGGTGTTCTCCGACGTGCAGCTCTCCGACCTCGAGCGCCACGGCACCACCACCGTGCCCGATGACTCCGAGTCCGTGCGGCGCCACTTCACCATCAACAAGGGGACCCTCGCCGACATGTCCATGGTCTCCAGCGAGAAGGTGCTACGCGGCGTGAGCGTGCCCGTTCTCATCACGCACGACGCCTTCGACGAGGAAACCGGGCTGCTCGACCGCACCCGTGACGCCTTCCCCCTCCTGCCCGACGGGTCCGTCCTCGACATGACCGCGCCGCCCGTCGGCATCGCCGTCGAATACACGCCCATCGAGGGCGTGCCCGTCAGCGACGAGGCCGTGGAACGCATCGCGCACGCGTCCTCCTCCGCGTCGGCCGCCAACCTTCCTACCCTGCCTGACGTGGCCACCCAGTGGGCTACCCGCTGGGTGCCCGTCGGGAGGTAGCGGGCACCGTTTTCGGGTTGTGGATGGTGCCGGGTGCTGCTGGTGGCCCGGCTAGGTCCGCTCGGAGGCTCGTGGCGGTGGCTGGCTTCCGCAGGCTCCTACCAGGCTCGCACCAGCTCAGCCAGGACCGGGGACGTCAGCCACTGCCTCGTGCCGAAGGAAGACACCGACACCCCCGCCACCGCCGACGCGAAACGGATGAGGCGCTCCGGATCAGTGGCCCCCGCGCGCTCGAGCGCCCACACGAACGCCCCATGAAACGCGTCGCCCGCGCCCATCGTCGAGGCGTCGGGAACCTCGCGCACGGGAACCTCGCCGTGTACGCCGTCCCACCAGTACTGCACGGGCCGCTCGCCGCGTGTGCGCACCACCCGCGTGATGCCGAAGCCGCGCAGGAAGCCCGCGACCTGCTCGCTGTCGGCGCGCGCGAGGAGCGGAGGCGCAAAATCCTCCGACACGACGGCGACGTCGACGAAACCCAGCAGAGGAGTGAGCCAGTCCTTCCACGAACCCCCGTCGAGCACGCGCAGGTGCGGCGGGCGAGCCTCGAGCCGGGCGAAAGGATCCTCCCCGCCCACTTCTGGCACGCCCAGCGTCAACGCCGCCTGCGCCAGCGCCGGGTTATGCCCGTCGATGAGGACGACACCGACGCGCTCGGGCAGGACCGCCGCGACACGCGCGGGGTCGGCGTCCAGCCGCGCGTTCGTCGAGGCGACCATGCGCCCGCTCGGGTACTCGATGATCGAGGACACAGCCGGCTCGCGCGGGGCCGAGGCCTGGGCCGCGTCGCGCTCGTCGACCGGGGTCGAGCGGTAGGTCGGGGCGGCGGCTTCAGCGGGCGAGGACGCGGCCGAAGCGGGAAGGCCAGGAATGCTGGTCACGGTCGGGGCGGGGGTCGTCGCATCGAGGACCCTCACGCCAGCGACCGCCAGGTCGGCCGCCAGGAAGGCCGACACCGGTCCCTCACCAAGCGCCGTCATCAGCAACGGAGCGTCCGCCCGGGTTGCGGGATCCGGGGAGCCGGCCACGGCCTCGTCAGTGGAGAGCGAGCGGGCGGCCGCCTCAAGCGCCGCGTAGGTGACCGCCGCGTTCGTCGCGGGGCCGCCCGCCGCCATCGTGAAGTCCGTGGACGTCACCTTTAGCGCCGGGTCCGGCACGTGGTCGAGTCGGTGCAGCACATCCAGGGTCGTCAGCCCGGCGAAGAGAGCGGTCATGGGGACATTGTCGCACCCCGGGCGGGTGGGCGA
>SKEK01000891.1_pt1 | contig 14525 bp, 12 predicted proteins | sample 4826761 | NCBI WGS metagenome assembly SKEK01 (sample SAMN11008811, study PRJNA524170) | human gut metagenome | biome: Human fecal sample; material: Feces; isolation source: fecal sample from pouch patient p32 | host: Homo sapiens | place: Israel: Tel-Aviv | collected 2015-10-13 | reverse complement strand
ATAACCAGTTGTCGACTTACAGCGTGACGATACGTGTTCGTAAATGTGAACACCCATCTTTAAAAGCCTTTCTGGAACGGCACGGTGGCGTCCGCGCATTTCAGTGGACGCCACCTTATGACTGGAAACCGATTATGGTGGTTTGTCGTAAATGGTCGGCAAGCGTGGGGGCGCTGTGGGTAACCATAACGGCAGATTTTGAACAGGTCGTGGCATAGGAGGCTCTGATGCAGGATATTCCACAGGAAACACATCATGAGACGACACGCCTCACTCAGTCAGCCCAGGTGGTGCTCTGGGAAATCGATCTGACAGAGGTCGGTGGTGAACGTTATTTTTTCTGTAATGAGCAGAACGAAAAAGGTGAGCCGATCACCTGGCAGAGACGACAGTATCAGCCGTATCCCATTCAGGGGACGGGATTTGAACTGAACGGCAAGGGCAGTGCTGCCCGTCCGACACTGACGGTTTCTAACCTGCACGGTATGGTCACCGGGATGGCGGAAGATCTGCAGAGTCTGGTCGGCGGGACGGTGGTCCGGCGTAAGGTTTACGCCCGTTTTCTGGATGCGGTGAACTTCGTCAACGGAAACAGTGACGCCGACCCGGAGCAGGAGGTGATCAGCCGCTGGCGCATCGAGCAGTGCAGCGAACTGAGCGCGGTCAGTGCCTCTTTTGTACTGGCCACGCCGACGGAAACGGACGGCGCTGTTTTTCCGGGACGTATCATGCTGGCCAACACCTGCACCTGGACCTATCGCGGCGATGAGTGCGGTTATCACGGTCCGGCGGTCGCGGATGAATATGACCAGCCAACGTCCGATATCACGAAGGATAAATGCAGCAAATGCCTGAGCGGTTGTAAGTTCCGCAATAACGTCGGCAACTTTGGCGGCTTCCTTTCCATTAACAAACTTTCGCAGTAAATCCCATGACAGAGACAGAATCAGCGATTCTGGCGCACGCCCGGCGATGTGCGCCAGCGGAGTCGTGCGGCTTCGTGGTGAGAACGCCGGAGGGAGAAAGATATTTTCCCTGCGTGAATATCTCCGGTGAGCCGGAGGAGTATTTCCGGATGTCGCCGGAGGACTGGCTGCGGGCAGAAATGCAGGGTGAGATTGTGGCACTGGTCCACAGCCACCCCGGTGGTCTGCCCTGGCTGAGTGAGGCCGACCGGCGGCTGCAGGTGCAGAGTGATTTGCCGTGGTGGCTGGTCTGCCGGGGGACGATTCATAAGTTCCGCTGTGTGCCGCATCTCACCGGGCGGCGCTTTGAGCACGGGGTGACGGACTGTTACACGCTGTTCCGGGATGCTTATCATCTGGCGGGGATTGAGATGCCGGATTTTCATCGCGGGGATGACTGGTGGCGTCACGGTCAGAATCTCTATCTGGATAATCTGGAGGCCACAGGGCTGTATCAGGTGCCGTTGTCATCAGCACAACCGGGCGATGTGCTGCTGTGCTGTTTTGGTTCATCGGTGCCGAATCATGCCGCCATTTACTGTGGTGATGGCGAGCTGCTGCACCATATTCCTGAACAACTGAGCAAACGAGAGAGGTATACCGACAAATGGCAGCGACGCACACACTCCCTCTGGCGTCACCGGGCATGGCGCGCATCTGCCTTTACGGGGATTTGCAACGATTTGGCCGCCGCATCGACCTTCGTGTGAAAACGGGGGCTGAAGCCATCCGCGCACTGGCCACACAGCTCCCGGTGTTTCGTCAGAAACTGAGCGACGGCTGGTATCAGGTACGGATTGCCGGGCGGGACGTCAGCACGTCCGGGTTAACGGCGCAGTTACATGAGACTCTGCCTGATGGCGCTGTGATTCATATTGTTCCCAGAGTCGCCGGGGCCAAGTCAGGTGGCGTATTCCAGATTGTCCTGGGGGCTGCCGCCATTGCCGGATCATTCTTTACCGCCGGAGCCACCCTTGCAGCATGGGGGGCAGCCATTGGGGCCGGTGGTATGACCGGCATCCTGTTTTCTCTCGGTGCCAGTATGGTGCTCGGTGGTGTGGCGCAGATGCTGGCACCGAAAGCCAGAACTCCCCGTACACAGACAACGGATAACGGCAAACAGAACACCTATTTCTCCTCACTGGATAACATGGTTGCCCAGGGCAATGTTCTGCCGGTTCTGTACGGTGAAATGCGCGTGGGGTCGCGGGTGGTTTCTCAGGAGATCAGCACGGCAGACGAAGGGGACGGTGGTCAGGTTGTGGTGATTGGTCGCTGATGCAAAATGTTTTATGTGAAACCGCCTCCGGGCGGTTTTATCGTTTATGGAGCATGACGAATGGGTAAAGGCAGCAGTAAGGGGCATACCCCGCGCGAAGCGAAAGATAACCTGAAGTCCACGCAGCTGCTGAGTGTGATCGATGCCATCAGCGAAGGGCCGGTTGAAGGTCCGGTGGATGGATTAAAAAGCGTGCTGCTGAACAGTACGCCGGTGCTGGACAGTGAGGGGAATACCAATATATCCGGCGTCACGGTGGTGTTCCGGGCCGGTGAGCAGGAGCAGACACCGCCGGAGGGATTTGAATCCTCCGGCTCCGAGACGGTGCTCGGTACAGAAGTGAAATATGACACGCCGATCACCCGGACCATCACGTCGGCAAACATTGACCGTCTGCGTTTTACTTTCGGCGTGCAGGCACTGGTGGAAACCACCTCAAAGGGGGACAGGAATCCATCGGAAGTCCGCCTGCTGGTTCAGATACAACGTAACGGTGGCTGGGTGACGGAAAAGGACATCACCATTAAGGGTAAAACCACTTCACAGTATCTGGCCTCGGTGGTGGTGGATAACCTGCCGCCGCGCCCGTTCAGTATCCGGATGCGCAGGATGACGCCGGACAGCACCACAGACCAGCTGCAGAACAAAACGCTCTGGTCGTCATACACCGAAATCATCGATGTGAAACAGTGCTACCCGAACACGGCACTGGTCGGCGTGCAGGTGGATTCGGAGCAGTTCGGCAGCCAGCAGGTGAGCCGTAATTATCATCTTCGCGGGCGCATTCTGCAGGTGCCGTCGAACTATAACCCGCAGACGCGGCAATACAGCGGTATCTGGGACGGGACGTTTAAACCGGCATACAGCAACAACATGGCCTGGTGTCTGTGGGATATGCTGACCCATCCACGCTACGGCATGGGGAAACGTCTTGGTGCAGCAGATGTGGATAAATGGGCGCTGTATGTCATCGGCCAGAATTGCGACCAGTCGGTGCCTGACGGATTTGGCGGCACGGAGCCGCGCATCACCTGTAATGCCTGGCTGACCACACAGCGTAAGGCGTGGGATGTGCTCAGTGATTTCTGCTCGGCGATGCGCTGTATGCCGGTATGGAACGGGCAGACGCTGACGTTCGTGCAGGACCGGCCGTCGGATAAGGTGTGGACCTATAACCGCAGTAATGTGGTGATGCCGGATGATGGCGCGCCGTTCCGCTACAGTTTCAGCGCCCTGAAGGACCGCCATAATGCCGTTGAGGTGAACTGGATTGACCCGGATAACGGCTGGGAGACGGCGACAGAGCTTGTGGAGGACACGCAGGCCATTGCCCGTTACGGTCGTAACGTCACGAAGATGGATGCCTTTGGCTGTACCAGCCGGGGGCAGGCACACCGCGCAGGGCTGTGGCTGATTAAAACGGAGCTGCTGGAGACGCAGACCGTGGACTTCAGCGTGGGTGCCGAAGGGCTTCGCCATGTACCGGGCGATGTCATTGAAATCTGCGATGATGACTATGCCGGTATCAGCACCGGCGGGCGCGTGCTGGCGGTAAACAGCCAGACCCGGACGCTGACGCTCGACCGTGAAATCACGCTGCCATCCTCTGGTACCACGCTGATAAGCCTGGTTGACGGAAGTGGCAATCCGGTCAGCGTGGAGGTCCAGTCCGTCACCGACGGCGTGAAGGTAAAAGTGAGCCGTGTTCCTGACGGCGTTGCCGGATACAGCGTATGGGGGCTGAAGTTGCCGACGCTGCGCCAGCGCCTGTTCCGCTGCGTGAGTATCCGTGAGAACGATGACGGCACGTATGCCATCACCGCCGTGCAGCATGTACCGGAAAAAGAGGCCATCGTGGATAACGGGGCGCACTTTGACGGCGACCAGAGCGGCACGGTGAATGGTGTCACGCCGCCAGCGGTGCAGCACCTGACTGCCGAAGTCACCGCAGACAGCGGGGAATATCAGGTGCTGGCGCGCTGGGACACGCCGAAGGTGGTGAAGGGGGTGAGCATTATGCTTCGCCTGACCGTGGCAGCGGATGACGGCAGTGAGCGGCTGGTCAGCACGGCCCGGACGACGGAAACCACATACCGCTTCACGCAACTGGCGCTGGGGCGGTACACGCTGACAGTCCGGGCGGTAAATGCGTGGGGACAGCAGGGCGATCCGGCGTCGGTATCGTTCCGGATTGCCGCACCGGCAGCACCGTCGAGGATTGAGCTGACGCCGGGCTATTTTCAGATAACCGCCACGCCGCATCTTGCCGTTTATGACCCGACGGTACAGTTTGAGTTCTGGTTCTCGGAAAAGCGGATTACCGATATCAGGCAGGTTGAAACCACAGCCCGCTATCTTGGTACGGCGCTGTACTGGATAGCCGCCAGTATCAATATCAAACCGGGCCATGATTATTACTTTTATATCCGCAGTGTGAACACCGTTGGCAAATCGGCATTCGTGGAGTCCGTCGGTCGGGCGAGCGATGATGCGGAAGGTTACCTGGATTTTTTCAAAGGCAAGATAACCGAATCCCATCTCGGTAAAGAGCTGCTGGAAAAAGTCGATCTGACGGAGGATAACGCCAGCAGACTGGATGAGTTTTCGAAAGAGTGGAAGGATGCCAACGATAAATGGAATGCCATGTGGGCTGTCAAAATTGAGCAGACCAAAGACGGCAAACATTATGTCGCGGGTATTGGCCTCAGTATGGAGGACACGGAGGAAGGCAAACTGAGCCAGTTTCTGGTTGCCGCTAACCGTATCGCGTTTATTGACCCGGCAAACGGGAATGAAACGCCGATGTTTGTGGCGCAGGGCAATCAGATATTCATGAACGACGTGTTCCTGAAACGCCTGACGGCCCCCACCATTACCAGCGGTGGCAGTCCTCCGGTATTTTCCCTGACATCAGACGGAAAGCTGACCGCTAAAAATGCGGATATCAGTGGCAGTGTGAATGCGAACTCAGGGACGCTCAACAATGTCACGATTAATGAGAACTGTCAGATTAAGGGGAAACTGTCAGCCAACCAGATTGAAGGTGATATTGTCAAAACGGTCAGCAAGTCTTTCCCCCGCACGAGCACTTATGCCAGTGGCACCATCACGGTAAGAATCAGTGATGATCAGAAATTTGACCGGCAGGTCATGATACCGCCAGTGTTATTCCGCGGTGGTAAGCATGAGAATTTCAACAGTAATAACCAACAGTCATACTGGTATTCAACCTGCCGGTTAAGAGTGACCCGCAATGGTCAGGAGATTTTTAATCAGTCCACGACGGATGCTCAGGGCGTATTTTCCTCCGTTATAGATATGCCTGCCGGACAGGGGACGCTGACACTGACATTCACCGTATCTTCATCAGGAGCGAATAACTGGACACCAACAACCAGTATCAGCGATCTGCTGGTTGTGGTGATGAAAAAATCCACAGCAGGTATCAGTATCAGCTGAATTTTATAACCCAGAACGGGCGTCAGAAATGACGCCTTTTTTATTGCAGAAAAGCGAGAGGTAATTATGCGTAAACTTTATGCCGCCATTTTGTCCGCAGCCATCTGTCTGGCCGTATCCGGTGCGCCTGCATGGGCGTCTGAACATCAGTCCACGCTGAGCGCGGGCTATCTTCATGCCTCGACGAACGTTTCCGGCAGCGATGATCTGAACGGGATTAACGTGAAATACCGTTATGAGTTTACGGACACGCTGGGAATGGTGACGTCATTCAGCTATGCAGGAGACAAGAATCGCCAGCTTACCCGTTACAGCGATACCCGCTGGCATGAAGATTCCGTGCGTAACCGCTGGTTCAGCGTGATGGCGGGGCCGTCTGTACGCGTGAATGAATGGTTCAGCGCGTATGCGATGGCGGGTGTGTCTTACAGCCGTGTGTCGACTTTCTCCGGGGATTATCTCCGCGTAACTGACAACAAGGGGAAAACGCACGATGTGCTGACCGGAAGTGATGACGGTCGCCACAGCAACACGTCTTTGGCGTGGGGGGCTGGCGTGCAGTTTAACCCGACCGAATCCGTGGCCATTGATATTGCTTATGAAGGCTCCGGCAGTGGTGACTGGCGCACTGACGGTTTCATCGTGGGTGTCGGTTATAAATTCTGATTAGCCAGGTAACACAGTGTTATGACAGCCCGCCGGTTCAGGCGGGCTTTTTTGTGGGGTGAATATGGCAGTAAAGATTTCAGGTGTACTGAAAGACGGTACAGGAAAACCGGTACAGAACTGCACAATCCAGCTGAAAGCAAAACGTAACAGTACCACAGTGGTGGTGAACACGGTGGCATCTGAAAATCCGGATGAAGCAGGGCGTTACAGCATGGACGTTGAGTACGGTCAGTACAGCGTTATTCTGTTGGTGGAAGGCTTCCCGCCATCGCATGCCGGGACCATCACCGTGTATGAAGACTCACAACCGGGTACGCTGAATGATTTTCTCGGTGCCATGACGGAGGATGATGCCCGTCCGGAGGCACTGCGCCGCTTTGAACTGATGGTGGAAGAGGTGGCGCGTAACGCGTCCGCAGTGGCACAGAACACGGCAGCCGCGAAGAAGTCAGCCAGCGATGCCGGCACATCAGCCCGTGAGGCGGCAACCCATGCGACTGATGCTGCAGACTCAGCACGTGCAGCCAGCACATCAGCCGGGCAGGCCGCGACGTCGGCTCAGTCAGCGTCTTCCAGCGCAGGAACGGCATCAACAAAGGCTACTGAAGCATCAAAAAGTGCTGCCGCTGCAGAGTCCTCAAAAAGCGCGGCGGCTACCAGTGCCGGTGCGGCGAAAACGTCAGAAACGAATGCTGCAGCGTCACAAAAATCTGCAGCCACTTCTGCATCCACCGCGACCACGAAAGCGTCAGAAGCTGCCACCTCAGCCCGGGATGTGGCGGCCTCAAAAGAGGCAGCGAAATCATCAGAAACGAGCGCAGCCTCGAGCGCCAGTAATGCCGCTTCCTCGGCAACGGCGGCAGCAAATTCTGCGAAGGAGGCAAAAACGTCCGAGACGAACGCTAAGTCTTCTGAAACGGCAGCGGGACAGAGCGCCTCCGCAGCAGCAGGCTCAAAAACAGCGGCTGCGTCGTCTGCCAGTGCCGCGTCAACAAGTGCCGGGCAGGCCTCAGCCAGTGCCACCGCCGCCGGAAAATCGGCAGAAAGTGCTGCATCGTCTGCTTCAACAGCCACAACGAATGCTGGCGAAGCCGCTGTACAGGCCAGCGCAGCAGCGAGATCTGCTTCCGCAGCGAAGACATCCGAGACGAACGCGAAAGCGTCGGAAACCAGCGCAGAATCCTCAAAAACGGCTGCCGCATTATCCGCCAGTTCGGCGGCGTCATCGGCATCATCTGCGTCTGCTTCAAAAGATGAGGCGACCAGACAGGCGTCAGCAGCGAAGGGCAGCGCCACGACGGCATCCACGAAGGCGACAGAGGCAGCTGGTAGTGCGACGGCAGCAGCTCAGAGCAAAAGTACGGCGGAATCTGCAGCAACGCGCGCTGAGACAGCGGCAAAACGGGCAGAGGATATTGCATCCGCCGTGGCGCTTGAGGATGCGAGCACGACGAAAAAGGGGATAGTACAGCTCAGCAGTGCGACCAACAGTACGTCTGAAACGCTGGCGGCAACGCCAAAGGCAGTAAAATCAGCCTATGACAATGCAGAGAAACGTCTGCAGAAAGACCAGAACGGCGCTGATATACCCGATAAGGGACGCTTCCTGAACAACATTAACGCGGTCAGTAAAACAGACTTTGCTGATAAGCGTGGTATGCGTTATGTGCGGGTTAACGCTCCTGCAGGTGCAACATCTGGAAAATATTACCCTGTTGTTGTTATGCGTTCTGCTGGCTCAGTAAGCGAACTGGCATCAAGGGTCATTATCACCACGGCAACGCGAACCGCAGGCGATCCTATGAATAACTGCGAGTTTAACGGATTTGTTATGCCTGGTGGCTGGACTGACAGGGGGCGTTATGCTTATGGAATGTTCTGGCAATATCAAAACAATGAACGAGCCATCCACTCAATAATGATGAGTAATAAGGGCGATGATTTGCGCTCTGTGTTCTATGTTGATGGCGCTGCTTTCCCTGTTTTTGCGTTTATCGAAGATGGCCTGTCAATATCCGCACCTGGTGCTGATCTCGTTGTTAATGATACGACCTATAAGTTTGGGGCAACAAATCCAGCGACTGAATGTATCGCGGCGGACGTTATCCTTGATTTTAAGAGTGGGCGTGGTTTTTATGAGTCTCATTCGTTAATCGTTAACGATAACTTGTCGTGCAAAAAACTTTTTGCCACAGACGAAATTGTAGCGCGTGGTGGTAATCAGATTCGAATGATAGGTGGGGAGTATGGTGCATTATGGCGTAATGATGGCGCTAAAACTTACCTGCTGCTTACCAATCAAGGTGATGTTTATGGTGGCTGGAATACATTAAGACCGTTTGCTATTGATAACGCAACCGGCGAACTGGTTATTGGAACCAAACTGTCCGCAAGTCTGAACGGTAATGCATTAACAGCAACAAAGCTGCAAACGCCAAGACTGGTTTCTGGTGTTGAGTTTGATGGTTCCAAAGATATTACTTTAACCGCCGCGCATGTGGCTGCTTTTGCCAGAAGGGCAACGGATACATATGCCGATGCGGATGGTGGCGTTCCCTGGAATGCCGAATCAGGCGCTTACAATGTCACCCGCTCTGGCGACAGCTATATTCTGGTTAACTTCTATACCGGAGTCGGAAGTTGCCGGACCTTGCAGATGAAGGCGCATTACAGAAATGGTGGTCTGTTCTACCGTTCTTCAAGAGACGGTTATGGTTTTGAGGAAGACTGGGCAGAAGTTTATACCTCGAAAAATCTTCCACCAGAAAGCTACCCAGTCGGCGCACCAATCCCGTGGCCATCAGATACCGTTCCGTCTGGTTATGCCCTGATGCAGGGGCAGACTTTTGACAAATCTGCTTACCCGAAACTTGCAGCCGCTTATCCGTCAGGCGTGATCCCTGATATGCGTGGCTGGACGATTAAGGGCAAACCTGCCAGTGGTCGGGCCGTATTGTCTCAGGAACAGGACGGTATTAAATCGCACACCCACAGCGCCAGCGCATCCAGTACGGATTTGGGGACGAAAACCACATCGTCGTTTGATTACGGCACTAAATCTACGAATAACACCGGGGCACATACACACAGTGTGAGCGGCTCTACAAACTCAGCTGGAGCACACACACACTCACTAGCCAACGTGAACACGGCTAGTGCTAACTCCGGTGCTGGTAGTGCATCAACAAGATTGTCTGTTGTGCATAATCAAAACTATGCAACATCATCTGCTGGCGCACATACCCACTCACTGTCCGGCACTGCTGCAAGCGCAGGTGCACACGCACATACTGTCGGTATTGGTGCACACACGCACTCCGTTGCGATTGGTTCACATGGGCATACCATCACCGTTAACGCTGCGGGTAACGCGGAAAACACCGTCAAAAACATCGCATTTAACTATATTGTGAGGCTTGCATAATGGCATTCAGAATGAGTGAACAACCACGGACCATAAAAATTTATAATCTGCTGGCCGGAACTAATGAATTTATTGGTGAAGGTGATGCATACATTCCGCCTCATACAGGTCTGCCAGCAAACAGTACCGATATTGCACCGCCAGATATTCCGGCTGGCTTCGTGGCTGTTTTCAACAGTGATGAGTCATCGTGGCATCTCGTTGAAGATCATCGGGGTAAAACGGTTTATGACGTGGCTTCCGGCGACGCGTTATTTATTTCTGAACTCGGCTCATTACCGGAAAATGTCACCTGGTTATCCCCGGAAGGGGAGTTTCAGAAGTGGAACGGCACAGCTTGGGTGAAGGATACGGAAGCAGAAAAACTGTTCCGGATCCGGGAGGCGGAAGAAACAAAAAACAACCTGATGCAGGTAGCCAGTGAGCATATTGCGCCGCTTCAGGATGCTGCAGATCTGGAAATCGCAACGGAGGGAGAAACCTCGTTGCTGGAAGCCTGGAAAAAGTATCGGGTGTTGCTGAACCGTGTTGATACATCAATTGCACCGGATATTGAGTGGCCTGCAAGCCCTGTTATGGAATAATCGTATCTGTTGTAGCCACAGTCACGTCACATATAAGAACTTGCAGGCCTAAGAAGAATGCGCGCTGATTTTGAAGATAAAATCAGCGTTACAACGCCCGAAAGACCCGGGCTAAAAAATTTCTCAGGACATTATCGGCAGGTGACACTCTGGTGGTCTGGAAACTGGATCGACTGAGGCGCAGTATGCGGCATCTTGTCGTGCTGGTGGAGGAACTGCGCGAAAGAGGCATCAACTTTTGCAATCTGACGGATTCAATTGATACACAGTATCTTGTTAACACCAACACATGGCTGCAGGAGGGATATTATCGGTACCCGATTTCAGGATACAGCGCCTGATTAGACTAAAGAGGGGCTATATTGTAGAGTTTGCTAAATTTTTTTATAGGGTTAAGCAAATGACAGTCAGGAACTACACTAATTTAAATTTAGATCGGACAACTATTGAGGCTACGTCTAGGGCATTTATTGAAAATAAAAACTATTCCGTCCATTCAATTGGACCAATGCCTGGTGCAAGAGCAGGACTTCGGGTTGTGTTTGCTAAACCAGGAGAAGCTTTGGCAACTGTTAACATTTTCTATAATAACGGAGGGACGTCTACAGTCCAGTATCAAACAGGAGCTAATCATAATCTTGGAAAAGAGTTGGCTGATGATCTCTATGAAACCATCAATCCTGCAGAATTTGAACAGGTAAATATGGTGTTACAAGGGTTCGTTGAAGCGAACGTTTTATCTGTACTTCAGCTCTCAGCAGAGCAGCCACATATACAATTTTACGAATACTTACGGAACACTCATACAACGGTGTGGAAAATTCATTCGCCAGAATTTCAGGATGAGTTGACAGTTAGTCTGCATCACAGAAATGGAACACTACAAATACAAGGGCGTCCATTGTCATGTTATAGAGTGTTTATATTCAACTTGTCAGAGCTACTCGATTTACAAGGACTGGAAAAAGTTCTCATTCGTCAGGACGATGGCAAAGCGTATATAGTTCAGAAAGAAGTTGCTCGCTCACATCTAGAGTGTGAAATGGGGGATGCGTACCCACTATTGCATGAGAATGTTGAAAAATTGCTCGTTTCTGGGCTGTGTGTTAAACTCGCCGCCCCCGATTTACCCGATTACTGTATGTTGTTGTATCCTGAATTACGTTCAGTTGAGGGAGTACTTAAATCAACAATGTACCGATATGGCATGCCAATCACGCAGGATGGTTTCGGGCGTTATTTTGATAAAATTGGGAGTGAATTTGTTCTGAAACAACAATTTGGATGCAATTTATCGTCAGCTAAGGTTAAGACCATTAATGATGCCTATACTTTCTTTAACAGAGAACGTCATGGCCTGTTTCATATGGAGATAGTTGTCGACACAAGCCGTATGGTTTCTGACATGGCACGACTGATGACTAAGGCCAGACAGGCATGGGGAATTATTAAGGATTTGTATATTGTTTGAAATAACAGGTGTTAACGTCTCAGGGGCTCTCATTGCCGTCGTTATGGCGACTGGCTACGAGAACCCCTTGACTTCAGTTCACGAAATCGAGAAGAGGCTTTCTGTTATACTGGGCAATTCACAGGCTACAGGTGAGGTTTTGTTTGACCTTTTGTGTTCTAATGGTCCAGAGTGGAATCGCTTTGTTTCGCTGGAAATAAGGTGTGGCAGTATTTTGCTGGATACTGCCAAAATTGTGGATGAGCAAGAAATTCCAGCGCAGATCTTGAGACATCAGAGAGATGTATTACGTAACCACCCTGAGTACGTAGAAGACTCTGTGTTAACACCAGATGATGTTCTTTGTATTCTCTAGCTAAGAAATTTTGCACGAGAGGATTTTAACCTCCTCCCCGACAGACATGACAGTGCCCAAATGTCTTAAGAACGTATGTACTTGAAATGGACATTGCTAATACCACTGGGTATTGATTAATTTGGGGCTGGTAAGCATTACAAACCAATAATCTGGAATAGCGCGGTTGCTGCTGCAGACAATGCTGCAAATGAATTGTACTTAGATTGAAGCCGCGCAGTGGCGAAGAAATCATGGAGATTCACGTTAAGTTCGGGATCTTCATACGTAACCATGACAATTTTTTTGCCTAACTCAACTTTTGCTGTAGCAGATTTAATCCATAAAATTGCAGATAAGACGCCAAAAGTTAATGACATCACATGATGATCTTTAATCCAACACATCACAAAAAGTAGATTTTCCATTAATCACCTTCCTGATAAAGAACAGTGGCATTACAAATAAACAAGAAATCTCCTGTCGCAGGTACCTTGTCAATTTAACACCCACATCAATAAAGGCTGTTGTTCCGTTTGTGGCAGCTGATGTATAGACATTTTTGCAGATGAAACGAAAAAGCCCGCAGATGCGGGCTTTCATGTCACTTGGGAGCCGCGGCTCCTTTGCGTATCCTTTTTTGTCTCCTCACCGTCTGGTCGGTGTCCTGCTGAGACTGCTAACTTCCTGTTTTTATTGGTGTTGTCCTTACACCGTCCAATCATGATTGGTGGAGCTGGCGGGAGTTGAACCCACTGCCGGTATGAAGAACATAGAACATGAATTATTGTTTCAAAATTGCCTCAGCCATTGCTCTCAGACGTTCAATTTGAACGTTTATTTCCGAAACAATTTCTTCAGGCTTCAGCCCCTTGTTAGATTGCACAAAATCTCTAATTTGCATCATTTGATGTGCACGAATTTCTAATTCGCTATAAACACTTAGCTCGTCAGGATCATCTGGCGATTGTTCACCTGTTTCAAATTCTACATAGGTATGTGGCGGATTGTGATAAACACGAGAAATAGGGGTTGGCCACCATTCCTCACCGGTCACTACGTCCGCATCGAATGGCACAGTTTTGTCAATTTCCATTAATTTCTGAATGAGAACAGAAGTTTTCAAGCGAACCTCCATTTAGTCCTAAAGTGGTTATCAAAATGCTACGTAAACTATACAAAATCAGTGAGTTATCGTGAAGGTAAAAAAACAAGTTTAGATACTTGTTAAGCATAAAATCGTTTTAATTCAATTGGATATGATAAATTGCTAAATCTACTGTTACGCCATATGGGCTGGACTGAAGCCGCAGACCTGATTGTTAAAGGTATGGAAGGCGCAATCAATGCGAAGACCGTAACCTATGACTTCGAGCGTCTGATGGAAGGCGCTAAACTGCTGAAATGTTCAGAATTTGGTGATGCGATCATCAAGAACATGTAATCACTACATGTGTTTAATATTGCAACGGGCGTATAACACGCCCGTTGTTTTATTTATGTAGGTATTATTAATAGCATATCGAGCATATTTATATAAAACCCTTTACTTGAGCCCATATGGGCATATTTTTATAATGCAACTATTATGCAAACATTTATTTGTTATTTTGCTTTCTCCTGGAGGACACTCTTGACTGCTTTTGAGTAGACTCCATAAATCCTTGTTGAATGGTGCGATGTTATAAATAGTAATAGGATATTCTTTATCTTTAAGGATAATTCCAGATTTAACCGGTGTAAATATACTGCCAGGAGGGAGAAATATAGTAGATTGATACCAGATGATCATTTTCATATTACCCCATATGGCTGAAAAAGATATGCCGCATGAAGGTTGAATTATCGTGTCAATTACTATCCACTTCATTTGTTATGTCTTATCCCACGGTATTTAATATAGTTCATTTGGATGTTCATTTCTTTATTTTGCATATGAGTATATTACCCCTTCAAAAAATAAATTAATTAAAACGATTGCTTATATAAAACAAAATTTAAAGCAAGGAATCTCAATGGATGTTAAACAAAATGAGATTTAGTGAAAACAATAAATTATTCACTTCGTTTTAGATTTGTTTAGCTATAATGTTATACATTCAAATGACTGAACATCCTGTAATTAAAACATAGCCTTTATGCTACTTTGTGCCAATTTGCTAAACATTATGGTTGCCTTTTTATATAACGATAATAATGAATATAAGCATGACGGTAGTGACTCCAACTTACTGATAGTGTTTTATGTTCAGATAATGCCCGATGACCTTGTCATGCAGCTCCACCGATTTTGAGAACGACAGTGACTTCCGTCCCAGCCTTGCCAGATGTTGTCTCAGA
>SKEK01000885.1_pt1 | contig 14663 bp, 17 predicted proteins | sample 4826761 | NCBI WGS metagenome assembly SKEK01 (sample SAMN11008811, study PRJNA524170) | human gut metagenome | biome: Human fecal sample; material: Feces; isolation source: fecal sample from pouch patient p32 | host: Homo sapiens | place: Israel: Tel-Aviv | collected 2015-10-13 | reverse complement strand
GGGACGGCCGCCGGACCCGCGGTAGCCGGCGGCCTTCGAGATTAATGGGCAATGACGCCCCCCAGCCAGACATCTTTTGATAGAATCCCTTCCCGGCAACGCGGCGCCCACCGGCTCCTTTCATGGCTGGCACCACGGTGCGGCGCGTTCACCTCATCCTCTCGTGGTCAATGATTGACAGGAATGGCCCCAATGGCACCCAAACACAGCGAATTCATCCCTCTCAAGATCGCCGTCCTGACGGTTTCCGACAGTCGCACCGCTGCCGATGACAGCTCGGGGGACTATCTGGTCGAGGCCCTGACCCAGACCGGCCACGTGCTGGCCGACCGGGCGCTCTGCCCCGACAACCTGTTTCGCATCCGCGCCCAGGTGAGCGACTGGATTGCCGACGAGGGAGTCCAGGTGGTGCTCATCAACGGCGGCACCGGCTTCAACGAGCAGAACCGGGTGCCCGAGGCGGTCGGCGTGCTGTTCGAGCGCACGGTGCAGGGCTTTGGCGAGATGTTCCGCCAGCTCTCGTTTGCCGAAATCAAGGGCTCTGCCATGCAGAGCCGTGCCCTGGCAGGGCTGGCCAATCGCACCCTGATCTGCTGCCTGCCCGGCTCCACCGGCGCCTGCCGTCTGGGCTGGGAACAGCTTATCCGGGATCAGCTCGACGCCCGTACCCGGCCGTGCAACTTCGTGACCCATCTGTGATCCCGGGAGTAAACCCGGATCATCCATCTTATTTTTCGATAGGAGCATAGATGAACCTGACCCATCTCACCCCGAGCGCCGAGGCCCACATGGTGGATGTCACCGACAAACAGGTGACCGAACGCGAGGCCCGCGCCGAGGCTTTCGTGACCATGGCCCCCGAGACCCTGGCGTTGATCCTGAGTGGTCAGCACCACAAGGGGGACGTGTTCGCCACCGCCCGCATCGCCGGCATCATGGCGGCCAAGAAGACCGCCGACCTCATTCCCCTCTGCCATCCCCTGGCCCTGACCCGGGTGGAGGTAGAGATAGAACCCCAGGCGGCGTACAATCGGGTCCATATCCGCACCCTGTGCAAGCTCTCGGGCAAGACCGGGGTGGAGATGGAGGCGCTCACCGCCGCCTCGGTGGCGGCCCTGACCATCTACGACATGTGCAAGGCGGTGCAAAAGGACATGGTGATCGAGCAGGTGCGTCTGGTGGAGAAAAAGGGCGGCAAGTCCGGTCATTTCCAGCTGGGTGCGACCAAAGGAGAGCAAGCATGATCAAGGTTCTGTTTTTTGCGCAGGTCCGTGAGCTGGTCGGCTGCGACGAGCTCAGCCTGCCTTGCGACTACGCCAGTGCCGATGTCCTTCGCGCCGCCTTGAGCGAGCGAGGTGACAAGTGGGCGCTGGCGCTCGAATCCGGCAAGCTCCTGGTGGCGGTCAACCAGACCCTGGTGCCGCTGGATACTCCCCTCCATGACGGGGATGAGGTCGCCTTTTTCCCGCCGGTGACCGGAGGTTAAGGATGAACGAGATAATGACCGTAGATCGCGCCACTGAGCTGCGGGACTGTGGTGAGGCCGCCTTCTTCCCTCTCCTTCCAGTGACGACAGGAGGCTGACCATGACCGATCGCATTCTGGTGCAGCGGGATGACTTCTCGCTGGCCGACGAATATGCCCGCCTTGCTGCCCGGCAGGACACAGGCGCGATTGTCAGCTTTGTCGGCAAGGTGCGCGACTTCAATCAGGGGGAGCATGTGAAGGGCTGGCCCTCGAACACTACCCCGGCATGACCGAGAAGGCGCTGACGAACATCGTGGCCGAGGCCCGCAGCCGCTGGCCCCTGCAGGAGTGCACCCTCATTCACCGCATCGGCGAGCTGCTGCTCGGGGATCAGATCGTGCTGGTGGTGGTGAGCAGCGCCCACCGCGAGGCGGCTTTCGAGGGCTGCCACTTCATCATGGATTTCTTGAAGACCCGGGCGCCGTTCTGGAAAAAAGAGCTGACTGCCGACGGGGTGCAACGCTGGGTCGAGGCCAGGGCGAGCGATGATGCCGCCCTGGCCCGCTGGCAACAAGGGGAGTGAGCCTCGAGCTCGTGTCAATCGATCCGGCCGTGCCGGAACATAAGGAGCAACGGAATGAAGAGATGGGTATCCGTGTTGGTGCTGGGGGCCGGCGCCATGTACAGCGGTGCTGTGCTGGCTGACGAGGTCAAGGTGGCGGTGGCGGCCAACTTCAAGGGCACCATAGAGCGCATCGGCAAGGAGTTCACCGCCAAGACCGGCCACAGCGTCGTCATCAGTTCGGCGGCCACCGGCGTGCTCTATACCCAGATCACCCACGGTGCGCCCTTCGATCTCTTCCTCTCGGCCGACGTGGCGACCCCTCAAAAGCTGGAGTCGGAAGGCAAGGGGAGCGAGCGCTTCACCTATGCCATCGGTCAGCTCGGCCTCTGGCAGAAGGGGGGGCCTGCCCCTGACGAGGCCACCTTGCGCCGCTGGCAGGGGGAGCTGGCCATCGCCAATCCCAAGACAGCGCCCTATGGCGCCGCCGCCATGGCGACCCTGGCTCATCTCAAGATCGATCCCAAACAGTATCGGGTGCTGACCGGCACCAACATCAGCCAGACCTGGCAGTTCGTCGACACCGGCAATGCGAAGCTGGGCTTCGTCGCCTGGGCCAATCTGGTGGAGGCGGGCAAGACCGGCGAAGCCTGGGCGGTGCCGGCCAGCTTCTATCCTCCCATCGAGCAGCAGGCCCTGGTGCTGAAGAAAGGGGCGGCGGTGGATGCCATGGTCGCCTGGCTCAAGGGGCCGGGACAGGCGCAGATCAAGGCGGCGGGTTACGCCCTGCCGCAGTAAGCGCCCGGCGTCTGCCGGGGGCCGGCCAGCCCCGTGCTGGCCAGATCCGGTGCCTGACGTGTCCCAAGGCGGCGCCCGTCATGACGGCGCCCTGTTTTTTTATCGACACCCGAGAGGGGACCCTATGAGTGAAGGGGATCTGCTGGCGGTCTGGCTGACCCTGAAACTGGCGGCCAGCACCACTGCCATCCTGCTGCTGCTGTCGCCGCCGCTCGCCTGGTGGCTGTCTCGCAGCCAGCACCGACTGCGCCCCCTGGTGGAGGCCATGGTGGCCCTGCCGCTGGTGCTGCCGCCCACCGTGCTCGGTTTCTATCTGCTGCTGGCCTTCTCCCCGGAGTACGGCCTCGGTGGCTGGTGGCGGGAGACCTTCGGGGCCCCGCTCGCCTTCAGTTTCCTCGGCCTGCTCATCGCCTCCGTCATCTACTCGCTCCCCTTCGTGGTACAACCCCTCACCTCCGCCTTCGTCAACATGGGCAACAAGGAGCTGGAGGCTGCCGCCACCCTGGGGATGGGCCCCTTTGAGCGTTTCTTTCGCATCATCCTGCCCATGACGCTGCCGAGCTTCGTGATGGCGGCGGCGCTGGGCTTTGCCCACACCCTGGGGGAGTTCGGGGTGGTGCTGATGATTGGCGGCAACATTCCCGGGGAGACCCAGGTGCTCTCCATCGCCCTGTTTGATCACGTGGAGGCGATCGATTACCAGAATGCCCATATTCTGGCAGGCGGCCTGATGGGCTTCTCCCTGGTGATGCTGGTGCTGGTCTACGGCGTGCTGCAACGCCGGCAACGGAGGCTGTTCGGATGAACCTCTACCTCAAGGCCAGACGTGATTTCGCCCCCTTCACCCTGGCGTGCGATCTGGCGTTGCCCCCCAGCCGCATCCTCGGCCTGTTCGGTCCTTCGGGCTGTGGCAAGAGCACCCTGCTGCGTATCATCGCCGGGCTCGACAGGGCCCCGGGCGATGCCCTGCGCTGGCAGGGGCGCGAGCTTGCAGCCCTGCCCCCCGAGGCGCGGCGCATCGGGCTGGTGTTTCAGGATGCTCGTCTCTTCCCCCACCTGAGCGTGCTCGGCAACCTGCAACTGGCGGCTCGCAAGGGGAGGGGGCGCTGGCAGCCAGAGGATCTGGCTGCGCGCCTCGGCTTTGCCGAGCTGCTGGGGCAACCGGCCCACGGCCTTTCCGGCGGTCAGCGTCAGCGGGTGGCACTGGCCAGGGCCTTGCTGGCCGAGCCTGATCTGCTGCTGCTGGATGAACCCTTCTCGGCGCTGGACAGGCGCAGCCGCATCCATCAGGCCCACGTGCTCAAGGGCTTGCAGCAGGAGAGCGGCATCCCCATGATCTTCGTCAGCCACGCCATGGAGGAGGTGAGCCTGCTCTGCGATGGACTGGTGCTGCTGGCAGAGGGACGGGTGGAGGCCCAGGGCACCCCCGAGGAGATCTTCGCCCGCACCGACCTGTCGCTGGCCAGTCGCGACGACGTCGGGGTCATGCTCTCGGCGACCCTGTCCCACTACGACGAGCACGAGCAGATGGCGACCCTGCGACTCGGGGAGCAGACCCTGATGGTGACCATGGAGCATGCCCCCGATGAAGCAGGCCCCTTGCAGATCAAGGTGGCGGCGCGGGATCTGGTGATCGCCACCGAGCCCATCGTGCACTCCAGCCTCTCCAACTGCCTCGAGACCCGGCTGCTGGAGGTGCGGGAGGTGCGACCGGGGCAGACCCTGTTGCAGTTGGCTCTCGGGCAGCAGATACTGCTGGCCCGGATCACCAGCCGCTCCGCGCAGCGGCTCGCCCTGACGCCGGCCATGCGCCTCTACGCCTACATCAAGGCGGTGAGCCTGGTGGGAGAGGGGTAGACAGGGGACCGGAGTACGGATTGGCTGGTCATGAGTGGCCGGCATGGCGTCGAGAAAGGGGGGACGGGTGCGTCGCAATCAGGTAATGAAATCCCATGGCTTGGCCCTGCGCAGTGCGGGGGAGGGGCCCTTGCTGCTCTTGCTGCACGGGCTGGGCTCTTCCAGCCTCGACTGGCAGGCGCAGATCGAGCGTTTTTCCGAGCGCTACCGGGTGGTGGCCATCGACTTGCGCGGCCACGGCCAGAGCATGCAGGAGGGGCCCTTTGACGTGCCCACCCTGGCGGCGGATGTGGCCCGCTGGCTCGACGAGCAGCCCGAGCCTGCCTGGGTAGTGGGGTTGTCGCTCGGTGCCATGGTGGCGCTGGAGCTGGCGCTGCAACTGCCCCACAAGGTGCAGGGGCTGGTGCTGGTCAACGGCTTCAGCGAATTTCTGCTGGAGACGCCAAAGGAGCAGGAGCGCTATGCCATGCGCCTCAAGTGGCTGCGCTGGTTCGGCATGCGGCCGCTGGCGTGGTGGCTCGGTCGCGAGCTCTTTCCCGGCCCCGATCTCGCCCAGGTGCGCCACAGCTTCCGGGGGCGCTTCGTGCGCAACAAAAAGAAGACCTACAAGGCGCTGCTGGAGGCGCTGCCCGGCTGGTCGGTGCGGGCTCGTCTCGGCACCCTCTGGCAGCCGGTGGCCATCATCTCCACCAGTCACGACTATCTGCCCCTGGCGCGGCGGGTGGAGCAGTTCGCCTCCCTGCCCAATGCCACCATCCACACCCCGGATGGTCACCACGCCTGGCCGGCGGAAGATCCTGCCGGGTTCAATCATCTGTTGCAGCGGATCCTCTCAACCCATTGAGGGGGAGCAGACAGCAGAGGTAGATAAAAAAGCCGAACCCCGGGGTTCGGCTTTTTTGTGGGCGCTGCTCAGGGTCTTGAGCAGACCGGGCAGTCGGGGCGTTTGGGAAGCTTCAGCTCGCGAAAGCTGCCACCCAGACCGTCGATCATCAGCAGGCGGCCGCTGTAGCTTTTGCCCATGCCCGCCAGCAGCTTGATAGCCTCGAGCGCCTGCAGGCTGCCCACCAGCCCCACCACGGGGGCCAGTACCCCCGCCTCGACACAGGTGAGGGCCTGATCGCCAAAGAGGGCGCTGAGACAGGCGTAGCAGGGTTCATCCTCCTGCCAGGTGAAGCTGCAGAGCTGCCCTTCCAGCCGGATGGCGGCGCCGCTGACCAGGGGCACCTTGTGCTGGCGGGCGCGCTGGTTGAGGAGGTTGCGGATGGCGACGTTGTCGGTGCAGTCGAGCACCAGCTGATGGCGTGGCAGCAGGGCATCGAGCAGCGCCTCGTCAGCGAGGGCGGCGTGGGTCTCCACCTCGAGCCAGGGGGTGAGGGCGCGCAGGGACGTCGCCGCGGACTCCACCTTGAGCTGGCCGATGCGCGCGTCGCTGTGAAGCACCTGGCGCTGCAAATTGGAGAGCTCCACCCGATCGAAATCTACCAGAGTGAGGTGGCCGACCCCGGCCACCGCCAGATACTGGCTGGCGGCGCAGCCGAGGCCCCCGGCGCCGATGACCAGCACGCGTGATTGCTTGAGCGCCTCCTGTCCCTCGAAGTCGAAGGATTTGAGCACGATCTGGCGGTTGTAGCGAAGGAGCTCGGCGTCGCTCAGGATCTCGCTCACAGCAGCAGCCCCGAGAAGGGCTCGACGGTGACCGTCTCACCGGCGGCTACCTTGCCGCGCTCCTGTTCGAGCACGATGTAGCAGTTGGCCCGGGACAGGGAGCTGAACACCCCGGAGTCCTGGGAGCCGGTGCTGCGTACCTCGAGGCCATTCGGGCCCACGCTCAGGATGCCGCGCTGGAAGTCCAGGCGCCCCGGGCTCTTCTTGAGCGGCTCTGTCGCCAGGGCCTGGAGGGGGTGCGGGCGTGCAAACTGCTGACCGGCCAGCCTGGCCAGAGCCGGTTGCACCAGCTGATCGAAGGTGACCATGGCGGAGACCGGGTTGCCCGGCAGACCGAAGAACCAGGCGTTTGGCAACCGACCAAAGGCGAAGGGTTTGCCCGGCTTGATGGCGATCTTCCAGAAGCCAATTTCCCCGAGCTCTTCGAGCAGTTGCTTGGTGAAGTCCGCTTCCCCCACCGAGACTCCCCCGGTGGTGATAAGGGCATCGGCCTCGCGGTCGGCCTGCAAGAAGGCGGCGCGCAGGGCCGCCGGATCATCGGGAATGATGCCAAGGTCCAGGCACTCACAGCCCATGCGGCTCAGCATCGCCTTGACCCCGTAGCGGTTGGAGTCGTAGATGTCCCCGTGCTGGAGCGGGGTGCCCAGAGGCTTGAGCTCGTCCCCTGTGCTGAAGATGGCGACCCTGAGGGGACGGCGCACCGTGACGTTCGCGATGCCAAGGGAGGCGAGCAGCGGCAGCTCTCTGGGGCTCAGGCGCAGGCCGCTTTCGAGCACCCTGTCACCCTGCGCCAGATCCTCGCCGCGGCGACGGATGTTCTGGCCAGCAACGGGGCGGGTCAGGAAAGTGATCCCGTTGTCGCCAGCTTGCGTTTCTTCCTGCATCACCACAGCGTCTGCACCCGGGGGCACAGGGGCCCCGGTCATGATGCGGATGCAGTGGCCGGCGGGCCACTCCCCCTCATAGGGCTGGCCCGCAAAGGCCTTGCCCGCCACGGGGAGCGGCACCCCGGCGGCGAGATCCGCCAGGCGCACGGCGTAGCCGTCCATGGCGGCGTTGTCGAAGGGGGGGACGAAGAGAGGGGAGCTTATCTCCTCGGCCAGGATCCGATCCAGCACCTGGGGCAGGGGCAACCGCTCCGTCTCGCAGCAGCAGGTGAGTTGTTCCAGCATCCCTTGCAGGGCCTTGTCCAAGGGGAGGAGTGCACCGGTATCGAATCCCATCATCATGACCTCTCTGGTGTGTAGGGGGCGGATTATCCCAAAAATCCGCTCCGATGGGCAGGCCGAAGGTGCGGTAATGGGGGGCAGATGCCCCGGTGTGATCGGATTCTGGGGCGCTATCCCGTTGAATTACCTCCTGATGGGTAACCAGAGCGAGGCTTGTGCGAGATGGTGGCTGGGGAAGAGGCGGCACGGCCGTGCGCCTTGCCCCCGAATGGGCAGGCCGGTGCGGACAAAACGGGGTGGTTTGGCATAAAGTCGGGCACCGGGCTTGAGTTAGACAGAATTATGACAATAATCGCCCTGTAAGATTGCGCCGCGGCACCATGCCGCAGGCCAGCACAGTCCCTGAGCGTGGGAGAGAAACACGATGACGAGCTTAAGCCAGGAAGCCCTGTTGGTCAGGGCGGCGCTCGAGGCCGAGGGCCTTGAGACACCTCTGGTGGCCAATGAATTGAGCGGCCAGCAGAAAAAGGAAAAAATCGAAGGTCATATGCGCGCCATCATGGAGACGCTGGGACTGGATCTGGCCGACGACAGTCTGGCCGAGACCCCGCACCGCATTGCCAAGATGTACGTGAACGAGATCTTCTCCGGCCTCGACTATGCCACCTTCCCCAAGGTGACGGTGATCGAGAACAAGATGAAGGTGGACGAGATGATCATGGTGCGGGACATCAGCCTCACCAGCACCTGTGAGCACCACTTCGTCACCATAGACGGCTTTGCCCACGTGGCCTACATTCCCCGCGGCAAGGTGATTGGCCTGTCGAAGATCAACCGCATCGTGCAGTTCTTCGCCCGCCGTCCCCAGGTACAGGAGCGGCTGACCCAGCAGATCCTGCTGGCGTTGCAGACCCTGCTTGGCACCAGGGACGTGGCCATCAGCATCAAGGCGACCCACTTCTGCGTGAAGGCCCGTGGCGTGATGGACTCCACCTCCTACACCACCACCACCTCTCTGGGCGGCGTCTTCAAGACCCAGCCCGACACCCGCGCCGAGTTCCTCGGTGGTCTGAAAGGGTAGTGCTCCCGGGGCCTGTCGCCGACAGGCCCCGTCTCCTTTCCCTCACTTTTTTTGAAAAATACCTAAAGTTGTGACCGTGCCGGTCGCTATGGCTCTGTGTGTTGTCGGACGGTCTGGTTGACGCCGACACCCCCGGGCCGCCCTTGTGCGCGCCGACAGGGACGAGATGTGCTGCCAAGGAGGGTAGTGAAGGCGCAGGCCAGGCCTGCGCCCAGCAATGCCACTTGTTTTCCCCATGCAGGACATGCCATGAACACCATGACGATAGGCAAAAAACTTACCGCCGGCTTTGCCGTACTCGGCCTGATGATGGCCTTTATCGGCGGCTTCTCGCTGTTTGAATTCAGCAAGATGAACCGCGCCGCCATCGGCTTTACCGACAGTATCCTGCCCGCCGTCGTGCGGACCAGCACCCTCGGCGAGACCATCAATGCCCTGCGCCGCTACGAACTGGATGTCTTCCTGGTGGCGGACGATGCCCAGCAGAAGGCCCGCTATCGCAACGAGAGCGAGAAGAGCCTGCAAGAGGCTGCGCGCCAGATAGTGGCCCACGATGGCACCATCTGGGCGGAGGATCGGGAGGAGCGCCGCGCCTTTGACATTGTCAAGGCAGACTGGGAGCGATATGTCGCCCTGCACCAGCGCATCCGGCAGATGCAGGACTCGGGACAGATGGCCGAAGCCCGGCACCTCTTCATGGGGGAGGGGGTCACCCTCTACACCACCCTGAGCAAGTCGGTGGGGGATCTCATCCGCATCAACCACGGCTACTCCGTGGGCTCCCGCGCCGAGGTGATCGCCGCCTTTGACAGCGCCAAGCTGAGTGTGACCCTGGCCCTGGTGATCGGCCTGGCCCTGGTTGTCGCCCTCTCCGTGGTGCTGACCCGCCAGATCCGTGACCCGCTCATCATGCTGGCCCGTCAGGCCCAGCGCATTGCGAGCGGCGATCTCGGTCGGGGCGAGCTGCAGGAGTGGATCCGCGGCAACCGCTTCAACCGCGACGAGCTGGGCCAGCTGGGGTCGGCCATCGACCGGATGCAGGGGGCTCTGGCGGAGCTGGTGAGTGAAATCTCCGGTTCGGTGAGTCAGCTCAGCAGCGCGGTAGAGGAGGTGAGCGCCATCTCCGAGCAGTCCGCCAAAGGCATGGCAAGCCAGCAGGGAGAGGTCTCTCAGGTCGCCACCGCCATGAACGAGATGCAGTCCACCGTCAATGAGGTGGCTCGCAACACCACGGACGCCATGGGGGCGGCCAAGCAGGCTTCCCGCACCTCCACCCAGGGCAACCAGGTGGTGCGCAGCGCCATCGGCAGCATAGAGCAGGTTTCCCGCCAGATAGAGCAGGCTGGGAGCGTGGTGCAGCAACTTGAGACCGACAGCGCCAGCATCAGCATGGTGCTGGACGTGATTCGCGGCATCGCCGAGCAGACCAACCTGCTGGCCCTCAACGCGGCCATCGAAGCGGCCCGGGCCGGCGAGCAGGGGCGTGGCTTTGCGGTGGTGGCAGACGAGGTGCGCAGTCTGGCCCAGCGTACCCAGGCATCCACCGCCGAGATCAGCAAGATGATCGAGGTGCTTCAGGAGCGCACCGCCGAGGCGGGCAGCGCCATGCAGCTGAGCCGTCAGCAGATGCAGGAGAGCGTGGAGCTGGCGCGGGAGGCGGGGAGCAGCATCGACAGCATCAACGGTGCCGTCACCCAGATCACCGACATGAACACCCTGATCGCCACCGCCACCGAGCAGCAGAACGCGGTCACCGAGGAGCTCAATCGCAGCATCGTCAAGATCCACACCGCCGCCGACGAGAATGCCCAGGGGGCGCAGCAGACCGCCCAGGCCTGTGTCGAGCTGAGCAAGCTGGCCAATACCCTGCACCATATGACCCAGCGTTTCACCCTCTGAGTCTTGCTGCCACCCGGCACAGCGCAGAAGGCCCCGCCAATCGGCGGGGCCTTGTCGTTTCTGGCTGGACCTGGGCGCCGTCAGCTCAGGCCGACAATGTCGCCGTCATCGTCGATGTCGATATGGTGTTCAGGGACGGCAGACTGCCAGCCTGCACGTCAGCTCAGGCCGACAATGTCGCCGTCATCGTTGATGTCGATATGGTGTTCAGGGACGGCAGGCTGCCAGCCAGCACGTCAGCTCAGGCCGACAATGTCGCCGTTATCGTTGATGTCGATATGGCGATAGGCCGGCAGACTGCCTAGGCCCGGCATGGTCATGATGGGGCCCGCCAGGGCATAGACGAAGCCTGCCCCCGCGCAGAGTTTCACCTCCTCGATGGGCACCTCGAAGTCCGTCGGCACGCCCTTCCTGGCGGGGTCATGGCTGATGGAGAGCGGCGTCTTGGCCATGCAGACGGGCAGGTGATCCTGGCCCTCTGCCGAGAGTCTGGCCAGTTGCTGGCGCGCCTTGTCCGAGAGGGTGATGCCCCGGCCGCCATAGCCGCACTCCACCAGGGTGGCGAGCTTGGCGGCAAGGCTCATCTCATCGGGGTAGAGCAGCCTGACCTCACTGGGCTGCTTGCAGGCCGCCACCACGGCGTGAGCCAGATCCGCCGCACCCGCGCCACCGTCAGTGAAGGCCCGGGAGAGGGCGACGCCACAGGCACCGGCCTGGCGCGCCGCCTCCTCCAGCAGGGCCAGCTCGGCATCGCTGTCGGTGGGGAAGCGGTTGATGGCGACCACCACGGGCACCCCGTAACGGCGGGCGTTGTGAATATGCCAGGCGAGGTTGGCGCACCCCGCTGTCAGGGTGGGCAGATCTTCCCCTTGCAGGCTGGCCGGCAGCGGCTGGCCCGGCCGGATGTCGAGCAGGCCGCTGTTGGCCTTGAGGCCGCGCACCGTGGCCACCAGCACCACGCAGGCGGGGGCGAGGCCGGACTGGCGATACTTGATGTTGAAGAACTTCTCCAGCCCCATGTCGGAGCCAAAACCCGCCTCGGTCACCACATAGTCGGCAAGACCCAGCGCCATGCGATCGGCGATGACGGAGGAGTTGCCGTGGGCGATGTTGGCAAAGGGGCCGGCGTGGACCAGCACAGGGGTCTGCTCAGTGGTCTGCATCAGGGTGGGCTTGAGGGCGTCTTTGAGCAGCACCGTCATGGCCCCCGCCACTTCCAGCTGCTCGGCGGTGATGGGCTTGCCGCGCTGGTCGAGGGCGAGCTGGATGCGGCCGATACGCGCGCGCAAGTCCTTGAGATCCCTGGCCAGCGCCAGAATGGCCATCAGCTCGGAGGCGGCGGTGATGACGAAGCGATCGGGGCGCTCGACACCATCGGCAGCACCGCCCTGGCCGAGGGTGAGGTGGCGAAGCGCCCGGTCGTTCATGTCCAGGGTGCGGGGCCAGAGGATGTTGGCCGGGTCGATATCGAGCCGCGCCAGACCGGTTCTGGCGCTGAACTGGTCACCGAGTTTGCGTTCATGGAACAGGCGGGCATCGAGGGCGGCAGAGGCCAGGTTGTGGGCGGCGGTGAGAGCGTGAAAATCCCCGGTGAGGTGGAGGTTCATCTCCTCCATCGGCACCACCTGGGCCATGCCGCCCCCGGCGGCGCCCCCCTTGACCCCGAAGACGGGGCCGAGGCTCGGTTGGCGAATGGTGGCGATGCTGGGCTGGCCGATGTGGTTGAGCCCCATGGAGAGGCCGATCGTGGTGACTGTCTTGCCCTCCCCAAGGGGGGTGGGCGTGATGGCGCTCACCAGCACCAGCTTGCCGGGCTCGCGGGCGGGGGCGTGATGGAGCAGCGCGAGGTCGAGTTTGCCCTTGTAATGGCCGTGGGGGTGGAGATGGGCGGCCGCTATGCCGAGCTGTGCTGCCACCTCGGCGATGGGCAGGCGGGGGGACTGGCGGGAGATCTCGATATCGCTTAGCATCAGCACCTCGTTGGCATGTCAGGTCAAATATGCGGCGAAGTCTAGAGGAATCAACAGGGTAATCCAATGAGCAATACTATTTTATCCGGCAGTCGTGAGCCCCATCAAAGCCCCATCCTGCTGGATCTCAACGCCCTCTATCACCCGCCCAAACGGCCCCTCACCGCCCTTGGCATCGTCAGCGCCTTCATTCCGCTTTTTGGTTACGGCTGGCAGGCGATGACCCAGGATCCCGAGACCCACTTTCGCCACGAGCTCGGCAAGCGCATCAACAAGCACAAGAGCGACGAGGCGAACCTCGCCCTGATGATGCAGTTGGCGGCTATGCTGGATTGCCACTGCCTGCACGTCACCCTGCCCTATGCGCTGGGGGAGGCCGAGCTCGCCGCCTTGCGCCAGCGTCTGCCACGCTGGCAGATGAGCCAGCAGGATCACCTGCTGGTGGCCGAGCTGATGCCCACCCCCTGAGCCCGGGCTCAGGTCTCCCTGTCCCAGTAGTGGGGCGCCAGATAGCGCTCCTGCACGAATTCGATGAAGCAGCGCACCTTGGCCGACACGAAACGGCGGTGCGGATAGAGGGCATAGAGCCCCACCTGCCCCTTCTCCCACTCCAGCAACAAGGGGACCAGCGCCCCCGAGCGCAGCGCATCCCCCACGATGAAGGTGGGCTGCAAGATGATGCCCTGGTGGTCGCAGGCGGCCCGGGTCAGGGCCACCCCGTTGTTGGCGCGAAGTGGCCCCTGGGGACGGATGCTGTGCTCCTCCCCATCCCGTTTGAAGACCCAGTCCGGCTGGGTCAGGGTGTAGATGAGGCAATCGTGCTGCTTGAGATCCTCCGGGGTCTTCGGCCTGCCCCGGCGGGCCAGGTAGTCGGGGCTGGCGCACACCACCATCTTCATCATGGCGAGCGGCTTGGCCACCAGGGAGGAGTCCGGCAGGTTGCCGATGCGCAGGGCCAGATCGAACCCCTCCTCCACCAGGGCCACCCGCCGGTCGCTGTACTCAATCTCGAGCTTCAAGTCCGGGTAGCGCTCGCGAAACAGCGGCAGGGCGGGGGAGAGGTGCAGGTAGCCGAAATCCATGGGCACCGAGAGCTTGAGGGTGCCCTGGGGCTGCTGGTTGTTGTGGGTGAGCTGGCTGTGGGTCTCTTCCAGCTCCGCCAGCAGGGCCAGGGAGCGCTGGTAGTAGAACTGGCCCGCCTCGGTGGGATTGACCTGGCGGGTGGTGCGCGACAGCAGCCGGGTGGAGAGGGACTCCTCGAGCTGCTGCATCAGCTTGGAGGTCATGGCGACCGAGATCCCGAGCTGATGGGCGGCCTTGGTGAAGCTCTGGCACTCCACCACCTTGATGAAGGTGCGCATGGCGGCTATCTGATCCATATTCCACTCTCGGTTGATAATTATTTTAATAAATCGATGATTATCTATTGTCGATAGGAGGTTAGCATTTTGGACACCGTTGTGAACCCCCAATGAAGGAACGATCGGAATGAAAATGACCAAGGCCCTGCTGGCCTCTTGCCTGTTTATGGCGGCTCCCCTGATGGCTGCCGATTACGATGTCGATGCAGCGCACACCACAGTCCAGTTCAAGGTGGGCCACCTCGGCTTCTCCGAACTGGTCGGCCGGTTCAACACCTTCAGTGGCACCTTCAGCATGGACGACGCCAACCCGGCGGCGGCCAAGGCGAGCTTCGAAATCGATGCCGCCAGCGTGGATTCCAACCACGAGGCCCGCGACAAGCACCTGCGCAGCCCCGACTTCCTGGACGTGAAGCAGTACCCCAAGATGACCTTCGTCAGCACCGGCTATGAAGGCACCAAGGACAAAGGCGTACTCAAGGGCACCCTGACCCTGCACGGCGTGTCCAAGGACGTGGCCTTCGACCTGGTCCACATCGGCGAAGGCAAGGATCCCTGGGGCGGCTACCGCAGCGGCTTCAACGCCACCACCACCATCAAGCGCAGCGAGTTCGGCGTGAACTACATGGTGCCGAACATCCCTGACGAGATGACCATCAACCTGTTCGTTGAAGGCGTGCGCAAGTAATGGGCGCAGCACTCCTGCTTCAAACCCTGGCGGCTCCTTTAGGGGCCGCTTTGCTGTCGTGGCGCTGGCCACGGCTGGGCTATCTGTGGGGCGCCCTGGGGGTCTGGCTGGTGGGTTGCCTGCTGGGCGGTGCCTATGGCCTG
>SKEK01000880.1_pt1 | contig 14697 bp, 1 predicted proteins | sample 4826761 | NCBI WGS metagenome assembly SKEK01 (sample SAMN11008811, study PRJNA524170) | human gut metagenome | biome: Human fecal sample; material: Feces; isolation source: fecal sample from pouch patient p32 | host: Homo sapiens | place: Israel: Tel-Aviv | collected 2015-10-13 | reverse complement strand
AACTAATAAAGGCTTGAAATTTGATGCTAACAATGGCAGCGTAAAAACAAATAAATTGGGCTCCAAATTAACCGTTAAAGGGGATAACTCTAATATCATTACGGAAATCTCTCAAGACGGTAACGGTGACAGTACAATTGATGTGAAACTTGGTAAAAACCTCAATGTAGAAACGATTACTGCTACTGGTGCAAACGGTAAAGACGGTAAAATCGGTATTAATGGTAAAGACGGTGTAACAACTAACATTTCTGTTACTCGTGACGGTCAACCTGGTGTAGACGGTGCTCCTGGTACGACTACAACTCGTATTAGATACCAAAAACCTGATGGTACGAACGAAGAAGTGGCTACTTTGAACGACGGCCTTAAATTTAAAGGCGACATGGGTGCTATATCTAATGTTAAGCTTAACAAGCTAGTAAATATAACAGGTGGTGTGACAAATGCATCTGATTTGGCAACCGGAAATAATATCGGTGTTACATCTGCGACGGTTGATGCTGACGGTAATGCAAAATTACAATTGCAATTGGCTAAAAATTTAACAGGCTTGCAATCTGTAACGGCATCCGACACTGTGAAAGCTGGCACTGTAACCATGGGTAAACAAGAAGATGGTGCGAACCCTGGCAATACTGGCAACTATGTATCTGGCTTAGATAATAAAGATTGGGATATTCAAAATCCTAATATGGTATCCGGTCGCGCCGCAACAGAAGATCAGTTGAAAACAGTTAGCGACGAAGTTAAGAAACAAGGCGCTAATGCTACGGACTTCCGTTTGGCGAAAAATGCGGCTGAAGCTGACGGTGCTTACAAGGTGGATGATAATGGCAACATTGATTTGACTGTAGAGGATAAAAATCATCCGGATAAAAAGGAAACCGTAAAATTGAAAGACATTGCCTCCAAATCCAAATTGGACGATGTTATCAATAAAGGCTTGCAGTTTGATGCTAATAGTGGCGGTGTACAGACTAATAAACTTGGTTCCAAGATCACTATTAAGGGTGAAGGTACTGATGCTGATAATAACTACAGCGGTGAAAACCTTAAAACTTTCATCAAACAGGATCAAAATGGCAATACAATTGTCGATGTGAAGATGAATAAGAACCTTAAAGCTGAAACTGTGAAGGTCGGTAAAGGTGATAAAGATGGTGTAACTATCACTGGCCCTGAAGGCCCGAACGGCTTAGACGGTAAGGTAGGTGTTACTGGTAAAGACGGGAAACCTGCTGTATCTATGTTCGGTAAAGATGGCGTAGGCCATATCGGCTTGACAGGCCCTGCAGGTACAAATGGGGTGAACGGTACAAACGGTATCGACATGTCCGTGAAGAATGGCTACGATGATGATACTAAAGGCGTTAAAGGTGCAAAAGGCGTAGACGGTGTTGATGGTATCACTCGTATTGTTTACCAGGACAAAAACGGCGAACATCAAGTGGCAACCATGGATGATGGTATGCTCTACGGCGGCGATACAGGCAAGGTGATTGAAAAGAAACTTAACAACCAAGTGAATGTTAAGGGCGGTATCTCTGATGAAAGCAAATTAGCGACTGAAGACAACATTGGTGTTGTTTCCGACGGTTCCGATACATTGAAATTGCGCTTGGCGAAAGAATTGAAAGGCTTGACGTCTGCAACTTTCACAAATGGCGGCAATAATACTGTTATTAATGGCGATGGTATGACTATTACACCTGATAACGGTAACAAAGTGAGCCTCACAAAAGACGGTCTAAATAACGGCGGCAACAAGATTACAAACGTAGCCGACGGTACGGACCCTAATGATGCGGTTAATAAATCTCAATTGGATAAAGCTGCAGCAGCGGCATCCACGACTGTATCAGGTAGTGATAATATTACTGTTACACCTAGCACTAATGCGAATGGTTCCAAAAACTATGAAGTAAGTCTTAAAGACAAAGTGACATTGGGTACTGATACTACGAAACAAATCGCAATCGATGGCACTACAGGCACTATCAAAGCTGGTGATAAAGTTACAATCGATGGCAATAAAGGTACTATTAAAGCCGGTAATGTAACAATTGACGGTGAAAACGGTACCATTAAGGCTGGCGACAAGGTAACTATCGACGGTAAAGATGGTAAGATTGCGGCAGGCAAGGTATCTATTGATGGTAAAGACGGCTACGTGACAGGTTTGGAAAATAAAGATTGGGATCCTAACAACATCACAAGCGGTCGTGCTGCTACAGAAGACCAATTGCAAAAATCTCACAAAGCCTTGGATAATAAGATTACTAACCTAGGTGATGAAATCACGAAAAAAGGTATGAATTTTGCTGGTAATACAGGCGAATTCCACCGTGATCTAGGCCAAAAGGTTACCATCAAAGGTGAAGGTACAGAATCTGATGATAAATACTCCGGCGAAAATATTAAAACCGTAGCCGACCAAAATGGTAATATCAATATCAAGATGGCGAAAGACCTTAAGACTGACAGCTTGACTACCGATAAGGTAAAAGTTGGTAAAAACGGTAAGGACGGCGTATCCATTACTGGTCCTAATGGTGCTGACGGTACAGACGGCAAAGTAGGTATCACAGGCAAAGACGGTAAAGATGCTGTATCCATGTCCGGCAAAGACGGCGTTGGTCATATTGGTTTAACTGGTAAAGACGGCCGTAATGCGGATATTACCGTAGATAAAGGTGATCCAGACTTAGACGGTAACAACATCACTCGTATTAAGTACCAAGACGAAAACGGTAAGACCCACCAAGTGGCAACTAAAGACGATGGTATGAAATACGGTGGCGATAGCGGTTCCGTAATCAAGAAAAAGCTTAACGAACAAGTTAATGTAGTGGGTGGCATTACCGATGCTAGCAAGTTGACTACAGAGGACAATTTAGGTGTCGTATCCGATGGTACTGGCAACCTTAAGGTTCGTATGGCGAAAGACTTGAAAGGTCTTGAAACAGTAACCACTAAGGATGCTGCAGGTAATACTACAGTTATGAACGGTGGCGGTGTAACGATTACACCTGCTAGCGGTAATGCTGTGAGCCTTACTAAAGACGGCCTCAACAACGGAGGTAATACAATTACCAATGTAGGTCCTGGTGTAAACGGCACTGATGCAGTTAACGTAAATCAATTGAAAGGTGCTACAGACGGTTTAGCTAATGCTATTAACTCCGTAGCAGGCGAAACACAACGTGTAGGCGCTCATGCGGCGGCTATGTCTGCATTGAAACCTATTCAATATGATCCATTGGAACCAACTCAAGTAATGGCTGGTATCGGTAATTACAGAGGTGAAACTGCGGCGGCTCTTGGCGTTGCACATTACACAGCAGAAGATACAATGTTCCATGTAGGCGTATCTGTTGGTAGCCACCATAACATGGTAAATGCTGGTGTAACTCGTAAATTCGGTACTTCCGATGCGAAGAAAGCAGTTCCTGAACGTTACAAAGGTGGCCCTATCAGCTCCATGTACGTAATGCAAGATGAAATGACTGCTTTGAAAGCTAAGTACGAAAAAGTACAACGCGACAATGAAGAAATGAGAGCACAAATTGCATTATTGATGCAACAAGCGGGCTTGAAATAATATGAAATAACATATTGATATGGCAGTGCTTATAAAAGGCGCCAAAAGCGAAATGCTTTTGGCGCCTTTTTGCATGCAAAAAATAGATTTAATGGCTATTTGAGCATATATATCATGGTATTTTGTAATGTAATTAAAATAGGTGAGTGATATAGGTGAATAATAATTGGATCATAATAGTTTACTAAGGTGAAATACATTTTTTTCATGAAGTTAATTTTATGCGAAAAAATTAGTACATTTAGCATATTCATAAGGTATATAGCGGAGTTTTTGTATATTCATAAATATTTATGATTTAGAAGTGAGTGTAGAGTGAAAAATTTTTTACTTTTAGTATAGAATATGATATGTTTAATATGATATGCATCGATAAATAGCCATATATTAACTGTATTTTTACTTTTTAAAATAGTTATAAAATATTTTATTATATTCGTATAATTTGATAGTTTTATGCAAGGAGTAAGATGAGATGAACCGAATTTTTAAAGTAATCTGGAGTCGTACAAAAGGATGTTATGTCGTTGTGGCTGAAACAGCGAAGAATATGTCGAAACGCTCGACAATGACATCTGTGTTTGCCAAGATGCTCGGAATTTCTATCTGTACTGTTATGTTAGCAGGAGGGATTATACCAACTGAAGCGCAGGCATCTACATTAAAATGGGGTGATAATGCTCAGGCTAAAAATGGTACTGTAGCGATAGGTGACAATAGTACAGCAATGGCAGATAATAGTGTGGCCTTGGGTACAGGTGCTACTGTTACAAAAACTAATAGGGCTAATGTTGGTAATGTGCAAGGTGTTGCAATCGGAAGAAATGCAACAGTTGAAGTAAATAATGGTGTTGCTATCGGTAATTTGACAAAAGTAGCTTCTTTAAATGGCTTTGCCCTTGGTAATACATCCTGGGCTGGATATGATGAGGCCGGTAACTATGTGGGTGCCGATAATGATCAGGCATTTGGTACCAATGCCAGAGCTTGGGGTGGATCATCCATGGCATTTGGTAATAATGCGAAGGCATCTAAAGGCGGTGCCGTTGCTATGGGTAACGGCTCTCAATCCAGAGGCGAGTGGGGCGTAGCCATCGGTAACGGTGCAAGAGCATTGGCAGCGGGTGCTCGCGCAATCGGTGCGAACTCTACAGCTGACGCTACTAATGCTGCTGCTATGGGTTGGGATAGCGTGGCTAGCGGTGAGGCTTCTATTGCTATCGGTGAGACGGCAAAAGCGACGAAAAATAATTCTATTGCTATGAGTAAAGCTGCAATCGCAGCTTCAGATGATTCCATTGCCATCGGTAAAAATGCATTAGTTGATGTGAATCAACAACGATCAATTGCATTAGGTGCCAACTCCAAGACGGCTAATGTGGTAAGTACGCCAAATCAGCATGTAAATGGTTTATGGTATAAGAATTTAGCTGGCGGCAGTGCTGACTCCACGCTTAGTGTGGGTAGTGATACGGTAAAACGTACGATTACCAATGTGGCGGCGGGACGCATGAATGCTTCGTCTACAGATGCTATTAACGGTAGTCAGTTATATGCCGTAGCAAATAGCCTGGGCAATTTAGCCACTACTACTAAAAATATCCTTGGCGGTAATGCGGCGCTCGATCCTGATACCGGTAAATTAACGATGAGCGATATCGGTTTTACAGGTAAAAGCACGATCCACGATGCTATTAGATATAATAAAGACAATATTGATAAGGGATTGTTCTTTTATGGTGATAACTTTGTTCAGAACCAAGTAAAATTAGGTGACACAGTAAGAATAAAAGGTGGCGCTAGCGGTGCTCTGGCTGACAACAATATTGGGGTTCAAGCAGACGGAAATGGCACACTAAATGTGAAATTGGCTAAAAAATTAACTGGTTTGGATAGCGTAACAGCAGGAACTGCTACGATTGATAATAAAGGGGTGTCTGTAGGCAATAAACTCTATGTGTCAACCGGTGGCCTTAATGCCAATAATCAACAGCTTAGAGGTGTTGCAGACGGTACAGGTAGTCAGGACGCAGTTAACTACGGTCAGTTGCAACGAGCAATTAACGGTACAGCTAAAGAAGCCATTGTAAAAGCAAATGATGATGGTAATATTACGATAAGGGAAAACTCAACGGCGAAAGGTGGTAAAGAATATACTGTCGGCTTAAACTATAAGATTACTGTAGGGAAAGGGGCGGCCTCGCATCCTGTAACCATAGATAGTGGTACAGGAACGGTCACAGGTCTTACCAATACATCATGGAATGTAAATAATCCAGCACCTGTTACAGGGCGTGCTGCTACGGAAGATCAGTTAAAGCGGGTTAATGAGAGAGTTAATTCCAATCAGTATTTTATTAATCAAAATACGCAGAATATCTCAGATAACTCAAGCCGTATTGGTGCCAATGCACGAAATATCACAAAAATACAAGGTGATATTACTACTAATAAGAATGATATTAACACTATCAATAATACTCTTGAAAAAGGGCTCTATTTTAGCAGCGATACAGGTGCTTCGATTAAGAGAAAATTAGGTGATACTCTAGTCATTAAAGGCGGTGCTACAGGGGCATTATCCGATAATAATATTGGTGTTGTATCCGATGGTACCGGTAGATTGACTGTAAAGTTGGCAAAATATTTAACAGGATTAGAGAGCGTTAATGCAGGAAATACTACTATTAGTAAAAATGGTTTGAGTGTAGGTGCTAGAACCTATGTAACACCTGATGGCATCAATGCTAATAATCAAAAGATTACTGGTGTTGCTAATGGTACAGCGCCTAACGATGCGGTTAATTTCAGTCAATTACAAAGTGCTATCGGTGGTACTGCAAAGGCGACTACAGTAAAATCAAAGGATGCAAATGTAACCGTAACAGAAGGTGCCAATGTGAATGGTGGTAAGGAATACACTGTTGGATTGGGCAATAAACTTGCGGTAGGTACGGCACATCCTGTAACTGTGGACGGAACCGCAGGAACTGTAACAGGACTTACTAATGCTGCTTGGAATGTAAATAATCCACAAGCCGTAACTGGTCGTGCTGCAACGGAAGATCAGTTAAAAACTGTTAATACGCAAGTCAATACAAATAAGGATAAAATAGCTCAGAACACAACTGACATTGCTCAAAATGCGACTGATATCGGTAAGAATAAACAAGATATAACTAAGAACAAGACTGATATAGCTCAAAATACTACTGATATCGGTAAAAATAAGACTGATATTGCACAAAACAAGCAAAATATTACTCAGAACACACAAGATATTGCGACTAATAAAAATGCTATCTCTACAATCAATACAACTATTGCTAAAGGTCTAAATTTTGATGGAGACAGCGGTGCTGTAATTAACAAACAGTTGGGCGATAAGCTTAGCATCAAGGGCGGTGCAGCGGCTGCGAATTTGACGGATAATAATATCGGTGTCGTATCTGATGGCAGCACATTAAATGTAAAACTAGCTAAAACATTAACCGGTTTGGATAGCGTAACGGCTGGGGGTACAACTATCAATAGTAGTGGTTTGACCGTAGGCGGTAAGACCTATGTAACTCCGAACGGTATTAATGCGAATGACAAGAAAATAACTAATGTTGCTGATGGTGAAGTGGCGGCTAATTCCAAAGATGCAGTTAACGGCGGTCAACTTCATGCGGCTAAAACCGAATTAAATAACAACATTAATGATGCTAAAACTGAATTAAACAAAAATATCGGTGATGCCAAAACTGAACTCAATAAAAATATTAATGACGCTAAAACTGAACTGAATGGCAATATAGATAATGCTAAAACCGAGCTAAACAATAATATATCGACTGCGAAGAATGATGTGATTAATACAGGTCTCAAATTTGATGCGGATACAGGCGGTGCTAAGACCAATAAATTGGGTTCCAAGGTAACGGTAAACGGCGATGATAATATCACGACAGAAATCAGCCAAACTGGTGACGATACTAAGATCGGTCTTAAATTAAAGAAAGATCTCAATGTTACTACTATTACTGCTGCTGATACTGTGAAAGCCGGCACTGTGACTATGGGCAAACAATCAGGTGGTGCAGGCGGTGCAAACGGTAACTTTGTAACAGGGCTCGATAATAAGTCTTGGAACGCGGATAATCCTCAAGCTGTAAGTGGTCGAGCTGCTACGGAAGATCAGTTGAAATCCGTTAATGATAAGGTCAATACAAATGTAACCAATATCAATAAAGGATTAAACTTTAACGGCGATAGCGGTGCTGCGATTAATAAAAAATTAGGCGACACTGTTACCATTAAAGGTGGTGCTATGGCGGATCTTACGGATAATAATATCGGTGTCGTGTCTGATGGCAGCACATTAAATGTGAAACTAGCTAAAACATTAACTGGTTTGGATAGCGTAACGGCTGGTGGAACAACTATTAATGGTAGTGGTTTGACCGTAGGCGGCAAGACCTACGTAACGCCAAACGGTATCAATGCAAATAATCAAAAGATTACCGGTCTAGCAAAAGGCACAGATCCTACTGATGCGGTTAACTTCAGTCAGTTGCAGGATGCTATCGGTGGAACTGCTAAGGCAAGTACTGTGAAAGCTAAAAACAGCAATATCACTGTAGATGAAGGTACAAATGCAGCCGGCGGTAAGGAATATACTGTCGGATTAGGGGATAAAATCACCTTAGGAACTGCTAATCCTGTATCTGTGGATGGTACTGCAGGCACGGTAACTGGTCTTACCAATACTGCTTGGGATGTAGATAATCCACAAGCCGTAACTGGTCGTGCTGCAACGGAAGATCAGTTGAAATCTGTTAATACGCAAGTTAATACGAACAAGGATAAAATAGCTCAAAACACAACTGACATTGCTCAGAATACGACTGATATTGGTAAGAATAAACAAGATATAACTAAGAACAAGGCTGATATTGCTCAAAATACAACTGACATCGGTAAGAATAAGACTGATATTGCACAAAATAAGCAAAATATCGCTCAAAATACGCAAGATATTACGACTAATAAAAATGCTATATCCACAATCAATACGACTATTGCTAAAGGCCTTAACTTTGATGGAGATAGCGGCGCTGTAATTAATAAACAGTTGGGTGATAAGTTATCTATTAAAGGTGGCGCCGCAGCTGCAAACTTGACGGACAATAATATCGGTGTCGTATCTGATGGCAGTACGTTAAACGTGAAGTTAGCTAAAACATTAACTGGTTTGGAAAGCGTAACAGCTGGTGGCACTATCATCAATAGTGTTGGTTTGACCGTAGGTGGTAAGAATTATGTATCTCCAAATGGTATCAATGCGAACGACCAAAAGATTACCAATGTTGCTAATGGCGATGTGGCGGCTAACTCCAAAGATGCGGTGAACGGCAGTCAATTGCATGACATTAAAACTGAGTTAAATAAAAACATTAGTGATGCTAAGACTGAGTTGAATAAAAATATTGGTGACGCAAAAACTGAACTTACCAACAAAGGCCTTCGTTTTGACGCAGATAATAACGCTGAAAAAACGAATAAACTAGGCTCCAAGGTAACGGTAAACGGCGACGACAATATTACGACAGAAATTAGTCAAACTGGTGACGATACGAAGATTGGTCTTAAATTGAAGAAAAATCTTAATGTTACATCTGTTACGGCAGCGGAAACTGTGAAAGCCGGGACTGTAACCATGGGTAAACAATCTGATGGTGTAACCCCTGCTACTATGGGTAACTACGTAACAGGTCTTGATAATAAGACATGGAGCGTAACTAATCCGACTGCTGTCAGCGGACGTGCTGCAACAGAAGATCAATTGAAGACAGTTACTGAAGCCATCACAACTCAAGGCGCTAATGCAACGGACTTTAGTCTCGTTGCAAATCCTGCGGCAGGTTCCAATGGTGACTATACTGTAGATGCCAACGGTGACGTGGCATTGACAGTTCAAGATAAGAACCATCCGGATAAAACAAAAACCGTAACGATTAAAGATGTAGCATCTAAATCCGAATTGGATAAAGGCTTGAACTTTAATGGCGACTCTGGCACGACTATTAATAAGAAATTAGGTGGTACTGTTGCCATTAAAGGCGGTGCAGCGGCTGCTAACTTGACGGACAATAATATTGGTGTCGTATCTGATGGCGGTGTGTTAAATGTGAAACTAGCGAAAACATTAACTGGTTTGGACAGCGTAACAGCTGGCGGTACAACCATCAACAGTGGAGGTTTGACCGTAGGCGGTAAGACTTATGTATCTTCAAACGGCATCAATGCGAACGACCAAAAGATTACCAATGTTGCTGATGGTAATATTGCTGCTAATTCCAAAGATGCGGTTAACGGCGGTCAATTACATGAAGCTAAAACTGAGTTAAACAAGAATATCGCTGATACAAAGACTGAATTAAATAAAAACATTGGTGATACTAAAACCGAATTAAACAAAAATATCGCTGACACTAAAACTGAACTCAACAATAATATTAATGACGCTAAGACTGAACTTACCAACAAAGGCCTTCGTTTTGATGCGGATAATAACGCTGAAAAAACTAATAAACTAGGCTCTAAGGTAACGGTAAACGGCGACGATAACATCACCACAGAAATTACACAAACCGGTGACGATACGAAGATCGGCCTAAAATTGAAGAAAGATCTTAACGTTACCACTGTTACGGCAGCGGAAACTGTGAAAGCTGGTACGGTAACTATGGGTAAACAATCTGATGGTGTAACCCCTGCTAATACGGGTAATTACGTAACAGGTCTTGATAATAAGTCATGGAGTATTGATAACCCTACAATTGCATCTGGCCGTGCAGCAACGGAAGACCAATTGAAAACGGTTAGTGATGAAGTTAAGAAACAAGGTGCCAGTGCAACGGACTTCAGTCTCGTTGCGAATCCTACGGCAGGCTCCAATGGTGACTATACTGTAGATGCTAACGGTGACGTGGCATTGACAGTTCAAGATAAGAACCATCCGGATCAAACGAAAACCGTAACGATTAAAGATGTGGCGTCTAAATCTGAAGTGGATAAAGGCTTGAACTTTGATGGTGACTCAGGTACGACTATCAATAAGAAGCTAGGTGGTACTGTTGCCATTAAAGGCGGAGCTGCGGCGGCAGATTTAACGGATAACAATATTGGCGTTGTATCTGATGGCAATACATTGAACGTGAAGTTATCAAAAACATTGACCGGCTTGGACAGCGTAACAGCCGGCGGTACAACCATCAATGGTGGCGGTTTGATCGTAGGCGGTAAGACCTATGTATCTCCAAACGGCATCAATGCGAACGATCAAAAGATTACCAATGTTGCTGATGGTGACGTGGCGGCTAACTCCAAAGATGCGGTTAACGGCGGTCAATTGCATGACGCTAAAACTGAGTTAAATAAAAATATTAGTGATGCTAAGACCGAGTTGAATAAAAACATTGGTGATACTAAGGCAGAATTAAATAAAAATATTAGCGACGCTAAGACCGAGTTGAATAAAAATATCGGTGATACCAAGACTGAGCTCAATAAAAAAATTGGTGACACCAAAACTGAACTCAACAAAAATATTGATGATGCTAAGACTGAACTTACCAATAAAGGTCTTCGTTTTGACGCGGATAATAACGACGAAAAAACGAATAAACTGGGCTCCAAGGTAACAGTAAACGGCGACGACAATATTACGACGGAAATCAGTCAAACCGGTGACGATACGAAAATCGGTCTTAAATTGAAGAAAGATCTTAATGTTACATCTGTTACTGCTACGGAAACTGTGAAAGCTGGCACTGTAACCATGGGTAAACAGTCCGATGGTGCAACCCCTGCTAATACTGGCAACTACGTGACTGGCCTTGATAATAAGACTTGGAATGCAGGTAATGTTGTATCCGGTCGTGCTGCAACAGAGGATCAATTGAAACAAGCCTTGGCAGGTCAAACTGATACAGGTCTTAAATTTAATGCCAATGTAGGCGGTGTACAAACCAATAAATTAGGCTCTATCGTGACCGTACAAGGGGAAGGCAAAGCTGCTGATACCGACTATAGCGGTGATAATATTAAGACTTTCATCAAACAAGATGCAGCAACAGGTAATACGACTATCGACGTGAAGATGAATAAAAACCTTAAGGCTGAATCCGTGAAAGTCGGCAAAGACGGTAAAGATGGGGTATCTCTTACAGGCCCAGATGCGGCGAATGGCACTGACGGTAAGGTAGCTGTTACAGATAAAAACGGCAAGGATGCTGTGTCCATGTCCGGTAAAGACGGTGTTGGACACATCGGTTTAAGCGGTAAAGACGGAAAAAGTGTGGATATTACCGCTGAAAAAGGCGCTGCTAATCTCAATGGAGATGAAATCACGCGCATTAAATACCAAGATGAAAATGGCACAACCCATGAAGTGGCAAGCAAAGATGATGGTATGGCATACGGTGGCGACTCCGGTACTACCATCAAGAAGAAACTTAATGAACAATTGGACATTAAGGGTGGTGTTACCAATGAATCTGAGTTGACCGAAAACAATATTGGTGTTATTAGTAAAAATAATATTCTTAATGTTCGTTTAGCAAAAAATCTTAAAGGCCTGGATTCCATAACTTTCAACAATGGCACTAATGGTGTAAACGGTAAAACCGTTGTTAATGGTGAAGGTATGACCGTTCAGGATAAGGACGGCAACCCGTTGACTGCTGTTACAAAGGACGGCGTGAAGATTACTAATGGTCCATCTATGATGAAGGATGGTATTGATGCAGCCGGCAATAAGATTGCAAATGTAGCTGACGGTACAAATCCTAAAGATGCAGTTAATAAATCTCAATTGGATAAAGCTGCAGCCGCTGCTACGGCAATCGTAACAGAAGGTAATAATATCAAAGTAGATAAGACCACTAATGGTGATGGATCTACAAATTACAAAGTGAGCCTCAAAGACCAAATAACAATGGGATCTGATGCTACGAAACAAATTGCGATGGATGGTACAACCGGTACGATCAAAGCCGGTGACAAGGTTACAATCGACGGCAATAAAGGCACCATTAAAGCCGGTGATAAAGTTGAAATCGATGGCGATAAGGGCACAATCAAGGCTGGTAATGTGGCGATTGACGGTACAAACGGTACGATTAAGGCCGGTGACAAGGTAACTATTGATGGTAAAGATGGTAAGATTGCAGCAGGTAAGGTCTCTGTTGATGGCAAGGACGGTCATGTGACAGGTTTGGAAAACAAAGATTGGGATCCTAACAATATCACAAGCGGTCGTGCTGCTACAGAAGATCAATTGCAGAAGTCCCATAAAGCCTTGGATAATAAGATTAATAACTTAGGTGATGACATTACGAAGAAAGGCATGGATTTTGCCGGTAATACAGGTGATTTCCACCGTGATTTAGGTCAAAAGGTTACCATAAAAGGTGAAGGCCAAGGGGCCGATAGCGACTATTCTGGCGAAAATATCAAAACAGTAGCCGAAAATGGTAATGTTACTATTAAAATGGCTAAGAATCTTAAGACCGACAGTATTACTACCAAAACAGTTACTGCTGATACGGTCAATACTGATAAGGTGAAAGTCGGCAAAAATGGTCAAGATGGCGTTTCCATTACAGGTCCAGACGCTGCGAATGGTACAGACGGCAAAGTAGCTGTTACAGGTAAAGACGGTAAAGATGCTGTATCTATGTCGGGCAAAGACGGCGTTGGTCACATCGGTTTAACTGGCAAAGATGGTCGCAATGCGGATATAATTGCTGATAAGGGTGATTCTGATCTCGGAGGCAATGCTATTACTCGTATTAAGTACCAAGATGAACAGGGCAAGACACATCAAGTGGCAACCAAAGACGATGGTATGAAATACGGTGGCGATTCCGGTAATGTGATTAATAAAAAGCTTAACGAACAGGTAAACGTAGTCGGTGGCATTACTGATGCTAACAAGTTGACTACAGAAGATAATGTAGGCGTCGTATCTGACGGTACTAATCTTAAAGTTCGTATGGCGAAAGATTTGAAAGGTCTTACGTCAGTAACGACTAAGGATGCTGGTGGTAACTCTACGGTTGTGAACGGCAGTGGCATAACCATTACTCCTGCTAGCGGTAACACTGTAAGTCTTACTAAAGATGGATTGAATAACGGTGGTAAAACAATTAGCAATGTAGGTCCTGGTGTAAACGGCACGGATGCGGTTAACGTAAATCAATTGAAGGGAGTTACGGAGGGAATGGCTAATGCTATTAATTCCGTAGCGGGCGAAACGCAACGTGTAGGTGCTCATGCGGCAGCTATGTCTGCGTTGAAACCGATTCAATATGATCCGTTAGAACCAACTCAAGTGATGGCTGGTATCGGCAATTACAGAGGTGAAACCGCAGCGGCGTTAGGTGTTGCTCACTACACATCGGAAGATACTATGTTCCATGCAGGAGTATCTGTTGGTAGTCGTCATAATATGGTGAATGCTGGTGTAACTCGTAAATTCGGTTCTTCTGATGAGAAGAAGGCTATTCCTGAGCGTTACAAGGGTGGCCCTATCAGCTCTATGTACGTAATGCAGGATGAAATGACTGCTTTGAAAGCTGAAAATGCACGCATGAAAGCGCAGGATGAAAAATTAACTGCAGATTATGCGGCATTGAAAGAAGACAACCTTCGTCTACAGAAAGATAACGAAGAAACTAAACGACAATTAGCTCTTATTATGAGTCGTTTAGGCATGTAAATCATATAAATTTCATTTTATATTCATGTGGTAAAATCTGTTGATGCACCAGAAAATACCCATGAAGATTAGATGATTTTAACTCTATATGGTATATAAAATGAAAGAACGAAAGTCTACTGTGAAAAGACTTTCGTTCTTTTTTTGTATTTGACTTCACAAACCTTTCATAATAGTGTATAATACAGAACATATAATTTTAATCGAAAATTATGAATGTGATTAATTTACTATAAAATCATTAGTTTTAGATTATAAGTGTTGTTTGGCCCATTGTAGCAAGGGTTTTTATGATTGAAAATATATTTAAATGAGTAAGAAAATC
>SKEK01000872.1_pt1 | contig 14845 bp, 10 predicted proteins | sample 4826761 | NCBI WGS metagenome assembly SKEK01 (sample SAMN11008811, study PRJNA524170) | human gut metagenome | biome: Human fecal sample; material: Feces; isolation source: fecal sample from pouch patient p32 | host: Homo sapiens | place: Israel: Tel-Aviv | collected 2015-10-13 | reverse complement strand
CGATGCGGTACGACAGGTGCGACTCCAGGCCGCGCGCCTTACCGAGGTCCATCTTCTGCGAGGCGAGCAGGAGGTGCACCGACAGCGAACGACCCAGGCGGCCGATCATGATGAAGACTTCGCCAAACTCAGGCTTGGCCATGAGCATTTCCGTGAACTCGTCCAGGACGATGAACAGGGCGGGCAGCGGTGGGAACTCGTGCTTGCCGGCGATGCGGTCCGCCTCGTATTCGGAGACGTTCGCGTAGTTGCCTGCCTCGCGCAGGACCTCCTGGCGGCGCACCATTTCGCCCTGCAGGGCGTCCTGCATACGGTCGACGAGGGAGAGCTCCGACTCCAGGTTAGAGATCATGGCCGACACGTGCGGCAGGTCCGACATGCCGGCGAAGGTCGCGCCACCCTTGAAGTCGACGAGAACCAGGTTCAGCTGCTCCGGGGAGTGGGTGAGCGCTAGGGCCAGGACGAGGGTACGCAACACCTCGGACTTACCCGAACCGGTCGCGCCGATCAGCAGGCCGTGGGGACCCATACCCTGCTGGGAGGATTCCTTGATGTCCAGGACGACCGGCTGTCCCTCGGGTGTGACGCCGAAGGGCGCGGCGAGGCGTTCGCGGCCCTCGCGGCGACGCCACTGCTTCTCCGGGTCGAAGTCGCGGATGTCGCCGATGCCGACGAGCTCCATGAGGTCCATCTGACGGGACTCGTCAGAGCGGCCCACCGGGGTGTCCGCCTCTTCCAGGTTTTGCTGCGTGGCGAACGGCGTCATGCGGCGCGCGATAGCCTCCGCCTGCACGGCGCTCAGGCGATCCGCGAAAGCCTGCTCGGGCATGGAGTCCATGGTGATCACGTCGACCACGTCCGCACCCTTGCGATCCGGGTTTGGGTGGATGAGCAGACGCAGCGTCGTGTGCGACTTCATGGGGGTCCACTCGCGGGCGCGGCTCATGATGGTGACGCCCTTGATGCCCGTGAAGGAACCGAAGGGGGACGAGGCCGGGAACTCAGCCCCGTCGCACACCAGCAGCAGGTGCGGGTACGCGGGGATTTCATCGCCGTACTGGAAGGGGCCGCGCATCGCGATGTCCGTGCCGATCATTTCCGCGAGCTCCGCGGGGTCGGTCGAGATCATGCGTGCCGGGCCCACTGCGTCGCGCACGATGGAGGAGCGGGCCTGGGGCATCCACTTGACCCATTCCCACTCGCCCAGGCGATCCGCCGAGCACAGGACGGCGATCTTGAGCTTCGACGGGTCGATGAAGCACGCCAGGTGCATCATGATCGCGCGCATCTCGTCGTAGACGGCCTCGCCCTCGCCCGCGAGCTCAACGTGGCTGAAGTCGCCGAGGAAAAGGAACTTACCCACGTTATCCGTGTGGTCGTGCACGTCGATGAAACGCTCCATCGCCGAGAGGCAGACGACGTCCATCTCCGTCATCGGGTCGATCGGGGGCCGCTCAAACACCAGACCGAGGGGCTGCGTGCCGGACCCGTAGCGGAAAGCGAAGAGGTCGTAGGTGCCGCCCTCGCGCGACCACAGGCGCGAGCCGTTGGCCGCCAGCGTCACCAGAGCATTGGGGTCGGGGTACACCCAGTTGTAGTAGGCGCGCTGCTTCTTCGCGACCTTGCGCACCGCGTCGCGGGTCTCCGCCAGGTAGGACAGGTACTCGCGGCGCTGCGTCACCACGCGCGTGCGGTACTGGGAGAACTGGCGATACATGTTGAAGCCGACCATGCCCAGCATGGCCACCAGCATGCCGCCGCCCATCAGCATCGAGCGGTTGTTGTTGCCGCCGTTTTGTATGGCCATGAAGACCATGACGCCCGTGGAACCCAGCATGGGCACGACCATCATGAGGACGTTACCCATCGATGCGGGCTCGGCCTTCTCCGGCGGCATCTGGATAGCGAGGCTGCCGGAGGGCTGCTCCGGAACCGCGGCACTCCGCCGTTTTCTGCGTGTAACCATGAGGTCTCCTCGCGCTGTGCGCGTATGTTTTCGATGCGACTGCACCCAGTGTAGCTGAGTGGACTTCCAAGTTTTAACCGGCGGTTAGCGTCGGTGCATTACACTGGGCACTGTTGTTTACCTGAGAACGGAGGTTACATGAGCGCCACCATGGTGTCAGTGACTGTTATCGACTCCGATGGCACCTCCGATTTTGCCGCCCCGGAAGGGACGACGGTCGCGGGCCTGTGCGCCATGCTGGAGATAGATCTGTCCCTCCCCTCCGTGCGTGTTTCCTATGCGGACGGACGCCCCCTCGACGGTTCCGCGGTCCTCGGACGTGACCTCCCCGCCGGTTCGACGATTGCCCTGTCCAGCCGTGTTCTGTCCGCTCAGCAACTCAACGAGGCCTCGGCCCGCCAGGAAAACCAGTGGCTCGCGCCCACCCTGGCGCTCGTCGGCTTCTGCTTCCTCATTCTTGGCGCTGTTTCTTCCCTGTGCCTCCTGCCTCTCTTAGGCGATGCTGCCCTGGTCGGATACGAGCATGTCGAAGATGGGCCTTCGTGGGCCAGGATCATCTCCTCGATTCCCGTGTGGGTGCGCGCCGCTTGTGCGCTCGTGTGCTGCATCAGTGCGGTCGTCCCCCTGTTTGTGTCGCGTAAGGTGCGCTCGCGCCCCACGATGCTGCTCCTGTTGCCCGCCCTCGCCGGTTACAGTGCGATCGGCTTTGTCTCCGTTGCGGACGTCCACGCGCTGACGATCGCCCCCGTTGTTGGTGTCTGGGTCGCTCTCATCGTTTCCCTGGCGGTCGTGTCATTGACTGTGACCCCCTCGGCTCTCAGCGCCCTGCTCGCCTGGGTGTGTGCCACGGCTCTCGTCACCATCGGCGCCCTTCCCGCTTTTTCGCTCATTCGCATCGCGCCCCTGTCCGTCGCGGTCGGCGTCTACCTCCTCCTCATGGCTCCCCGTTTGGCGCTGCGCGTCCCCGATAGCCAACTCGTCGACGCCTCCGCAGTGCAGACAATCGCGTCGCGCATTCGCCAGCCTCCCATCCAAAAACCCAGTCCCGTCACCGGCGGACGCATGGCGGTTGTCCTCGGGCATACCGAAGCGCGCAACACCCTGCTGATCGTCGCCTCGACCGTGTTCGTCCTCGTCGGCGGCACCCAGCTGCCGCCCCTGGCGAAGCCTGCCGCGGACATGGGACAAGGGATCGCGAGCCTCGTCCTCCTGATCGCCGCGATCATCGTGCTGCTCACCGCGCCGCGGGCCACCCGCTCCCACCTCGGGCATATCCTCCCGCGCCTGGCTGCTTGCGTGCTCCTCTGTACGCTGCTCCTCGGTGACTGGCTGAAGATCCCCAGGGACAATGGCTGGCTCTATCCGCTCGTTCCCCTGTGTATCCTCATCATTGTGGGTATTGTCACGGTCGTCATGACCAGCCTCGTGGAGCCCAAGGGGCACGCCGCCCTCATCGGCACGATCCTCGACTTCACTCAAACCTTCTGCACCTTCGCACTTCTACCCGCGGCGGTTATGTCTTCGGGTCTCTTCCTGTTCGCTTGGAGGGCGGTCCTGTAATGCCTGACACCACAAAGACTCCGTTCGCGCCCGCAGTCCCCTCGCGGCTCGTCGGCGCTTACGTCATCGACATGCTCGTCCTCGGAGTACTCCTCGCGGCGACGTGGCTCGTCTACTTCACGCCCCTGACGATCACGCTCATCACTATCGAGGCCGTGATTGCCGCCGGAATCATGCTCGGTGCTACCGGCCGCACCCCCGGTATGGCGGCCATGCACGTGTGCCTCATCCGCGATGACGACGACACGCAGACTCCCTCCCTCGGCGCTGCGATGGGCTACACGGCCCTCACCGCACTGCTCCAGATCACGATCGTCGGACCCCTCGCGTGCTTCGCGATGGCCCGCGATGGCCGCACCTGGCTGACCGGCCCTACCCGCACTCGCTTCGTCGACCTGCGTAAGCACGCAGCGCTCGCCGCAGGCCCCGGCGAGGCTGGGATGGCTGGCTACTACGAGCGACCCCGACCCGGCCAGGCGCCCAACGGTTTCGATGGCGTTCATCCGGCTAGCTCCCCGGGCCAGTGGGGGGCGCCGAGCGCTCCTCTGACGCCCGTGCCGCAGGCTGCGATCGACTATGCGGCACCCGGACAGCGCGCTAACGACCCCTACGGGCCCAACTACAGTGCGCCGCAGGCGGCGCCGTCCCTCCCCGCGGTGCCGCCGCAGGGCATTCCCGACACGCACCGACCCGCGCCCCAGCAGCCCGCTGCGCAGGCTCCCGCCGTTCCGGCAGAGCCAACGTTCTCGTCTCCGGCTTCCGGCGTGCCCGCAGCTCCCGCGCCCGCTGCGCAGGCTCCCGCTGTCCCGTCGGTGCCCACCTTCTCCTCCCCGGAGTCCGGTGTGCCTACGTTCTCGGCTCAGGCGTCCGGTGTGCCCGCAGCTCCCGCGCACAGTGCGCAAGATCCCTGGGGTGCTCCCGCCCAGCAAGCGCCCGCTCAGCCCAGCTATTCCCAGGCAGCCCCGGCCTCGTACTCCGAGCCGTCGTTTGAAACCATGCCCTACCACGCCGCCAATGGCACCACAGCGGGCGTGCCCGCCCCACCGCCCAGCCGCCGCGCGGTCCAGGCCGGCCAGGCCGCCCAGCAGGCATTTGCAGCCCAGCAGACGCATGGCGCGCAGGGTGGTGCTCAGTGGGGTGACACCGGCAGGTCGCAGTGGGGTGCTCCCGCTGCAGCCGCCCGTCCCCAGCTGCTGTGGATTATCTTCGATTCCGGACAGCGCGAGCTGATCGACGAGCCTCTCACCATCGGCCGCAGGCCCGCGCCCGTCGAAGGTACCCGTTCCATCATCGTGCCGGATAACACCCTGTCGCTGTCGCGCACGCACATGCGCATCGGGCCGACTGCCACGGGTGCCTGGATCGAGGACGCATTCTCTGCCAACGGTACGGAGATTCGCACGCCAGACGGCCGCATCGCGGCTCTTGCAGGCGGGCAGGCCGTCGAAGTGCCCGCCGGAACCGAAATCGTCATCGCTGATCGTCGTGCCACGATCGTTCTCGCGGATGCTGATTCCGTGCACTGACACGTTTTCTCGTCGATGATCCCGCTGCGACCAAGTCGCGGCGGGATCTCGTTTCTACGGGGCTGCAGGCGTTGTTCCGCAGGTGTGAGTGGAGCGGTGGTGAGGCGTTGTGAGGGCGAGCCCGTGGGTGCTGTGGTGCTCGCGCAGGTGGGAATCTGTGAGCGGAGCATGATGCGAACAGGAGGATGCTCAAACCGCCACAAAACACCTTCGATAGTTAGGCACAGCGATGAACAGTCGCTAAACAAATAATGAATGAGAGACACGCCATAATCTCAGCTGTAAGCCTCTCTGTGTGTCGACATGGGCCCCGCAGTGAGTGATTTTGTGTCATTCGGTTAATTTCAAACAATGCGGTCGATAGGCGAGGGAGTTGCCCTCACGATGGGTGTTTCTTCACTCGGCGGCGATGTGCGTGAATACGAGGGAGGGGCCGCCCCAACGATGGGGCGGCCCCTCCAGATGCGCGTGTGCGCGGTGCTATCAGAAGCGGGCGGCGCTAGCCTGGTCCGTCTGCTGGTAGTTGGAACGAGCGGAGTCCACGGCCGCGGAGGTGCGGGACAGGACGTCCTTCAGGCCCTCGAGGCCCTGGTTCCACTTGACCTGAGCGGCGTTGTAGGCTTCCTGAGCCTGGCCTTCCCACGAGGAACGCAGCTGGTTCAGCGTGTTCTCGAGGTCATCGAGGCAGCCCTGCAGGTTGGCGGCGCCGGACTTGATGTCGGCAGCGGCGCCATCGAGAGCGCCGTAATTTACCTGGAAATCCATCTTCAGTCTCCTGTCTTAATCTCTCACAGTCCGCCGAGGATCTGCGCGAACGAGCCCTCGGTGTCGGCCTCGTTGGCCTGCATTGCCTTGTCGGTGCCACGCAGGTTGTCCGCGAGCTCCTGAAGAGCCTGGTTAACCTTCGCCGCGTTGTCCTGCCACTGCTGCATCAGCTGAGTGAACTGAACCGAGGCGCTGCCCTGCCACGAGCTGCCGATGGTCGACAGGTCGCCCTCGAGGCGACGGAAGTGGCCCTGCAGGTCGTTGTAGGTGGACTCAATCGCGGAGACGCCCTGTGCAAGGGCGCCATCTACGGCCCGCTGGTCTGCCATGTGAACCTCCATTTGTATGAGTGAACTCTCTCGCGGGGATGCGTGAGAGCATGGGGACACATGAATACTAACCATGTTTTCATCTCTTTTTTTGATGTTACGCAAAAATCATGACAAAACCTGACCGACAACCTAGACTTACAGGGTTGTGTCGTGTCGCCACAGACCCCATCACGCGGCAACCGGGAGGATCCAATGGCAACGAAAGCATCTCGTGGAGTGGCGCTGATTCCACTCACGATCACCTTTGGCGTGGATCGGACCGATGTGACGATCCCGCAGTCGATTCCACTGGTGGAGCTCCTGCCCGGACTCGTTGAATCCGTTGGCGCTTTCAGTGATCAGCCCACAAACGATGGTTTCGCCGTGCGTACCGCGTCGGGTCGTCTCCTCGATCAGTCGAAGTCCCTGGCCGCGCAGGGAGTGCGTGCTGGTGCTGCGCTGATACTCGAACCTCTCGGTGAAGGTGCCGCCGACATGGTCTACGACGACCTCACAGAAGCCGTCGGCCAAGTCGTCGAAAGAGTGTCCACCCCTTGGACGCGTGACGATGCTCGCACGTTCGCCGCGTTGGCCTCTGCCGCACTGATCTTCGTTGCCGCCGTCCTCCTGGCGACCACGCCGCAGGACGCCATCTCCTCGATGCAGTCCGAGAATGTCGCCTTCTTCAACTACGTCTACGGCGCGATCGGTATTGTGGCTGCGCTTCTTGTGACCGGTACCTCCGCGGTCGTGACACGCAAGTACGCCGGGCCCTCCGGCATCGCTCTCGCGCACACCGTCCCCTTCCTGACCGCCGCATCGGCGTTGCGCTTGATGCAGGCCCAGTGGGATACCGGCGGCTGGATTGCCATTGGCGTCGGCCTGCTCATTGGGTCCCTCGCCATGCTGACACTCCCGAAGCAGTACCGGATCTCGATCGCCGCTCCGCTCGTTCTCGGAACGATGATGGCCGCCACCGGACTCATGGTGAAGGTCGGATCCCTGTCCCAGGTCGGCGTGTCCGCCATTCTCTTTGCCCTCGTGATCGTGCTGCTGCAGATCGCCCCATGGATCGCCCTCGCGCACATTCCGGTGAGAGTCCTGGATGCAAACACCAGCGAACCGATCCCCGCCCAGGGCGTCACCGACCAGGTGAACACGTCCTTTGTGTTCGTCGTGGCGCTGCGCGCGGGCGGTGGCCTCGCCGCGCTCTTCCTGACGGTGTCGATGCTGAGCGCGCCGGGTCTGCGTTCCGTGTCCATGCCCCTCGCACTGGCAATCCTCGGATCGGTCTCTCTCATCCTGCAAACCCGCTCGATTCGAGCCCGCGTTGAGGTCCTCCTCGGCTCCCTGACCGGCCTGACCACAATCCTGGTCGCCGCGACGCTCGTGACCCGAACCGACCCGTCGAGCCTGCCGTGGATCACCCTGTCCGCAATCGCCGCCGCCCTCGTCCTCGTGGTGACGAACGTCGTCGGGCCTCGTGCGCGTCCACACCTGACGCGCATCGCGGATACGATCGCGGTGCTCTCGCTCTTTGTCCTGATCCCTCTCGCCGTCTACATGTGGGGCTAAGCCATGCCGTCGAGTAAAGACATTCTGGAAGCCCAGCGTTTCAACCGCAATCGTCTGATCACAGCGTTCACGTCGGGTACCCCCGGCGGTCGCGAGGTTGATCCTCCCTCGCCTGTGCGCCCCCTGCTTGTGGGTGTGCTCGTCGCAGTCGTCATGTGCGTCGTCGCGGTGGGTATGCGCTTCTTCAACACGAATCCGGACCTGTCGGGAATGAACTTCGTGCTGGTCGATGTGAAGTCGACCGGCGCGCGCTACTTCCTCGCGAACGGTGTCCTGCATCCGATCTCGAACGTGACGACGGCGCGTCTGCTGGCCCAGGAGTCCGGCCTGACGGTGGTCTCGGCCAGCGCCACGTCCCTGGATGACATTCCGCGCGGCGCCCAGATCGGCCTGAGCGGTGTGCCCGACGACGTGCCGGGCATGGATCAGCTCGCGAATGTGTGGCTCTCCTGCGTCATCGAGGACAAGCACCATACGTGGATTGGGCAGAAGCTTCCGGAGCAGAACTTCCCTCTCACTCCCGCCACGTCCGCTCTCGTTACCCCGGATCACGGCAAGACCACCTACTTCGTGGATACCAAGACCCAGAAGAAGTACCTCATCGACGAGACGGATTCCCGCCTGAGCGACTGGACCCTCGCGTTCCAGAACCGTATCGGTTACCCCGTCGAGTCCGACCCGCAATGGGTGGACCTCTTCCCCTCCGGTACGCCGCTGAAGTCGTGGAGCTACAGCGATATCCCGAACGCGGGCGCGCCCGCCACGGAGCTGCCCGGTCCCCTCAAGGATGCGAACCTGACAATCGGCACGGTCATTGAGCAGACCGACACGAAGGGACAGGTCCAGAACTCCTACCTCGTCGTCAATTCCTCGCAGCTGGCGGTCTTCAACTCCACTGCCGCGCGACTGTACCGTGACGCTCCGGCGACGAGGCAGTTCGATACGGACATGTTCAAGGACGTGACTCCCGTCCACGCGGACTTTATCGGCGAGGACTGGCCGGACTACGAGGACTTCTCGGATCCGGTGTGGGACGACCAGAAGGCCGACGCCTCGAACCGCACGGCCCTGTGCGCGCAGATGACGACTTCCGCTCAGACGCCCAAGCTCGGCCTGTACACGATGCCGCAGCAGCGCGCGGTGGAGGCCTCGTACGACCCTGAATCCGTGAGCTCCCCCTCGCCGACCACGAACCGCTCCGTGACGGTGGCCGGTGGCACCGGCGCGCTTGTTGCAATCACGTCTGCGGGCAGCCAGGCGGCGGCTTACGCCTTCGTGTCGGACCAGGGGTACATCCATTCGCTTGGGCCGACTCCCATGGTCCCCATTAAGGCGCTGGGATGGACCCAGGACAAGGTCTCGACCATCCCCGAGGCCTGGGCGAACATCATCCCGCCGGGTTCCGACCTCACTCCGCAGGCCGCGGCCGCATCAGTGGGGCTCTCGTGAGTTGGGACCGCGCGCGCATCCGGGCGCTTCGCCACGGCCTCGTCGGTGCTGCGCTGGTGACGGGGCTCGCGCTCGCGCCGGTCGTCGCTCCCGCCTCCTCCTCGGACGAGGCCGGGGCTGGCTCCGCGTTCAGCCCGATGATCGCGCACGCGGACCCGGCGCCCACGCCGAGCGTGCGTCCCACCCCCACGGCGCCGCCTTCGGATGCGCCGACGCAGGCACCGGAGCAGCGTCAGGAAGAGACCTGTCCGGTGGACTCTCCCCGGTACATCAAGCAGCAGCCCATCATCCTTGATCAGGTGGGCGTTCGACGCGCCTGGGACATCACTCGCGGTGCGGGCGTGACGGTCGCGGTCGTGGATTCCGGCGTGGCTGCGGGCAACGAACACTTCAACTCGGGAGATCCGTCTGTGGTCCTGCCCGGCATTGACCTGAGTGGGGAAGGCACCGACGGCCGCGTCGACGTCGGCGAGCACGGCACGGCAATCGCGGGTGCCATCGCTGCTCGGCAGCTGCCCGAGTCAAAGGGGTCGGGCCTCGTTGGTGTCGCCCCCGAGGCAAAGATCCTGCCGGTGCGTATCGAAACCGGCCTCGAGCAGGGAAACACTGACAAGCCGGGGCAGGAGCCCTTCATGTCACGCGTGGCCCGCGCGATCCGATGGGCCGCCGACCACGGTGCGCAGATCATCGTCGTCGCCCAGTCCTCCAAGGACCCGAACTCTGACCTGGAGGCCGCGGTTGCGGCAGTGCGCGGGCGCGCGCTCGTTGTCGCGTCGACCGGCAACACCTACCAAGATCAGAAGAATAACGAGGTCGTCTACCCGGCCGCCTACGAGGGTGTCCTCGCGGTGACGGCCTCGGATGCCTACGGTTTCGCGTCGGACCAGCAGGTGCATGGCGCGCACGTGGACCTCGCGGTACCCGCCGCTGTCATTCACACGACCTGGTTTGATCAGGCCGACTGCCTGGTCGGTGGGTACTCGGGCGACACTCCGCTTCCCTCCTCGTCGTATGCGACCGCCTACGCCGGGGGGTTCGCGGCCCTCGTTGCCTCGCAGTTCCCCAACGAGTCCCCGGACATGTGGAAGTACCGCCTCGAGGTGACCGCGCTGCGCGGTTCGTCCGATCAGCGCACGAATGAGCTCGGTTGGGGCATCGTGGCACCCTACGAGGCGCTCACCTTTGACGATATCGGCACGAGGTACGGGCCCCCTCACCCGGACCAGGCCGCACACCCCGTTCCGAATCGGCCAGCAGAGGTCTCCCCGCACCTGACGAGCCGAGACAACATCATGACGATGCGCACCTATATCGTCTGTGGGATTGTTGTGCTCGGAGCGGCTATCCTCGGCGGCCTCGTCATCCTGTCGCACCTGCGCGGCAGGCCGGTTGTCGTCGATAAGGACGACGACGACGAGGACGTCTCGTGACAGCCCTCGGTCTACGGCGCTGTGGGCGCGCGTGCGCCCTCGGGGCGGGTGTCCTCGCTCTCATTGTCGGTTCTGCCGTAGTCCCGGCCGCACCCGCGAACGCCGTTGACCGCGAGGTCACTGGCGCCGACCAGGAGTACTACCCCTACTATCGATTGGCCTCGTTGCATAGCCAGGGCTACACGGGCGAAGGCGCGATCATTGCGATGATCGACGGGCACGTCAACCCGAACATTCCTGAGCTGGCCGGCGCGACGATCGAAAACAAGAGCCCGTGCACGGTCCGGTCCCTGCCTGACAACGCGGATCACGGAACGGCTGTTGCCCAGGTCCTCGTGGCTCCGAAGTTCGGCGTAGCCCCCGGCGCGACCCTGTACACCTACGACCTCGGGTATAGCGAGGAGGAAGTGGGTGCCGACTGTGCGAACGCCGGCGTGTATGCGCGGGGCGAGGCCGACACGTCGCTGCTGATCGAGCAAGCGATCAACGACGGCGCTGACATCATCTCGATCTCGAGTAATTACCCGCTGTACAACGAAGATCTGCGCTGGGCCATGGCGCGGGCCATTTCCCGGGGCGTCATCGTTGTTGCCGCGATGGGGAATGAATCCACCGAAGATCCCGCGGATACGCTGCCCTTGTGGTCCGGGATCTGCGGAGTGGGCGCCATCAATGCGGACGGGTCACTGACCGAATACAGCAACTGGGGCAACGGCGTCGAGACCGTCGCGCTGGGGAAGATCATCGTGCGCAGCGGCACCAGCGGAGAAGTGCTCACGATGCAGGGAACATCCTTCGCGACTCCTATTGTCGCGGGTTTCCTCGCAATTGCGTGGCAGCGCTTCGACGACCGGATCACGGCGAATCAGATCCTGCAGGCCATGACGACGACCGGTACCGGGAGTAACGGCGACTGGAACTACTACACGGGTTTCGGGCCAGCCGACCCGTGGGGGCTACTCAACGCAAATGCCTCGTCGCTGCCTGACGTCAATCCGTGCGAATCGAAGACAAAGTCATCGAAGCCAAGCTGGCAGGATGTTGAGGATTACATCGACGGCACTGTCAATCCGCTGTTGATGAGGAACGACGATGACTACGTTTACCGCGGTGTGAACGAGGACGCGGCTTTTAGTGCGGACAATGAATACCCTGTTCACCTGGGGACCAGTCCGCGCTACCACCGGGACTGACGGGCGTCAGGGTTGCGCCTGTCGATGTGTCAACTCTGAACGACCGTCTGGTCGGTGGATTTCCTAGGAAAAGAGGGTATCTCGCAGATTGAAGCTTGCCTCGGGAGTTGACCAAGTCGGTTAGGATAACCGTATGGTAGATGTGATGGGGCAGACGCCCGAAGAATTTGAACAGATGCTGAAGGATCAGATTGCCGCCGCCGAGAAGAAGGCGAAAGCGATCCAGGAACTCGTTGAGCGACTGACCTCCGCTCGAGTTTCCGGCATGGATGCCAATCGTGACGTTGAGGTTGAGGTGAACTCCGACGGTCGCCTCACCAAGATTTCCATCGACGATAACGCGATGCGCGGCAGCGCCGAGGAACTTGAGCGTTCGATCATGGAAGCCTACGCCGCGGCCGGCCGTAACATGGCAACCTTCGTCCGCGAGAACGTCTCGAAGGACTTCAAGGACGATGGTGGCGCGATCGAGGCATACGCCGCCACCGTCGAGCCGGTGCTGAACTCGCTCGGGCGCTGATTCCAATGTCGAACTACGATCTCGCAATCGACCTGGATGGGCTCGTTAGCCACGCGGGCGAGGTGGACAACTGCGCCAACACCCTCGACGCGTGCTACGACACCGCCACCCAGACCCTGGGACAGGTCATCACGAACGCATTCGGCCTGATGTTCATGCAGTACACCGCCGTGTGTACCTACCAGTTCGCGAACATCGCGGCCATGATCAATGACGCCGCCGAAGCTGAACACCGACTGAGCAACTGCCTGATCGACCTCGAGCAGCGGATGCGCGCAGCCGAGCGTGAGAATAAAGAGCTTGTGGGGGGAGCCGAAAAAGAACTTGACCCGGCGCCCGCGCCTCCCAGTGGTGAAACTCCCGAGGCACCTGGCTATCCCAGCACTCCTCCGAGCGGCGGTGTGCCCCCGAGCGGCGGCGTGCCCCCGAGTGGCGGCGTACCTCCGAGCGGCGGCGTACCTCCGAGCGGCGGCGTGCCCCCCAGTGGTGGCACCACCGTCCCGAATGGGCCCGTGAGCGGCACCCCCACCATGCCCAAGCCGAACAACGCCGAGGACATCATCAAGGGCCTCGAGAAGGACAAGAAGGACGACGATCACTCCATGGCGAGCATGCTCGCCGGCCTCGACAAGGTCTGCGTGGGTGAGGACGAACTCCGCGCCTTCCTCGAGAAGCAGCGCGAGGACGAAAACGCCGACCTGAAGACCTTCTACGACCGTCAGAAAGAAGACCAGGCGAAGGCCCTCGAACGCTATGCCGAGGCGCACCCGGGTGAGGACATCTCCGAGGTCAAGACCCTCATCGAGGACAGCCAGAAGCGTCAGCAGGATGCGATGACGGACTTCCTGGCGAAACAGCGCACCGAGGAAGAATCCCAGATTCGCGAGTTCGTCAAGGACAACCCGAAGGCAACCCCCCAGCAGTTCGACACCTTCATGTCCAAGCAGCGCAACGACCAGCAAACCAGCTTCCGGGCCTTCGTTGATGAACAGCAGAAGACCCAGAACGCCCGCATCGACGAGTTCACGAAGGCGCACCCCGATTCGAAGCCCGAGGAGGTCCGCTCTCTCTTTGAGAAGCAGGACAAGCACGGTGACCAGGACATCGAGACCTTCCTGACCCGCCAGCGTCAAGACGAAGAACGCACGCTGCGTCGCTTCATTTTTGAAGGAGTGAAGAAGTGAGCCCGCAACAGCCGGTATATACCCGTAGCGAGTGGATGGATGGGTCCGACGACGCCCTGGGGCCCATCGGAGATATCCGCGACGCTGTCATCCAGCTCGAGGCCGGTGAGTGGAAGGGGGGTGCCGAGTCGGCACTCAGCGCCGTCCAGGGCATTGGCGAGCTCGCCCTGGGTGGGCTTGGTGGCTTGATCAGCTACGGCGTGGATATACTCCTGAACTACGTCGATCCCCTGAAGTTCTGGATGGACCAGCTCACCGGTGACTCCGCGCAGGTCAACGGCATGGCCATGACCTGGGTATCCATCGGAGATTCGCTGCGCTCGACGGCATCCGAGCTCAACTCCGGATCGACCAACGCCATGCAGAACATGAAGGGTGAATCGGTCTCCCGCTACCTGGGGCGTCAAGGTCAGGTTATTGGTTCGATCAACACCCTGGCCGACGCGTCAGCCACCGTGGGCAGCGCGGTTGCCAAGGCCGCTGAGCTCGTCAAGAAGACGCACGATTACGTGTGCAAGCTGATCTCAGACATCATCGGCGAGGCCGTTGAAGGAGTAGCGTTCGCGGGGCTCACGCTCGGCGCGTCGATCGTTAAGGCCGCGGTCGTTGTCGGCGAGCGGGCCATTGCCGAGGCTGCGAACGTTCAGAACATCCTGAACCTGCTGAAGATGGCCTTCGACGAACTGAAGTCGCTCTTCGACATCCTCACGGCAGCTGCCCCCGCCTTCCTCAGCGCGATCCGCGAGGTGGGTAAGGAATGCGGTACCCCCGGCGGCGGTTGCTGCGGTGAGGGCTCCTCCTCGAGCAGCGACAAGCCGAAGCACTCCCCCCTGGACGAGCCCGTTCGCGAGTGCCCGCCAGAGGAAAAAGAAGAGAAGCACATCATCGATTACCTCGCCGACCCGTTCCTCGAGCCCTTCCGCGTAGCTGAGGACGTTGTGAAGCCGCTCGTCAAGCCGATCGGTGACGCGGTCAAGAAGGTCGTCGAGGATCCCGAAGGATACGGCCTCACCCGTCCCTTCACACCCAAGGTTCACGTCCCCCCGTCGACCGTGGAACGACAAATGGAGCGCGAACAGCAGAACGGCAGCGGTTCTGGCTTCAAGGGGTCGAGTGTTTCGGGCTCCGGTGAAAACTGGGGCAAAGATACGAATACTGTCAACAATGGTTGGGCTTCCGCATCCGGCGATTTTGGCAGTGACTCGAATGAAACCAATAATGGTTGGGCTTTCGCATCGGGTGACTTCGGCAGTGACTCGGATGAAACCAACAGTGGTTTCTCGGGTTCTTCCAGTGGCTTCTAATAGCTTTGCCAGTCGCGTCACTGACCTTGACTGATAAGGGGGTGCCCCGCACAGATACCGTG